>Ga0315312_1002906_pt1 | contig 11439 bp, 12 predicted proteins | sample TDP7_MG_FD_203629 | JGI IMG/M metagenome (GOLD analysis project Ga0315312, IMG submission 203629) | Freshwater sediment microbial communities from Lake Towuti, South Sulawesi, Indonesia - TDP7 | ecosystem: Environmental > Aquatic > Freshwater > Lake > Sediment | place: Indonesia: South Sulawesi... | reverse complement strand
ACACATGCTTGATTCAATGTAAACCTTGTTTCCCAGTTGTCTAAGCAGTCCAGAACGACTGTGGATCCTGATATTAGGCCTGAGGCTGTCTCGGGCTTTATGCCCTCTTTCAAAGCCTTCACATTAACGTTCGGATTCAGTTCCTCAATCTTCTCAGCAAGTGAGGTGCTTTTGAACTTTCCAAGATCACTGTTCCAGTGGCCGATCTGCCTATTGAGGTTGCTTAGCTCGACTTTCCCCTCGTCGATCAGCGTGATCTGGCCTACTCCCGCTGCTGCAAGATAGATTGTGGAGGGGCAGCCGAGCCCACCCGCGCCAGCCACCGAAACTTTCGCCCTCTTTAGTTTCAATTGTCCTTCTTTGCTTAGTTCGCTTATTCGAATCTGTCTATCGTATCTCTCTAACTCCTCATTCGAGAGATGCATAAAGGTGCCACCATTTGTTCTCGTCGGCAACTGGTTTAGCTATCTTTGTTTGAGGATTTAAAAGATTAGCACATTGCCTTTTTATAGTGGAGATAGAAAATGATAAAAGATATTGACGGAAAAGTTTCTAGCGGGTGTTGAGGAGATCGATATGAGAACGTATTTAACCATCTGGTTTTTCAGCGAAGGCGCATCTCCGACGGAGGTTGTGGACAGAATTCTGGCTATGGGTTTTAAGCCAATCAGAGGACATTATGATCATCTCTATGATTGGGGAAGAGAGCCAACCCTAGAAGAAGTTCTTCAGCTTGGCAACAACCTTCATGAAACTTTGAGGGGACTAAAAGTAATGTATAAATTAGAAACCGTGTGATTTCGCTTTGCAGCGGAGGCGCCATTCCAATCGTCATTGTAATGGATGGTACGACGATACGTGCGTCATGCTACTGTTCTGTTGCTTTGATTAGGAACCAATCGCTTCATTCTCATCTTATGATTCGAATCACCTATACAGTCGCTTAAATCTCTTCCATTTAAGTGTAACACGAGCGTGCGCGTATCCATGGAAGCTTCCTGATGCCTTTATCTACGCACTGCAAAATAGATCAGGACGCCCCCTATAGCTAAGGCGACTGTACCGCCAATCAACAGAGACATCCCTAATATAGATAAGAAGGGAAATCCTTACCCCTACGGTTACAGTTGTATCTAAGCCAGCAGAGGCATCCGCGTTCATCAACACAATCCAGTAATTGCCGGTCTCAGGCGTCCACTCTAGGGCTTGCGTTCCCGTTCCATGTATTGAGGCGGTCCAGAATGTTTGCGAAACCGGGCTTAACGGTGCCTTTCCTAATGGTAGTTCTCCTGCATGGCGAGTATACTCCACGGTGACGACTCCGCGGGCTGAAACACTGAAACGGGTAATCTCATCATAGCTGACATTTCTAAGATAGGATTCCACATCTGACTCCCGAGCGATTCCTACGAAAACGTTCTTTGAAAGGTTGTTGTTGAAACTCGTCACCTTGACCGTGACGATGTCTTGGGCGGAGGGACTCCACCACCATTCCTCACCAAGGTTAAGCTTGATATGCTGAAAGGTTATAGCGTAGGAGTCTTTCTGAAAACGGTAGCCGTTTGTAGAGATAAACCCGCTGCTGCCCGTGAGCTCCGAGTTTACTGAGAGCAACAATCCTCCCGCTATGAAGAGGCCGAACGACCCGAGGAGAAAGAGGCCTCCGAAGACCAGAAGTATAATTTTTACACCGTTACGCTTTTTCTCCACGCGTTCGACCCTTCTCTCGGGCTGAGCAACGTAAGCCCCGCAAGAGGGACAGTACCTTGCCTCTTCGCCTAACCTAGCTCCACATTTCCAGCAGTAAGGCATTCCATCACCACATTATTGGTATCAACTGCTACTACGCTTGTGTATACGGCCAATGCCGCCGCGGCCGATGCCCGTTTCGAAATGGAACGCGACGTGCATAATAACTCATAAACAATAAAACGCATTCACCAAGAGGTGCAATCATAACCAATATTGGAACACATACTCCCTTTTTAGGAACAACTAATTGTATCTCCTGAGAAAAGCTTGGCTCTTGGCGCTCTTGTTATCTCTGCAAGAGATTTAACTTATATATGTTACTCGTTCTGCCTCTGCCTTACGCATCTTCTGTGCAGTGATTTCTCTCAGCTCCTCAATTTCCCGCATTCTTTTAGCTATGATTTTAGACCTGTCAATCTCTTTGTCAAGATCCTCCAAGTCCACCTTGATCTTTAGCAATTTTGTGACTACGCTTAGAACGCTCTTGGCGGCGCTTGGGTCTGGCAGATAACCCGGTGTCTCTCCGAGAAGACATAACGCATCGATGTTTCTGAGCCTAGATAACCCGAGAAGTAAGCCCGCTATTCCAACAATCGGGTTTCCCGGGGGGCTACTGGTTGCTCCCGCCTCCAGAGCCATCTTCAAGACTTTCGGACTTGTGGAAACCGCTACGACTTGAGGTTCATCTCTTACCTCTGTCCTATATCCCCCGATCGTGATTACAAGTTTTACACCCTTCTTTTCAGCGTAGTCAAGTATGGAGCTTGCCACCTCATATTGGCCCTCTATCGTCTGCGCCTGGCTATCTCCAGTTAACAGAATGAGATCGTTCATTCCATTCTTCTTCTTCCAGTAATAAAAGTCGTTTCTGAGAAGCCTCACGCTTCCTTTCTTACTCACAAGTACATAATAGGCAAAGTGAGGTGAGTAGAGCTCGGCCAACTTTTCGGTTTTCATCTGTTTCCTAAAATACTGTATAACGATTTTGCCCACTGTTCCAAGGCCTGGTAAACCCTCTATCAGAACGGGATTTCTGAGCTCTACTTCGTCTTTCTCTATAATGGTTGTCTTCTTCATTTTCTGATACTTGCCTCTTTCATTACCCGTCTATATTTGGCGTATTTATCGTTGGGCGAAAACTTAGCTGGGTGAGGTATACGGACCTTTCCCCCACAATGGGGGCACGCTTCCTTTTTCAGGGTATATCTCCCACATTTTTCACACCTTCTAAGAAGCCAAACCATCCCTGAATCAGCCCCTGCTAAATGAGCCTTGCCCCTCGCTTTCCTTTATCTTGGCTATAGCGACATCCGCTGCTTGTTTGAGTAGAGCTTCAGCCTCCTTGTAATTGTGTGCCAAAACCTCAATACGGTATCTCGGTGCAGCCACCACATGAATAGTGATTTCCTCACCGTGGGGTCTTTCGATGTTCTTTGCGCTTAAGAGTGCATTCTTTATCTGGAGTACTCCGTCGGGCTTTACGCTGATAAGGTTCAAGGTTCCTTTCACCTTGACCATTGGTATCTTGATCCTTTCCTTAGCAATCTCAGCGAGAGCGGCAGCGAGATCATTAGGGACACCAAGCCTCAGCAAGGCGTCTGCTCCCTCCGTTGCAACTCTCTCCAGTCCATCGTAAATGTCCCCGAATCCTTTCTCGATCAATGTCCCTGCTTTCACGTGAATCTCCTCAGGGGGGATTCCAAGCTTCTTTGAGGCACTTCTTAGGAGACTTTCGACCTTCCTGCTTCTCTTCCATGAAAGCATCTTCTCTGTTCTTTCCCCTCTCGTAACCCTTCTGAGGGAAAGATCCACATGTTTTCTCTCAGGATCAACCCTCAGAACCTTTAACACAACTTTTTGGCCTTCTCGAACATGGTCTCTAATGTTCTTAACCCAGCTGGAGGATATCTCAGAGATGTGTAGGAGCCCTTCTTTGTCGTATTCATCTAGCCTAACATAGGCGCCGTACTGCATTACTCGGTCTACGGTAGCGACGACAAGTTCGCCGACTTCCGGCCACTCCTCCCTTTTAAACATTTTTTCACTCCAATACCGTGAGTACTTCGCCTTTGATGCTGGCCTTTCCGCCAGACGGTTCGGCGAGAACTGCGCCGCAGATATTGCAGTGAACGGTAACTGTCGCATGGCTGAATACTATCTGTTCATTTCCGCAATCCGGACACTTCACCCTGAGGAACGAACTTCTAGGTTTCGGTATGACCTTTTCCCACTCACTCATGTTACGCACCTTCTCCTTTTAGTTGAGTTACGCAATTGTTAGCTTCCTTAGCCGTATTCCTTCTTTATGCCTTGTATAACCACAGGTCTTACATCTAAGCTTTAAGGTTTGCTTCTTAGTCGTCTTAGCCTTCCTTTTCAGCATCGGGTACTTCTGTCCGCCGTATCCTTTTCTCTTACGTTCGTGTTGTCTTTCCCCCCTAGCTAATGCCCGCCTTTTTCCCTCCTTGTAAAGCGAGACAGAGTGAGGATTATGCGTCTTACACTTTGGACAGTACGTAACGATCTCCTTTGGAACATTCATCGCTATCACTGAGAGATCAGCCGACTCGTTATAGTAGACCACGCTAGATGATATTTAAACCTTCTTTTCGCCGCAAACAATTATTAATGAATCTCACCACACTATAAGATCACAGGACTGATCAACCTAAAAAAGAGGGTCCGATATGGGAAGAGCAGTATACAAGGTTGAGGGCGGCAAGATGATAAAGGTTCAGCTAGCCCAGAAGGATGAAAAGATCGAGAAGATTAGGATAACGGGGGACTTCTTCCTTCACCCCGAAGAGCTCATCGAGGAGATAGAGAAAATGCTCATCGGTTCTCCCCTTGAACAAGAAAGCATAAGCAACTCGCTAAGTGCCTTCATTGAAAAGAAGGGGGCTACTTTGCTGGGTGCTGCGCCGGAGGATTTCGCGAAATGCATCATGATGGCGAGTGACTAGAATGGTTGAAGCATGGCGTCTTCTCGATACTGGTGCCGCAGATGCTTATTACAATATGGCTCTTGACGAAGCCATCGCCATTGCCAGATCGAAAAACCTTGTCTCAAACACAATCAGGTTTTTCAGATGGAAACCCTCAGCTGTCTCGATCGGCTACTTCCAAGGCATGGAAGAAGAGGTTGACATGGAAGCCTGCAAATCGAGAGGCGTAGACTACGTTAGGAGGATCACCGGTGGAGGAGCCGTATACCACGATTATAATGGCGAGCTGACCTACAGCATCATAGTAAACGAGGGACATAGAGTTGTTCCAAAAGACATCCTGAAAAGTTATGAAATCCTCTGTTCGGGGTTGATCCACGGCCTAAGCCTCGTAGGAGTTCCTGCGGAGTTTAAGCCGATAAACGACATTGTTGCAGGCGGTAGAAAGATCTCTGGAAACGCTCAGACCAGAAGAATAGGGATCGTTCATCAACACGGCACAATACTTAGAGAAGTCGATCCTGCCTTAATGTTCAGTCTGCTAAGGGTTCCTAGTGAGAAGATACGTGACAAACTCATAAAAAGCGTCAAGGAGAGAGTTACATCAGTAAACAGCTACTTAGGAAGGGAGGTCAGTTTTGAAGAGCTGAACAAGGTCTTCAAGAAAGGATTCGAAAAAGCCTTTAAAGTGCGGCTGGTTAAGGAACAAATCACAGATTACGAGAACGGATTAGCAGCTGAGCTGCGGGGAAAATACGCCTCAAAGGAATGGAACTTCAAACGATAGGACATACCTACTCAGCGAATCGGGAGGACTAATCGGTAGACGTAGGGTGATGACGCCCAAAGGCTCTTCTTTTCTGTTTCGCCTTAAGCCTGAAGTTAGACTGCTAGTTAGTTCTTGGACTGAGACTCTCGTGTGGTCACTTCGAAACTGACTTCACTCTTTCTGGAGCCACTTTGTAATCTGTCTGTCGAGAGGCATATTCCTTCGTCTTCTCGGTCTCAGGCTACCCGGGTACCCGCCTACCGCCTCATAAGCAGCCTCCGCCAGATCGTCCGCCTCTCCTTTAAGGGACTCTTGCCATGAAAGATCATGTCTGAAGCTTGAAGGGCCGATCCATTCTGGCGAGAAGTCGCTCAGTTGATCAGGCTTCATGCATATGCAAACCACATCCAGCTTTCGGTGAAGACTAAGGGGAGCAGTAAAAACCCTAGTGAGGTCCATCTTGTTCTCCACCAGCGTTTTCGTCTTAGGTGAAAGTTCCGTAAGCTTTTGAGAAAGCTTGGAGATAACGTACTGAACCACAGCGTAAGCCAAGTCTAACGGGTGGCGCTCTCTAAGCAGGGTGTCTGAGAAGGCTTCCTCATTGATATGAACGTGACATCCATTTCCAGACCACTTTAAGTACAGAGATTTCTCTATGCCCCAGTTCTTGAGGAAGGAGACTATCTCATTGGCAATTGTTATGGTTCCATGCCAGTCTGAGAGGGTCCCATCTATGTCCCACGTAGGAGTGCAGTATCGGATATTAGATAGATCGTAGACATCTTCCACGCTTGCTACTGTCCCGTAAACATTAGCTGTGGCATAAATCGATCTCAGATGGCAGCCTCTTAACTGCATGAACCTTATTAGGCTTTCAGGCTGTGTGATTCTGATTGGTTTCTTTTGCATGTACCTCCTGAAGACCAGTTCGCCGGAGGCGTCCACATAATGCGTAGCTGTCCAGCGGCCTTTACAGAATTCGAAGATCTCTTTTTGCACGTCTGGCCGAGAGTAGTGGTCTAGTGGAAGCGTCAAAGCGTCTCAACATCTCTCTTTTCTATTGTCCTCTGAATTCTATCCATGACGTGTCCGGGCAGAGCGATGTCCTCTCTCCTCATTTCAACAGGCCCTGCTATTACGAGGCCCTTTCCAGGAAGTATGTCGATCCCATGCATTTGCAGGCTGTGAGGGGTCTGCCGCATCTTCTCTACTAGGATGTACCTCCTGAGTATACCTCCCTTGACTGATCTCCTAAACCTTATGATGCCGTCTGCTATGTGTTCCACGCCCCAGCCGAAGGCTTCAGACGTTGTAATAGCGTACTGGGAGGTAACTAATGTCGTGAAGTCCCATTTGGAGAGAACCTTCTTGACGAAGTAAGAGTGCCTCCTAGCCATTGCAGGTTTGTCAAGCCAGAAAGCGGAAAGAGAATCGACCACCAATCGGGCTCTTCCATACCCGAGAGCCTTCTTAGCCTCAATTGTCTTATTGACGAGATCCTCTATCTCCAAACTCTGTAGCGACCAAGGCTCCTTCACCCCCATCAACGCGTCGATCATGATCAACCTCTTTTCGCCAATGCCCCCAGAGAAATCGAAGCCGAACTGACTCGCCTGTGCGATTATGGAGTCCCTGCTTTCCTCTGTCGTGACGTATATGCATCTGTCGCCTTCATAAATGCCTTGGGCGATAAAGTGGATACAGAGAATAGTCTTGCCTGTGCTAGGTTCACCGGTGACCGCAATAGAGAAGCCCCTGGGAAACCCTCCAGCCAACATTCGGTCAAGATCATGAATGCCAGTGGACAAACGCTCAAGAGACAACCGAACACGCCTATAAAAAATACAAACACTACGGAAAAATAAACGCATCCGTAGAGAGAACGCCTAGCCGGGCTCTATAGGGGATAGGAGTAATAAAGCCAGCTGGACAGTATGGTGCATCTGCCTCGAAGTTAATAGAATGGGTGAGGAGGGTGCCTAGGTCGCCATCTTCTTAGAGCCTGAACAGCTTGCACTGCACGTTGAGGAACCGGGAACTCGTGATCACAGTTTGGACATCGAACCAGTTCGCAGCTCAGTGTGGAGGTTAACCTTTGGCATCCTTGACAGGAGATTGCTCTTGCGTACAGTATGTCGAACTCGTAACCGCACTTCGGGCAGTTTATTGAACGTTGCTTATAGGACAGTGCTCATACCTCCACTTAGGCTTAGACCTCAGCATATGATACTTGGTGAATAGAAGACATTTAACTATTTTGATTGGTTGCCGGATTCAAGTCATATCTTTCCCGCCAGAATACCTCTGTGTGGAAGAGAACTTGCCGTAATAAAGGAATTGGTTTGTCTGTGAAGACTCGGACATCATCTTCCTGCACCGCGCGGTCTCTCTATTCAAGATGAACTGCGACTCTCAAAATCCTTTAATCAGAGGTATAGTCTATTCTAGGGAGGTGTTATTATTGGTTAAGATCGTGATAATCGGTGCTGGGAGTCACGTTTTTTCCAGGAATCTGATCAGAGACTTCCTATCTTATGCTGAGCTTAGAGGTAGCACGATCACATTGATGGACATTGATAGGGAGCGATTAAACCTCATTACGGCTTTTGCAGAGAAGCTCGTGAGTCAGAATGGATTTGAAACCAGAGTGGAGTCGACTATGGATCGTCGGGTTGCACTGGGTGGCGCAGACTATGTCATAGTCTCGATCAGGGTTGGAGGTTCTGAGGCGAACAGGCTGGACTTGCAGATTCCAACAAAACACGGGATTAGGCAGGGCGTCGGAGACACCATTGGGCCCAGCGGCGTGTTTTATGGTTTGCGCCACATACCCGTACTGCTAGATATGTGCCGAGATATGGAGGAACTTTGCCCAGATGCTTGGCTTATAAACTACACGAACCCCATGGCTATGATATGCTGGGCTATGAACGATCACACCAATATTAAGAACGTAGGGTTATGCCACAGCGTTCAAGGAACGGCCGCGGAGCTTGCAAGGTATCTCGGTACACCTTCGGACGAGTTCTCCTACTGGGTTGCTGGCATAAACCACATGGCTTGGTTCCTAGAGCTTAGATGGCGCGGAAGGGACGCCTACCCCCTCCTAAGGGAGAAGTTCAAGGACCCCGGCGTCTATTCGAGGCCGGATGCTCATTGGGCTGGGGCAGACATCGTTCGGGCTGAGATCTTTAAGGCGTTCGGGTACTTCAATACTGAGTCTAGTCAGCACATGTCGGAGTATGTCCCCTACTTTAGGAAGCGGCCTGAACTCTTTGAGAGGTTCAAACTGGCCTGCCGCGTTGAGACACTGGAGGAGATGGAGAAACGTAGGGTGGAGCAGGATCGGGAGCTGAGGCGGCTGATCACTAGCGATCAGAAGATTCCGATCCAACGCAGCCAGGAGTACTGCTCATATATAATCCACTCGATCGAGACCGGTACGTCTCGGCGAATCAATGCCAACGTTAAGAATAGGGGACTCATCACCAATCTGCCAAAGGGATCATGCGTTGAGGTCCCATGCCTGGTCGATGAAGGGGGCATTCATCCCTGTTATGTTGGCGATCTGCCGCCTCAATGCGCAGCGCTGAACCAAACAAACATCAATGTTCATGAATTAGGAGTTAAAGCGGCTGTCGAGAAGGATAAGACTTTGGCTTTCCAGGCCATCCTGCTCGACCCGTTGACAAGCGCAATACTGACCATCGATGAAACTCAAAGGATGGTCGACGAGATGTTTGAAGCGGAAGCAGAATACCTAAAGGGCTTCAAGTGAATACTAGGTGATTCCAAGTGAGATTGGCTTTTCCATTTGGCTCAACAAGACGATTCTGCTCTCAGGCGCCTCCTCTATCATTCTGTATCCTGTTTCCTGAGCCAATTGTGCTGCAAAACCCTTTATTTCATCATGGCTTGGCATGTTTACAAATCCGAGTCTTAACCTCGAGAAACCGACATGCATGTAGGCTTTCGGCTCAGCAAAATCGGGATAAGCTTTTTCGATCAGTTTAGCGTACTCTTCGGGACGATCCATATTCAGCCCTTTAGCCAGTGTGATTCGTATAACCTTTCTGCAAGAAAATGATGGCAAAAGATCTAAGGTCTCGTTGAGTTTTTCCCAAGCCTCTGAGATTCGCGGTCGACACGTTTCCAAGAAGGTTTTCTTGTCGAATGCGCAGACTGAGATATACAACTGTGTAGGTTCTTCATCCAATCTTGATAATGCGTCAGGCAACGTTCCATTCGAAACAACGAAGGTTGTGAAGCCCCTCTTATGGAAACCTTTAATGAGATCACCTAGATATGGGTAAAGCGTGGGCTCGCCCGTAAGGCTTATGGCTACATGCCTAGGCGTCAACGCCTCCTTAAGCTTAGTGGGATCAGTCTTCGGATTGCCTTTGTATCCGCTCAGCGTCTTGATTTTCTCTCGGATGCAGCCTTCGATTATCATCTCGGGGTCATCCCATTCGGATGAGGCTCCCTCATCCCACTCTATCCCTTCGTCTCCACTTTGGATGCGCCAACAGAATAGGCAACGCATTGTGCAGTGGACAACGGTAGGCGTCATCTGGATGCACTGGTGGGTCTTTATCCCATAGAACTTCTGTTTATAGCATGGTCGGTTGTGAACGAGGGTTTCGTAGTGCCATCTACAACGTTTAACAGCTGAGTGACTCCCCACCAAGTGGTATTTCTGAGCCTCTAAGATTCTGGTGAGCTCTGTAGGCATGGAAGGTTGCATTTTGCTGTCCGCTTCTCGAGCAAATATCTCAAGCATCGAGATTAACCTTTTCTTAGGTATGTGGCAAAGAAAAGCTTCGACACCTTGGTCCGTAACGGTATTGCATACATCAACCTACAGTTATCTGCATTCCTCAAAATATAGGTCAGTATGAGCGTGTAATAGAATCCCTGAAAGTGGGTTCAGTATAGGCATCTTTGGGAACTGTTATGGACCCCTGCTGAGTGGGTTCTATATGCTAGGAAATTCGGTTTTGACTCTATCTGGGTTGCCGGATCCCATTCGGTAGGAAACAACCTAACTCTTAATCCAGCGTCTGTCATGTCCGAGAGGCTTGTTGCCATAGATCTTCGCATTGAATACTTACCGACTGAGAGAGAAGCATTATACAGTAGGTTTTCATCATATATTAACGGATTCGACCTGATATTTTGTGAGGTGGTTAGAAATTGAATGGAGAAGCCCCATGCGCCATGACGATTGCAGGTTCAGATAGCGGTGGAGGCGCAGGCGTTGAGGCCGACCTGAAGACGTTTGCTGCTCTGGGAGTCTTCGGAACATGCGCCATAACAGTCATCACGGCTCAGAATACCGGAGGCGTGTACGAAGTCTTCGCCATACCGCCAGGGATTGTTAAGCGGCAGATTGAGGCGGTCCTGGAAGATATTGAACTGAAAGCCGTTAAGACTGGAATGCTGTACTCGAGGGAGATCATGGAGGTTGTTTCGGAGACTATTGGAGAACACGGTCTTCGGGCCGTTGTGGATCCCGTCTTCCAGGCTGGCAGTGGTGAATCGCTCATCAAGAAGGGATGCTTGAAAGTTTTGATTGATCTGATTGTTCCTCAAGCGCTGGTTTTGACGCCGAACAGGTACGAGGCAGAGGTGATCTCAAAGATGGAGATAAGGAATCTCAAAGATATGGAGGAAGCTGCTAGGAGGATTTCAAGTCTTGGCGCAAAGGCGGTTATCATAAAGGGAGGTCACTTGCAGGGACCAGAAGTCTGCGACTTACTCTATTCTGACGGGACATTCAAAAGATTCGAGAAACCTCGTATTGATGTGAAGCCGCATGGCGGAGGATGCGTCTTCTCTTCAGCCATAGCCGCATACCTAGCTCTCGGTAACGATATCGTGAATGCTGTTGAGAAAGCTGAAACACTGATTGAACAGGCAACTAGATACGCCCTGAAGGTTGGGCAGGGCAAGACGCCCGTAAATCCTATGGCT
>Ga0315312_1002905_pt1 | contig 11441 bp, 8 predicted proteins | sample TDP7_MG_FD_203629 | JGI IMG/M metagenome (GOLD analysis project Ga0315312, IMG submission 203629) | Freshwater sediment microbial communities from Lake Towuti, South Sulawesi, Indonesia - TDP7 | ecosystem: Environmental > Aquatic > Freshwater > Lake > Sediment | place: Indonesia: South Sulawesi... | reverse complement strand
GACGAATGCCTCGAAACCTAATTGTCTTGAGAGAGGAGTAGACTTGAAGAAAGGTGTTGGCCTGAGATACTTTGACACCGTGCGCTGGGCCTTCAGGACATCGGCAAAGGTTGGCTCTTTCACCGGAGATCACTGATTGCGTCACTAGTTCCGATGTAGCTGAAAAGATCTGTGGATCTGCAACATGAAGAACTCAGCATTTCAGTGCTTTCTCAGCCCTTGCCGTCTAAATCCTCCCAATCTGAGGCGGGCCATGGTGACTATTGTCATGCATCAACGCTCTCCCGAAACCTGTACTATCCTTAAATCTCTCATTTCTCCCGTGTCCTAGCGAAAGGTACGCGCACGCATGAGCCAAGACAACAGACTCAGAGTCCTAAGATGGTCTCTATACGCAATCTCGTCAGTGGTGTTTGTTGAGTTCCTTGGCGGACTCTTTGTCAATAGCATGGCCTTGATAAGCGACGCGGCTCACGCTTCATTTGACGCTGTTACAACGTTTTGGCTGCTCTACGCGACTGGACTGTCAATGAAGCCCCCAGACGCGAATCACACCTACGGACATGAGAAGATTGAGACACTGGGAGGTCAGTTCGGCGGTATGGCGTTGTTAGGGGTTGCAGGACTGCTGTTCTACTATTCCATAACGCGCCTCCTTGAAGGTGCAACAATAGCAAAGGAGTTGACCCCTGTTGCCTTGCTAGCCGTAATCTACACCATGTGCGTAGATGTCTTCAGAGTGAAGATCTTGAGTAAGGCGGGGAAACACTCACCGTCTGTGAAAGCAGACTTCTTCCATGCTCTGGCCGACTTATCCTCCACAATAACCGCTCTGATTGGAGTGACTGCTTCATCCCTCGGATATGCGGTTGGTGACGCACTGTCGTCCCTAGTTCTCAGTGCCTTTCTAGGCTTCTTGAGTGTAAGGCTAGTCTACAGAACATCTCTGGAGCTAAGCGACATTTCCTCTACAAGCGAATATCAGATGGTGCAGTCCATACTCGAGAGCGTTGACGGTGTAAAGGGATTCAAAGGTCTGAGAATGCGTAAGGCTGGGTCCAAGCACTATATTGACGCAACTATCCTACTCTCATCCTCGATTGACGTGGAGAAGGCTCATGGGATCGCATCATCTGTGGAAAAGAAGATCAGGAAGTCTATCGGAAGGGCCGCGGTCACCATTCACTGCGAACCCGTCAAGGAAGAATTGCCTTTTGAACAGAAGATCGATAGAATCGTTTCAACAAATGAGAGAGTAAAAGGAGTTCACAAAATAATCTCCACAACTACGGACCAGGGTACATTTCTCACGCTGCACATAGAAACAGATCCGTCCTTGACTTTGTCTGAAGCGCATGAAATATCTCAGAAAATCGAGAAGGGCATACAGCATTTGTTCCCAAACATTAAGGAAACCACGGTACACTTAGAGAGCTATCCAGAGGCAGACAGGGGCCAGATGGTTCGTGAAGAGACGAATCTCAGGAAGATAAATCAGATCCTAGCATTGAATCCAAACATCAGAAAGGTTTCTTCTGTAAGAGTGTATTTGAGCGAGAGAAGCAAGCATGTTGACGTCACGTGCTCATTCATAGGAACGGATCCTATGGACAAGGTTCACAGAGAAGTCAGCGTGATAGAACGACAAATCAAGCAATCTATCGGTGAATGCACTGTAACGATTCATCCCGAGCCATTTTGATCTAGCGCGCGTTCAAGTCAAAGATGCCTAGGTGCAAGCATATGAGAGCGTAGGTCAGTCACGCTATTGCCATTTCCACAGCCTTCTTCGCATGAATACCTCTGGCAGAACTAAGAGGCCCCAACTGGCCACGCCAACTACATAGGCGAGGTCCGTTAGGCTGAGCGGAGACAATCCAAACATTTTGGCCGTTATCGGAACATACGTTATCCCGGGCGTAGCTATGATAGATATGATTTCGGCTATGACGAAGAATCTGTTCCTGAAACTACCGCGTCCCATTCGCCATACACTGCGAGTCTCGGATCGACAGTTCCAAACAACAAACAATTCAAACATAGCCGCTTGAACAAAGGCAGTGGTTCTGGCTTCACGCAGGGTCTCCTCAGTTCCGAATCCGTGGGCCGGCCACACATAGTACTCAAGGCAGAAGACCAGAATCGTTCCTGCGGCTTGCAGTAGGAAAGATGCCACTATGAATGCGCCCATCCCGTGCAAGATCCCTTCCTCTGGCCTTCGCGGTTTTCGCTCCATTACATCTTCATCGGGAGGGTCCGTGGCCAGAGCTACTGCGGGAGCGCCGTCCGTTACCAAGTTTATCCACAAGATCATGGCGGGTAGCAACGGCAACGGAAATAGCTCAGGGCCGAATATGCCACCGAGAATAGCGAAGGAACCGATGACCAGCAGCTCGTCGAAGTTGCATGAGATGAGAAATCGAGCATATTTGCGGATGTTATCGTAGATCACCCTCCCTTGCTCAACCGCCTTGACTATGGTGGCGAAGTTGTCGTCTGTGAGCACAAGGTCTGAGGCTTCTCGCGTCACGTCCGTGCCCGTTATGCCCATTGAGACGCCTATGTCTGCGGCCTTCACTGCCGGGGCGTCGTTCACGCCGTCTCCTGTCATTGCCACAATGTGTCCCTTGGCCTTTAACGCCTTCACGATTCTCAGTTTGTGTTCTGGCGACACTCTGGCGTAGACCGTCACGTTTTCTACAATTTTCTCAAACTCCTTGTCGCTCGTGGCTTCCAGTTCAGCGCCTGTGAGAACAAGGCCCCCCTCTTTCATTATTCCAATCTCTTTTGCGACGGCGACAGCCGTGAGCTTATGGTCGCCCGTAATCATCACGGCCCTTATTCCTGCAGTTTCACATTTCTTGTTGGCTTCAATCGCTTCTTCCCTCGGTGGGTCAATCATTCCCTCTAGCCCAACGAACACAAGTCCCTCTTCGGTGGTTTTCTCGTTGAAGTCGTTAAGCTCATCTGGAAGTCTTCTGTAAGCCATGGCAAGAACACGCAATGCCGAGGCCGCCATTTGCTCGTTTACTTCCAGAATTCTTTCTCGTTTCGTTTCCGAGAGAATAGTCTCTTCACCATTTTCAAGAACACGGTTGCATCTTTCCAGAACTATTTCCGGAGCGCCCTTCATGAAGGCAACTTTTCTCTTCTCAGGCGTCAGATGGATAGTGGTCATGCGTTTCCTTTCGGAGGTGAAGGGCACCTCACCTATACGCGGATACTCCTTTGATAGCGTTTCTTCACTCAGACCAGCTTTCGTGGCTGCAACGATCAAAGCCCCTTCTGTTGGGTCGCCCATAATCATCCATTGCCTTTTTTCATTTTGATCAAGCTTAGCGTTGCTGCAGAGCGAGCCGATTCTTAATAGCGTTGAGACTTCGGTGTCGTTTGCGGGGTTTATGGGGCCGCTATCTTGCTGGAACTCACCCTTGGGCTCGTAGCCGACGCCTGAAACATCAATCAGTCTGTTACCCGCATAGAGTCTGCGAACAGTCATCTCTCCCTTGGTTAGGGTTCCAGTCTTGTCTGAGCAGATGACAGTGACTGCGCCCAAGCCTTCTGCCGCAGAGAGCTTCCTGATTATGGCATTTCTCTTGGCGAATTCTCTGGCGCCTAGGGCGAGGCTTATGGTTACTATCGCCGGTAATCCTTCTGGCACTGCAGATACTGCCAACGAAATTGACGACATGAACGCCTGAATGAAGCCCTCCAGCTCCAGTACTCCTTTGCCGTGCCACATCACCGAGGCGACTTCGAATGCCTCCAAGGCGAAGATCACTAGGCATACAGCTACGACGACTTTGGCGATCTTCTTCGCAAAACTGTCAAGCCTTCTCTGAAGCGGAGTCTCCTCTTCCTCAGCCTCCTGAACGAGTTCGGCGATCTTTCCGAATTCCGTTCTCATCCCGGTAGCAGTAACCACGCTCTTGCCGCGACCGTAGACGATTTGGGTTGCTGTGAAGATTATGTTACGCCTATCATTGACATTCGTGTCGGGAGGCAGTATGGCCGCAGCGACTTTGCTTATCGGTGTGGATTCTCCAGTCAAGACGGCCTCGTTGGTCTTCAACTCGACGCTTTCTATGAGCCTTCCGTCTGCAGAAACGATGTCTCCAGATTCCAAGACCAGAATGTCTCCAGGGACGATCTCACGTGCAGGAATAATCGTCTCTCTGTCGTGGCGAAATACACGGGCCTTAGGTGCAGCAAGTTTTCTCAGGGCTTCTAGAGCTTTCTCTGCGCGATATTCTTGGACAAATCCGGCGACGGCAACAAGAATCACTATAGCGCCTATTACGATTGCATCAGCGTATGTTTCAAGCACGTCTTTCGGTGGCTGTCCAGGAAGAGGAGGCTGTTGAAGTTCATAGTAGCCAATCGCCACAGAAAAAATGATAGCTGCGATGAGAAGGAGGATGAATATGTCTTTGAACTCGCTTAGAAACATCTGGAGCGGTGTTCGACGTCTTCTTTCTTTAAGTTCGTTGAATCCGTATTGCTGAAGACGGGTTTTGGCTTCCTCATTACTTAATCCGTTCTTGGTGCTGCCTAGATCTCTTAGGACTTGATCGATTGGGCTTGCGTGCCACGGCTCAGCCATTTCAATCCTCTTCGAGGTTAAGTGTTTCATCCGAGCAACTTTACCATCAATGGTGCAAAGACCGATGAAACCAACGACATGACCGTTATCATGGTGTTGAGTGAAGGTCCCGCAGTATCCTTGAACGGATCACCAACCGTATCTCCTACCACCGCAGCCTTATGGGCCTCCGAGCCTTCGCCGCCAAAGCCTCCTGCTTCTATGTATTTCTTGGCGTTGTCCCAGGTACCTCCGGCGTTCGCCATTAGCAGAGCAAAGATTATTCCTGTGACTATGCTGCCAGCCAAGAATCCGCCCAGAGCTTCCTTTCCCAGAATGAAGCCAACTGTTAAGGGCGCTATGATGGCTAGGACACATGGCAGGATCAGCTCCTTCAGGGCGCCTTTGGCTGCTATGTCAACGCACTTTGCGTAGTCTGGCCTCGCTTTTCCCTCCATCAGTCCCGGTATCTCTTTGAACTGTCTCCTGACTTCCTCGATCATTCTGAAAGCGTTCTTCCCTACGGCGAGTATCAGCAACGCTGAAAGAACTGGAGGCATCATGCCGCCAAGGAAAATGCCTACAACGACATCTGGCTTCATTATGTTGAATATGCTGACCTCAACAATTTCTCCGTATGCTGCGAATAGCGCAAGCACGGTGAGGGCCGCAGCGCCTATCGCGAAACCCTTTGTGATGGCTTTTGCCGTGTTGCCCGCGGCGTCCAGTCTATCAGCTACGGATACCACCTCGTGCCCCAAACCCGATTGCTCTGCTATCCCCTTTGCATTGTCGACGATGGGCCCGTAAGCGTCTGCGGATATTATCATTCCGACTATGGACAGCATCCCTACCGCGGATATTGCAACCCCATATACACTTGTCACGCCGTACATCCCAGCCAGATGCCACGACGCCCAAGTTGCGGCGCAAATGCCTATGATCGGAGGAATCATGCTCATAATTCCGTATGAGAAGCCTGACAGAATATTCACCGCGGCTCCGGTTCTCGCGGCCTCCGCCGTCTTCAAGACAGGTGTTCTGTCTATTGATGTAAAGAAATCCGTTGTTATGCCAATAACCATCCCAGCGACCAGCCCTGAAACTGTTGCGTAGAAGATCCCGAGACCTTTCTCCCCGATTCCTAGCGAATAGGTGACCACGAAGGTCAGAGCCGCAAATATGAGGCATGTAGAAAATGTTCCCCTATTGAGAGCTGCACCAGGGTTACCCCGCCTTCCAACTCTGACAAAGAGCATACCTATCATGGATGCAAGAAGCCCGGCTGCAGCGATCAATATCGGTAGGATGACATACGTCACATTCTTCAACGTTTCCCAGCCTATTATCATCGCAGCGACCACGCTGGCAATATACGAGTCTATCAAGTCAGCGCCCATTCCAGCAACATCTCCCACATTGTCGCCCACGTTGTCTGCGATTACGGCTGGGTTTCTAGGATCGTCCTCAGGGATGCCGATCTCAACCTTGCCTACTAGATCCGCACCCACATCAGCCGTTTTCGTATAGATGCCCCCGCCGGCCTTCGCAAAAAGCGCCAAAGCGCTTGCACCAAAACTGAAACCCAGAATGACCTGTGGGTCCCCGTAGATGTAGTACAGCGCTGTTATTCCAAGCAAGGCCAATCCGACTGTGGAAAGGCCCATCACTCCTCCACCGTAGAATGCGATGGGGAAAGCTTCGTTGAGGCCTTTCCTGGCCGCGCTAGATGTTCTGACATTCGCTCGGATCGCAGCACTCATCCCTAGGAAACTCGCTAGAGTGGTACAGAATGAACCTAGGAGGTAGGCCAATGCCATGGGAAATCCGACAAAGGCTGCCAGAATGACTGCCATCGCCAGAACGAAGACAGCTAGGGTCAGGTTTTGCGTCTTCAGATAGGCTACGGCGCCTTCTCTTATCGCCGCGGCGATCTCTTGCATCTTAGGGGTTCCACTATCCCGCCTACTGACATATGCGAACAAGTAAGCGGCGAACAGGATCGAGGCTAGGCTGGCCGACAACCCAACTATCAACCAAGACACTTCTATCTACCTCGTCTCCAGAATCTCCGCATTCTCCAGTGAGATTGCCAAGCGGACGCTGTCGAGCCAACAGAGATCGATGCGTGCGACACTACAGATGTCCTCCGTGCAATTCTGGAACCTCTCTGTTAGGCTGAAGCACTCAGTATAAGGCTTTCTAGCAAACGACGGCTTGCTTGATTCTTCTATCCAGAGTCTTGGCGAGTTTCGAATCGGAATTGTTATCGACGACTGAACTTGATTCCATGGGTTCGCTTGACATTGTTGAAGACCAGAAACTTTTTCTGCGGTTCCCTGGCTTCTGGTTCAGAAAGGAGATGAATTATGGATCCTAGAGTAACCGAGCACGCGAAGCTTATTGTTACCTACTCGACCGGGGTCAAGAAGGGAGACCAAGTTCTGATAACTGCCTCCGACTACGGATTGGATCTGGCCTCTGAGGTTTACAAAGAGGCAGCGAGGCTGGGAGGCAGCCCGTTAATAGCTATGACGCCGTCGGAAGTCACTCGAGCGTACTATGAAGTCACTCCCGAAGAGTACCTGGACATTTTCCCAAACCATCTGTATGAGCTGACCAAGGCGTCAGATGTCGTCGTTTTGATCAGGTCAGACGTAAACACGCGTACGCTTGCAAATGTGGATTCCAAGAAGCTTACGAGGAGAGATAAGACGACTAGGAAGATATTGGATGAGAGGCTCACGAAGAGATGGTGCCTAACGCAAGCGCCTACGCCGGGCTTTGCTCAAGACGCCGACATGTCTCTCAAGGAGTATGAGGACTTTGTCTACTCGGCTATATTGATTGACTGGACTAAACAGAGGGCTCAGATGGAGCGGCTGAAGAAAGCCCTAGACGTAGCTGATAAGGTTCAGATCGTGGGAGAGAGAACGAACCTTACAATGTCGGTTAAAGGGAGAAACGCTGTTGTGGGTGACGCCACTCACAATGTTCCGGGCGGCGAGGTCTACACCGCCCCGGTCGATGACTCCGCGGAAGGGGAAATATGGTTTGATCTTCCGGGCATTCGGTATGGAAGAGAGATCAAGGGAATTCGGCTGAAGTTCTCTAAGGGTGAGGTTATAGATTACTCTGCGGAGACGAACCAAGAGGTTCTGAAGAGCATTATTGAGACAGATCAAGGATCTAAGAGGATAGGAGAACTTGGAATAGGGACCAACAGAGGAATAAGGAGGTTCACAAAGAACATTCTCTTCGACGAGAAGATCGGCGACACAATTCACCTTGCGTTGGGGAACGCATACAAGGACTGCGGCGGCGTCAACAAGAGTGCGATACATTGGGACATGATAAAAACGATGAAGCCAGGGCAGATACTCTTAGACGGCAAGGCCATTCAGAAGGATGGAAAATTCTCGTGGGAGTAAGCAGCTCACGCCTGATCCGCAGCTAGAGATGCTCATGACAGCTTAAGCAAAACAATTTTAGTGCGATTGGTGAACGTCAGGCAGAGGGTAAGCTGAATGAGCGGGCCTGAACTTGAGAAGCTTCTCAGAGATCAGATGGCGCTGGAGAAGAAGACTGCTGAGGTCTTGAGTTCAACTGCTCAGAAGGCGAAGAACTCAGTCGTTAAGCTCTTCATAGATCGGCTTGTGTTAGACTCCCTGAAGCACGCAGACATGCTACAGGCTCTCATAGATCTCAATGCTGGCACTTTGGTGACGGTTCTTGACAAGGAAGATATGAAAACGTCACTGGAAAAACATGTTGAACAAGAGAAGGAAATGCTGAACCGGCTCGAAAGAATTCTTGAAAAAGTAGAGGATCCGAAGGCGAAGTCTCTTCTGAAGCAGATAGCTGAAGACGAGAGAAGGCATCATAGGATATTAGATGAGGTTACGCGCATTGTCGGCTGGCGAGGCGCCACAGACGAGCAGTGGTGGAACGCCATAGACCGGTACGAATGGTTGTTCTAGCGCCTTTCAAGCAGGATTCATAGGTTCTGCCTAGCGGCAGGTAGACTCCTTCTTCCTTGTCATAGGGTGTATGACACCCTCTCTCTGCAGGTACCGTAAACGGTAACGGTAGATGGTACCGATACAGAGGGACCACTAGTACTGTGCTAACTCGTTAGGGTCGGTGGTCTCTTGAAATGACCTCCTGTGCATTGCTGATGGGTCAGAAAGGACCTAGCATCAAAAGGGGCCTTCTGGGATGGTCACTGGGTATTTGTTTAAATTCACGGTTTGTGGGAGTAGGTTCGACGGAAGTCAGTGTACGCCGATTTGAACGCCATCGTGGTTGAGTGCAAAGTTCAGAAGCTTCCTTCGAGAGTGGAAGAGGTGACCTCGATGGCGCGAAACATAGGATACAATGTCAAGGAGACCGTGGTTCAGAAGAGGAAGAGCGTCCACCACTCCACTTGTGTCGGGCCTGGAAAGCTGGCGGAGGTCAAGAAACTGATCCAAGAGAACGATGCTAAGTACGCAATCTTCGCCAATACTTTGCCGAGCGGACAGGTCTTCAAGATTCAGAGGCAACTGGGCGGAGACGTGAAGGTCATAGACAGGAACCTCCTCATCCTGGAAGTTTTTGATAGGCGTGCGATGACCAAGGAGGCGAAGCTTCAGATACAGCTAGCTCGGCTTAGGTACACGTTCTCATGGGGACGCGAGTTTCTGAAGCTTGAGGGCATTCTGGGCGAGCAGGTTGGATGGAGCGGACCGGGCGACTATCCCTACAGCGAATATGAGCGAGAGGCCAGGAAGCGGATAAGCCGTCTGGAGGCAAATCTCAGAGACCTGTACAAGAAAAAGGATCTGCTCAGAGAGAGAAGGCACGAACTTGGTTTTCCGATTGTGGCCCTTGCAGGATACACGCAGAGCGGTAAGAGTACCTTGTTCAATAGGTTGGCCTCGGAGAAGAAAAATGTTGGATTCGGCCCTTTCACTACTCTGTCGACAGCTGCGAGACGTGTGGCTGTCCGAAACGATGGAGGAAACATGGAATTCATCTTGGTGGATTCAATAGGCTTCATTGAGGACATGCACCCAATAATACTGAAGGCGTTCAATACGACGATCGGAGAGATCACTCAAGCCGACCTGATTCTGCTCCTTGTTGACCTGACCGACGATCTGCCTCTCCTCAGACGGAAGCTCGCATCGATAAACAAGATATTGAGACAGGTGGATGCCACAGGCAAGGTCATGGTCTGTGGCAACAAGATTGATCGAGTAAGTCAAGAACGGCTCGAGGCAGCCTCAAATGAGATCGAGCGGTACTTCCAAGGGGTGCCTCTGTCGCAGATCAGCGCGCTTACTGGAGAAAACGTTGACAGACTGCTTGATCAGATAGTTTCTGAATTGCGAGAAGCTAGTGTAGTCAAGAACTTGGCATAGGTGCCTTTAGCGGGCTCCTCCCTGCGTCTTTTTCAACTCTGCGAGCATTTGCTTTCCTTCTTGAGCTGACTTAGCACAGGCGACGATCACCGCTTTACCTAGGCCGAACCTGGCGTTACAGTAAGGGCAGATCTTTGTCTTGACCCCGGTCCTTGACAACAAGAGCCGGCCGCACCGAATACATTTAGCTATGACGAACGTTTTCTCCAAGGCATAGTTCTCTCCTGCAGAAACTTGCCCAGCCTTCTTGTTCTTTCTAGCGTGGCTAGCCAGTCATACCTTCCCACATGTCCAGCTTCTTTCTTTGACAAGATCAGTAAAGCCTCCTTGACACAGTCTTCAATTGTTCTGCTGCTCGTGTCGATTTCGGCCACCTTCCTTAGACCATATATGGCGACTGCTTCACTCAGGCAGACATCTAGGACTTCTGCTTCAATGTTCTCTCTTATCTTGGCAGGAGGATAACCTCTCCTTCTAAGGCGATCCCTAAGAACCTCAGGACTGCATCTGAGAATGAACACAGAATCCACTAATCGTGTGGGAAGCAGACTATGGGAATAATGGCCCTCGACTAGGACCTTCTTTTTCAGATGTGTTACATGCTTTTCCAGCTTGCGCCGCAACTTGCGGTCGTCGATCAGATGGGTTCTTCGTCTTCGATCGTAGCTTTTGATGAGGTTGTGCTGTCTGGCGAATCTAGTCACGTTTATAGTGTCAATGCCAAGTTTACGCGCGAGAAGCCTGCCAAATCTTGTCTTTCCCGTTCCAGGTGTCCCTGTCACAATGATTGCTCGGCCGTCCTTCAAGCCAGATGAATCCCCGTTGTCTCTTCGGATGTTTGATATTTGATCTAAGCTTCACCCTTGTCCTGCAGGTAAGTTTGGGCGCAGTGAACGCAGCAGAACATCATTTTCCTGCCCTCCACCTCTTCGATATGGCCTCCCTGGTATACCTTGCATCCGCAATGAGCACACGCATTTAGGGTCGGCTCTATTGCTTGGGAAACCATTGTAGCTACTCGCTTGAAGATATTCATACAAAACCTCTTCCCGTGCACTGTCAAGTCGTAGACCTTCTTCGTTTTTCTTCCAATCTGGACCTCCTTGTGTCTCAATAGCTTCCTATCTTCTAATTGGCGAAGAAATGGGTAGATTAGGCCTGGGCTGATCCGCCTTCCCAGCCTTGCTTCGAGTTCTTCCAGTATCTGATACCCGTGCATTGGCCCTACAAACAGCATCGATAGGATGATCAACCTAGACATGTCAGAAGCTATCTCTTTGGCTTCCATTTGGTCGGACAAGCTTATCGAGCCTGATATATCACCCAAAGATATATTTATATTTACCCTATTGAAGTCATTTGACGGTGAGTGAATGTTGAAGAATGGTGTCCTTTCTTGGCTTATCATCGGATTGGCTCTCCTGTTCTTGGTTCCGATCATAGCGATGGGTTTC
>Ga0315312_1002904_pt1 | contig 11444 bp, 8 predicted proteins | sample TDP7_MG_FD_203629 | JGI IMG/M metagenome (GOLD analysis project Ga0315312, IMG submission 203629) | Freshwater sediment microbial communities from Lake Towuti, South Sulawesi, Indonesia - TDP7 | ecosystem: Environmental > Aquatic > Freshwater > Lake > Sediment | place: Indonesia: South Sulawesi... | reverse complement strand
TTCGGGGGCAGAAGTGGCCCGCTATCTGGGGGGTGACCAATTCCTGTGTCACCCGCGCCGTTTCCTTAGGAGAACCCTCCGAGTCTTTGAAAGCTCGATACCTGCGAAGAGGATAGTGCACGTTCTCCACGGACGTCCCTTCCTTGCCTAAAGTCCGTCTCTAAGAGTGATCGGAAGGCGACAGGAACCAACAGATACCAGGGTTCCTCATAAGTCAGATCATAATAGACGATGATGTCTACTGGGACCTTACGATGGGAGTGATAGAGGACATTCGGATAGCGAAGGGCCCTCCCTGGCGGCGCATGGAGTTGCCCTAATTTCATCCGTCGTCCCTGATAGGTGATAATGGTCTCCTTCCGTCCTCGGACGATATAAGGACGTTGCTCCTGTTCACTCTGTTGGAGCAAAAGGGAACGGGCGTAGGCCCGGTCGGCAATCCAAACGGCCATGACCCCTGGAGGGAGTGAGGTTTCTATATCGAGCAGAAAGATATGCTCCAGTTGATTCTGACTTTTAAGAGCGGGTTCGGTGAGCGGATAAGTGAGGGAAGGGCGCGTCCCGCATAAGGAACCGCGGCCAGCAGGGCTTGGGCAGAGCCACTCTTGGTCTGGTCTAAAATCACAGGGCAGAACCCTTTCCCAGGAGGAAGCAAAATCGCTGCCAGACTCCCGGTGACCGTGCGAAAGTCCAAACGGGGATTCCTAAGAAAACGGTGAAGTCGTTTTTCCCGAGCGTGGGCTCTCCCCTCGGTGGGAAGAGCTCGCGATAATGCTGCTAAAGACAAACGCCCCTGACCGCTTCGGAGCGCAGATAATACCAGAATAAAAGCAAATGTCAGAACCACCAAATTCTTACGGATCGGTTTCGTCAATCCCGAAAAACGGACCTCTGTCAACTGAGAAAGGGCTCCCAGCAGCTCTTCGTTCATCTCCTCTTCCGTTGAGCCTTGAGCGCGTTCACATAGCGACGGCCCACCTCAACCAACAGTTCTCCAACTTTTTTGCCGTTTTGAACCGCCTCCTCCACCTTTTCAACAAGTTCATCGGGAACATACAGAGAGGTCTGCTTCCCCCTTAAGCGAGTGTGCAAAGCATAGGCCGGATGCCCCTCCCCACTTCGACACATGGGACAGCTGAGCCGGATACAGCGATTCTTACGCAGGCTTAAGGATCCGCCCGATAGAGGCCAGAGTTTCTCCACCTCTTTTAGGAACCACTTCCGTACATTTTCTGGTGTTTCGCTCATGGCTGGGTGTATATGTATCATATAACACATATACATGTCAAGAAAAAAATGGGGGTGGGCAAGCTTTTTTTGTCCAGGTCATCTCGATTTTTTTTAGCCCTCCGACCGAAGAATTTCTGCCGCAAGTGTGGCCGCGAAGAAGTTGGTGGCTGAGCTTCTCCCCTCGGTTCTCGAAAGCAAGCTTGAGGCTATTTGCGGAATCCCATGAGATCTCGCTGCGGCAAACGTCGCCCCTGGGGCTCCCTGGGAAAAGCCACTATCTTTCTCGGCTTTCAACCTGGCACTGTTGCAGTTGGACTCCTTTGTGCGGAAGTCTCTCGCCCGTGGTAGCTTATGCGCTCAGGATGAGAGTAGACTGCAGCCCGATCTCCTCGAACGAAGGCACACAGTGTAATGCCGGAATGCTCGGCGGCCTCGATGGCCAGGGAAGAGGGCGCCGATACTGCGGATATTAACTCTATCCCAGCACGAGCCGACTTCGCCACCAGTTCGAAACTGACGCGACCCGATAAGCTGACTCCACAGCCAAGAAGAGGCCGTTCCTCCAGCAGGCATCTGCCGATGGCTTTGTCGAGCGCGTTGTGCCGAGCTATATCCTCTCCGAAGGCGACCACCTCGCCATGAAGATTGAATATTGTCGCTGCATGGGTTCCGCCGGTCTGGGAGAATATGCGCTGCCGGGAACGCATTCGCTTCACGGCAGCACGAAGTGTATATATGGAAATCCGCAGCGAGTTGCCTACGCTGGGCAGGGCGGAGAGGAGACTATTCCTCCTGCCGCGTCGACCACAAATTCCACAGGCGCTCATTATAGCCAGATTTCTCTCTGGGGCGGTGCTCTTTCCCGGATCCTTTAGCTCCAGGTAAATGATACCAGGATCTTCCGGGCAATGGGAAAGGAGGCTCACATCGTTCAGCCCCGAGATGAGGCCCTCGGTAAAGGTGAAGCCAAGCGCGAGCGCCATCGCATCTATAGGGGTGTGCATAAGGGTATAGCTGCCAATGCCCTTGATTTCGATGGTGAGGGGTTCCTCCACCACGACTTGATCTCTTGCCTCCTGCACCATATTTCTGGAGCGGTATATCCCTGCCCGTCTCACCGTGCGAACTGCCCTATGCATGACGCTCCCCTCTTGGTCGTTTTCACTGCCGGACATCTCGTCTGCGCGCGTAAGTATTCGGTCCCTCAGCAACTCTGTCGATCGCCTACGGACCGGCGTTTGTAAATGCATAGTATGTAAAATCCTGGACTGGCTGTGAACACTGCGATTTCAGCGATCATAAAGCCGTGCAGCAGGCTCGTCCCTTCTCCTAGCATACGGGCTTTTATATCGCCTCTCCTTGCCTGCAAGCCAACAGGTCAAATCCCCTGGGGTGTTCACATTAAAAAATGGTTCCGGATTGGAGAAGGGGACGAAAACCGCGCCCAGATTCTGCCAAACCTCTCCCACCCTGCGTTTCCCCTCATCGATCGCCTTGGTGATGGCAGGCAAGAGTTCGTTATCTACTACGGCGCATAATGGTTCCTGCAGAATTCCCCTGGCAACCGCCACTGCAACGCCTGCCTTCGCCTTCACGAAGCTGTCTTTCAAGATCCTGATCTCCCCTGCTGTAATGCCAGGCAGGTCGCATGGTAGAAAAAGGGTTGCTTTGAACCAGCTGGTGTAATGGGAAACCGCTGCCTCGATTCCTCCCAGGGGACCAATGCCGATCCTCAAGTCGGAAACTATGTTGGGCCCGAATGATCTGTATGGTCGCGGGTCATTGGCCAGGATTATCACCTCCTCTATGCCGGAGGAAACCAGTTCGGCTACTTGCTTTTCCATAATACAGATACCCGGTGCAGCCTCTAATAGCCCCTTGGGTCTTCCGCCCAAACGCTTGCCCTTTCCCCCAGCAAGCACGCCAGCCGCGATTTGGCAGTTCTTGAGGCCCCCAGCTATCATGCGCCGTACCTCTTGACTATCTCCCGGGAGACAGCCTTAATGCCGATTCCAGTTGGACAAACCCTATCGCAACGCCCGCACAAGAAGCAGGAGATCCGGCCCCAGCGCAGGACATCCGCCGCCAGTTTATGATGGATGCGGCGCCGGGTCCTGAGGGCTTCGCTGCCCATGGGATTGTGTCCGCTCGCCTCGCGCATGAAGCCATCCAATTGGCAGGAGTCCCACAGGCGCTGCCGCTCGATCTTCGTCTTCAGCCTTCGGTCATATACATCGAAACAGGTGCAGGTCGGGCAGAACAGATTGCAGGCAGTACAGGCGATACATCGCCTCGATATCTCCGCCCAAAAGCCCTCGGGGACCTTATCTTCCAGGAGGATGTGCGAGGACTGCCGAAGGATTTCCTCCTCCTCAGTGCTCAGCTCGGATGACTCTTTTTCCAGCGCGGCAAGGGAATCGGCGACCTCCTCATCCTTCCCCAGCTCGATTTTGGAGCACAATTCGCGGCCAGTCTCGGTGTTGGGAACTACGATGAACTTAGCTCCATCCGAGATCAGTTCGAGGTCGCACTTATTTCTAGCTATCTTGAGGAACTCCTCATCCTGACCACACCTCCCCGACACCACCACGATGACTGCCCCCTTCCGCTTGTTGAAATAGATGTCGTCCTGGTAGTTTGCCTGGAAAAATTCGTCCACGAAACTGAGGCAGTCGGCATCTTGGGCAGTGAGTCCCACCAGAAAGAGGGGTTTGGGCAATGGCGCCTGCACGCGAACGACCCCCTCTTCATACCCCAGCCCCGTTTCATACTGCGGAAAGAAGACGGATGTGGGTTTGATGAGCAGGGGGCCGCCCTCTATGGCCAGTGGCCCCTCTCCCATCCTTCCCAGGGTCCTCGTGCCATCGGGAAGGGCGATTGGCACCCGTACCTCATAGTCCGGTTCAAGGGATTGAAAAAAGGGCTGCAGCTCAGTCGGAGTGAGAATCCTCATTGGGCCCTCCTGATCCTTGCCGCGCAGACCTTGTATTCGGGTATTTTGGCCCCCGGGTCCAGGGCGTTGAGGGTCAGTACATTGGCTGCGCCCTCCTCGAAGTGGAAAGGCATGAAGAGTACTCCCCTCATGACTACATCGGTGACGCGAGCCTGGGCTTTCACCTGCCCCCGGCGCGTGCTCACATATACCCATTCCCGGTCGGCAAGCCCGAGCTCTTTGGCATCCTCAGGGCTGATTTCAATGTATGGGAGAGGGACCTCTCGTTGCAGGAGCCGTGACCTTTTGGTCATGCTGGCTCCGTGGAAATGGAAATAACAGCGGCCCGTGGAAAGGAGGAAGGGATACTCCTGGTCCGGGAGCTCGGCGGAAGGCCGGTATTCGACCGGGCTGAATAATCCCAACCCGCGGCTGAACCTCCCCTCATGAAGTATGGGCGTGCCGGGATGTCCTGGATCTGGGCAGGGCCACTGCAGGCCCACTTTGTCTATCCGCTGGTAGGAGATTCCACCGTAGATGGGGGTAAGGATGGCTATCTCGTCCATGATCTCCTTCGGTGAGGAGTATATCATTCCGCCATATCCTGCGCGCCTGGCGATCTCGCAGAGTATCTCCCAATCGGGTCTGCTTTGGCCGATGGGTTCCATGGCTTTGCGAACCCGCTGCACACGGCGCTCCGTCGATGTAAAGGTACCATCCTTTTCTGCAAAAGAAGTGGCTGGCAAGACCACGTGGGCAAATTCGGTGGTCAGGGTGGGGAAGATCTCTTGAACTACCAGGAATTCCAGATTCTGAAGCGCCTTTCGGACATGGTTCTGATCGGGATGAGACATCATGATGTTTTCTCCGAGGACATAGAGGCCCTTGAGTTTTCCATCGGCCATGGCATCGATCGCGACAGTAGTGGTGAGGCCTACCTTGTCGGGGAGGCCTTTTACGCCCCAGGCCTTCTCAAACTTCTCCTGGATGGAGGCATCTGTGACCTTCTGGTACCCGGAGTACACATCCGGAAGGGCTCCCATGTCGCATGCCCCCTGCACATTATTCTGGCCACGAAGTGGATTCACTCCAGTGCCAGGACGGCCCAGGTTGCCGGTAAGCATCGCAAGATTGGCGAGCGACTTGACGTTGTCTACCCCGTGGGTGTGCTGGGTAATACCCATCGAATAAACGATCATTCCTCGTGGTGCACTGGCAAACATGCGAGCTGCGTTGATGATCTCCTGGGGCGAGATGCCAGCGATCTGGGCAGCCCTCTCCGGTGGATAATTTGCCACCACCTTCCTGAGTTCCTCGTAGTTCTCGGTGCGGGCGGAAACAAATTGCTTGTCCTCCAGGCCCTCCTTGATGATGACATGCATGATAGAATTGAAGAAAGCGACATCGGTTCCATTTCTGCAGCGGATGTGCATGTGGGCATGGTGTGCCAAACGAATCTTGCGGTTGTCGACTACAATGAGCTTGGCCCCATTCTGTACCGCGTTGATAATGCGTGATCCGATAAGTGGATGTTGTTCCGTGGTATTGGAGCCAGTGACCAGGATACAATCAGCCTGGTCCACACAGGAGATGGAATTGGTCATAGCACCCGAGCCCAAGGTGGCGGCAAGGCCCACCACGGTTGACGAGTGACAGAGCCTGGCACAGTGATCCACATTGTTGGTCTTGAAGACTGCGCGGGCCAGTTTCATCATCAGGTAGTTCTCTTCATTGGTAGCCTTGGCGGAGGAGAAAAAGGCTATAGAGTCATTTCCATATCTTGTTTGGATATCCTTGAACCTGTTTACCACTAGGTCCAAGGCCTCGTCCCAGGATGAGGCCTCCAGCCTTCCCCCGCGGCGTATAAGGGGTTCAGAAAGCCTATCGGGGTGCTCAATGAACTCGAAGGCATTCCATCCTTTGACGCAGAGCTGTCCTCTGGTAACGATGTCTTCCGTGCAGGGCTCCACACCCACCAGCCTCTCTTCGTCGTTGGAGAGCAGATAGAAATTACATCCGGTGCCGCAATAGGGACAGGTGGTGAGCGTCCTCTTCACTCCAACGCTCCCTTCACGCCCCTGATTTGATCCAGGCGGAACACTGGGCCATCAAGACAACAATAGAGGTGATCCATTGCGCAATGCCCGCACTTGCCAACCCCGCATTTCATGTGTCTTTCCAGTGAGACAATGATGTTCCTGTCGCTGATGCCCTTTTCGTGAAGCTCCTGCATCACAAACTTGTACATGACCGGTGGACCGACGACGACAGCAGTGCTCCTCTCAGGGTCAACATCGAGCGGTGGAATGAGGGTGGTTATCACCCCCACATTACAATTCCAGGATGTATCCGGGGGCACCTCATCAACCGTATACCTGCAATCGAGTTTGCCGCCAGTGGCCCAAGCTGTCAGCTCCTCCTTGTATAGCAAATCCTGAGGGGATCTTGCCCCGTAGAGGACGGTTATCCTGCCGAACTCGTCGCGGCAATCTTCGCAGTACTGAATGAGGGCTCGCATGGGGGCGAGACCACAGCCCCCGGAGATGAGCAATAAATCCTTGCCGCCCAAGGCCTGGACATCGAAAAAGGTGCCAAAAGGCCCCCGAATGCCAATAGTGTCTCCCGGCTGGAGCGCATGCATCGCTGTGGTCAGCTCCCCCACCTTTCGAACGCCGAGTTCAAGGTATAGCCCTCGGGTGGGTGAAGAAGAGACGGAAATCGGCGCCTCCCCGTAACCGAATACTGAGACTTGCACGAACTGCCCAGGGCGGTGACCGAACCCTTTGCCGTCAAGCCTGCTTATATGGAAGAGCTTTTCGACGGGGGTCAGATCGCACACCCAATCCACAGTGCACAAGATCGGACGATAAAGCGACTCCCGAGAGGAGTCGAGATGGCTCTCCTTCGTCGATGGCGTTCTCAAGTAGATACCCTCCTGCAGCCAGCCTGGCGCATCATTATTACTAGACGGATAAGTCCCTTAGAGGCGCAGTAAGACGAAAAATCCTCCTCGGAAGAAGCTTGAAACCTTATATATCAATCACCATTAAAGGTCAAGTTTGGGGGTAGATGGCATGGTCTTAGGTGATGGGCGTGACGGCCTCAACTATGGCCTCCTACTTCTCCCTTGCGCGTGAAAAAGGAGAAACCTGCCTAATGCCGTCGCCAAGTAGTTGTGATGGGGAAAGAGCTACAAAAAGAAATGTTACGTAAAATTCATTTCTGCACATATGGGAAACGATTTGTGGACATTGCCGAGATTTCATTCAGAGATGAAACTCCCACATCTTTTTATCCTCTTTGTAGATCATGAACTTTAGGTTTGGGATGAGGCAGAGGGTGACCGCTGTTCCTTCAGGACATTGAATAAACCATTTCTTTCCCATGAACATGATGGTCCCATCTCTTCTTGCTTTTCTCTGGAGATGAATGGAGAAGACCTGTTCGAGGTCAATAGAAGGTTCAAGAGGTCTTAATTTATCCTTTCCGTTATGGATGGCCTCCTGCCATCTCTTCGCTGGTATCTCCCCCGTCTCCTCATGAGTCCTCTGTTCATTATAGTAGCTGACGAGGTCATCCAATATCCTCTGGGCCTCAGAAGTCTCCTTGACGTGGTGTTTTTCACAGAGATAGGGAAGCCTCCTCTGAAAGTAATCAAAGGCCTTCTCCACCTTCCCTTTGGCTTGGGCCTGTCTCTTCCTCATATAGATCATCCCGATGCCAAGGCTACTGAGGGCCTTCCGAAACTGGATCTCCCCTTCATCCTCACCAAGTTTGTATCTCACATGGACCCCTTGATGGAGAACAAACCGGAAGATGGAATGGTTATCCAGATAGTAGGCCAAAGGAATCCCCTGGGTGGTGACCGTCTCTCTCACCGTCTGGAGATGCTCAAAGGTGGTCTCTCTTGGGACGATCCTGGCCCCAACCACCCTTCGGGAGTAGTCATCTTTGGTGAGAATGAGATATTGCTTCTCTTTTGTCCTTGGAAGCCAGAGATGATGGGAGGAATCATGCTGAAAGAGGGCTCCTGGACCCGAAGTCTCAAACCTCGTATAGACCTTGCCTTTCTCCTCCGCTAAGGCATGATAGTACCCATTCTTTAAGGCATAGAGTCGAAGGCTATTGCGGCAAAAGGGCCGATGAAACCTCTTCTCTGCCTCCTCGGCTAAGAAGGCAAAGTTGAACTTCCCCCGAAAGAGATCTGCCTCTTGCCGGATGTATTTGAGCTCCCTGTCCAGCCACTGACGCACATCGGCAGAGATCAGGTGAAAAGCACTCTCCGTCCTCTGCCACAAACGGAAAGGCCTCTTCCTGCTGCTCAAAAGCCATCTCCTTCTCAGTTGGTGAAGACGGCTCCTCCTTAGGCCTAAGAGCTCCATGGCCTCCTTCTCTGAAATCCTGGGGCGATTGAAGGCCTCTAGAACCTCCTCCACAAACTCTACCGGCAGCCTGCGATGAATCCTCTCCCTCATCCTGAGAAGATCCTCCATTAAAAAATCCTGCAAAGGCAATATGGACTTGTATCTCACCGAAGAGGAAGCTTCCTAACCCCTCAATTAACATAGGTTTTCATCCTTATCTCGGCTTGTACCTCAATGGACTTGAAGCCTCAAAGATGCCTCTTTTGTAGGAATGACAAGACTTGCAAGCAAGGTCTCGGCTTGTATCTGACGAAGATAAAAATAAGTTCTCTCAGTCAATTCAACAGCTTTCCTCAACCTCTCGGCTTGTATCTCACCCCAAGATCGCCTTCGCTCTTTCACTCTCTGTCTCCATCGCCTCTGATAGTCGGGATGCCGTTGCCTCCACGCTTTAACATACTGCTCATAATGGTCGTCCCAGTATTGGGGATTCTTCTCCCTGAACCTCCTGTTGTTCTCCTTCTTTCTCAGCTTCTGACATGGAATGGAACAAGCCTTCTGACGATTACCCACCCTTGGATCAGGTACAAATAACCTGCCACAGTAATGACATCTCTTCTCCGCCACCTTAAATCTCTCCTCCTCATGGATCTAAGATGGCTCAACCTTAAACCAAGAAGAGACCTCTTTTCATTTACCAACGATACTCTCCTATGTGCATAAATGATCTTTACAAGAAGTACAGAAATGATCCTTCCGTAACACCGTCTCAGAAATATATTGACAAAGTCTTTTGATCTTTTCCAGGATCGAATCGGCTGTCGCAGTCCATGCGAAAGGTTGAGCGTGCGCATTGTAATGCTGCACGAACCGATCGATTTTGGCGATTACATCCCAAGTTTGACAGCATCCTTTGTAAGTAGTTGGAAAAAGGGCATAAAAATTTTTAGTTACACTAGAGATCCCATTTTCTTATAGATATCAACAGGTTACTTGACGAGCTTCGGCATCTTTTGAACTCCCAGGGCTTTGAGGATTTCTTCTTGTTCTTCGACAATTGAGGTTACCTTTTTTATTTTCTGGCCACCCAGCTCACTGATGACGACCTTGATCGGGAAGAGCGTCTGGAGGGCCTTCCGAGGCCTCATAAAGAGGCCATGGTCTTCGAGTTTCCTTTCCAGAAGCTTTTCTAACAGGTAAGCCAGGAAGCAGATGAAGATGTGCCCTTTCACCCTCTCATCATTGTAGTGGTAAATGGGTCGGACTTTGATGAAGTCCTTCACTTCCCGGAAGGCATCCTCCACCTCCCAGAGGGTTTTGTATCCTAGGGCAAGGGCCTCTTTTGAGAGGTCCTGGCTATTGGTCCTGATGATGAAGAGACCATCGGGTTCGGCCTCTTTGTCCATCTCTTCCTGTCGAAGCTGGTAGTGGAGCTTCCCCTCGGAGTCGAAGTGGTACAGGAAGAGGGAAGCCATCTTCTTCTTTCTCAGGAAGCGATCGATCCTGAGCCTGATTTTCATGGGATCTTTGGTCTTGCCTTGTTTGGGAGGAAGGAGGAACTGATCGAGAAAGGCCTCGCAACTTTGCAGAAGTGCTTCCCGATTTTCCCTGGTCTCCCTGGCTCTTACGGGGTTATAGCAAGCAAGGGAGCGATCTTCTTCGGAGGGAGGGAGCTCAAATACGGAGAGATTATCCTTGATCTGGGTGAAATCCTCCCTTGGGGGAAGGAGTGGGATGAGCCCTTCGGCCTCCTTAGAGCGCCTGAGCTTTATGCTTACGATATACTCATAGCCCGAAGAGCAAAGCGACTTCAGGTTTTTTGAGTTCACCATGCCCTTGTCCCCAACAAAGATGCAGCGCTTGATCTTGAAGGTGCCCCGCATCTCATCGACGATCTGGGGCAAGGTGGTCGAATCCTTTATGTTCCCATCAAAGACCATAGGGGAGATAGGAATTCCATCACGATTCACTAGAAGGCCGATCTCTACCTGGGGTCAATGGTCTCGGCTGTGGCCCCTTTTTGCTGATGCAGGACCTTCTCCCTCAAAATAGGTGGAGGTAATATCATAAAAGACCAGCGAAAGGTCGAGGGTAAAAAGGTCATTCAGCTTATTATATATGACGTTCTCCACTGGTCGTTTGATCTCGACGAGCTGGCTCAAGGCCCGATAATAATGGTGCAAGGGAGGCCCCCGATATACTCCCCCTTCACCCATTGGGAAGTAGTCAGTTCACTTTGGGGATCGATGAGACGATTAAAGACCATGGCCTTGATCGGGGCAGAAAAGTTGGCTTTGGCCAGAGACCTCTCCAGGGTCTCAGTCATTCCTAAGGAATCCCAAAGCAGCCCCAGGGCCAAAGATGGTCCAAAGTTTAAAACCCCTTGGTGCTCGATATCCTCCAAAGCAGGCGGTAACTCGATCTCCATGATCTGGGAGAGCTTATAGATTAACTCTCTCACCTTCTCTTTCGGCCAGTGGCTGATATTGCCAAAATTGACCAGGGTATCTTGGACCACTTTGCCATTTTGCCAGACATTTTCCACGACCTTGAGATAGGTATAGGTTTTACCGTTTTTCGTATGGGTCAGTTTCCGGATAAACAGGGGGATCTCCTATAGCTTTAATTTACACCAATACAATAATAGGAGAGTCCCCTGAATATATCAACAAAAATGTGCTTTATCCAAGAAAATAGTTACACTATGGGTTTTGGAGCCTTTTTGTCCCCTAACTACTTGATTTTATTGGATCGAGGTTCTAAAAATAGACCATTGCGTGTCAAACTTGGGTTAGATCTTTTGTGCTCTTAAAGGTCCCTCGGCGAATGGCCCTCTGGCTGATCAGGTGGAACCAGATCTCCACCTGGTTGAGCCAAGAAGCGTAGGTCGGTGTATAATGCAGCTGAAAGCGGGGATG
>Ga0315312_1002903_pt1 | contig 11447 bp, 12 predicted proteins | sample TDP7_MG_FD_203629 | JGI IMG/M metagenome (GOLD analysis project Ga0315312, IMG submission 203629) | Freshwater sediment microbial communities from Lake Towuti, South Sulawesi, Indonesia - TDP7 | ecosystem: Environmental > Aquatic > Freshwater > Lake > Sediment | place: Indonesia: South Sulawesi... | reverse complement strand
ACCGTCTTCTTTCCACCAAACTGGGAGACAATTATTGCCTAAGAATCTTGCCTTACCCCCATCACATTCTGAGAGAAAATAAGATGATTTTTGGGGCGCACGCGGATCGGTTGCAGGACGGCATGAGGGGGGCCTTTGGTAAACCTATAGGGTCTGCTGCGCGAGTGAAATTGAATCAGTCAATCATAACGGTTGACGTAAACGAAAACGGCATCGAAACCGCAAAAGAAGCACTGGAACTGGGAAAGGCCAAAATGCCCATGCCGTGCCGAATAAAAATTGAAAAGATTATGGATTAACAGGAGGTTAAATGTGTTGCATGCCTTCAATGAAGGAAAAAAGTCGCCATCGGAACAGCTTGTCCTTCGTTTTGAGGATTTGACGAAAGAGGATATCCCCCTTGTTGGAGGGAAAAACGCGAACCTAGGCGAAATGACCCAGGCAGGGATACCCGTCCCACCGGGCTTCGCCATAACCGCCTACGCCTATAAAAAGTTCATAACAGAAACAGGCATCGCGGAAAAAATATACAAAACCATTGAAAAAACTGTTACCGACATTAACAACCCCCAACAATATGAAGAAGCCTCCAAAAAAGTTAGAAAAATCATCGAATCAACGCCCATGCCCCAAAAACATCAGAAGGCCATCAAAGAAGCCTACAAAGAGCTAGGTAAAAAAACAGGATTATCCCAAGTTTTCGTAGCCGTGCGATCAAGCGCCACGGCTGAAGATTTACCGGATGCTTCTTTCGCCGGACAGCAGGAAACCTACCTAAACGTTAGGGGCCCCCAAGAGCTCATTGAAAAAACCGTAAAATGCTGGTCAAGCCTGTTCACGCCGAGGGCCATCTTCTACAGAACCCAAAAAGGCTTCAAACATGAGGATGTCCTAATCAGTGTGGGCATCCAAAAAATGGTTAATGCCAAGGTAGCCGGCGTCTCCTTCACCATTAACCCCGTAACTGGCGAACCGAATCAAATTGTCATTGAAGCCAACTGGGGGCTAGGTGAATCGGTCGTATCCGGCTCCATTACCCCAGATGATTATAGGGTGGACAAAAACACCCTAAAAATCACTGACAGAAAAATTGCCAAAAAAACGGTGGAGTACATTCGTAATCCTAAAACGGGGAAGACCATCCACGCTGAAGTACCTCCTGGAAGACAAGAACAGCCTTGCCTAACCGACGAAGAAATTGTTAGGCTCGCCGAGCTCTCCAAGCGCATCGAGGAACACTACGGAGGAAGACCCCAAGACATAGAATGGGCCATCGACCGCGACCTCTCCTTCCCAGAAAACGTCTCCATTGTTCAGTCTAGACCAGAAACAGTTTGGAGCCTAAAAGCCGCACCACCAGTGAAAGCTGAAGTGCCTAAGGCGCCTCTACCTCCAAGTGAGCGAATCGTTGCTGTGAAGGGCTTACCAGCAAGCCCCGGAATCTACGCTGGAACGGTCAAGGTAGCCCTAAACACGGAAGATGCCGCAAAACTGATAGGTAAAGGAGACATCCTTGTCACTGGAATGACAAACCCTGACTGGGTTCCGTACATGCGGGTCGCCGGAGCCATCGTAACCAACGATGGAGGTATGACCTGCCACGCCGCAATAGTGTCAAGGGAGTTGGGCATCCCATGCATTGTAGGAACCGGCAAAGGCACTGAAGTGTTGAAGACGGGCGAAGATTACACGGTGGATGCAAAAACCGGTGTTATCTATGAAGGCATTCTGGAAGACGCGGTCGAAAGAGAAGAGGCGGCAGCAGCCGCTGTTACGGTTGCAACGGAAGCCTATGCCATTACAGGCACCAAAATATACGTTAATCTCGGTGAACCCGAAATTGCAGAAAAAACAGCGGCACTACCAGCCGACGGCGTGGGTCTCCTTAGACAAGAATTCGTATGGGCCAGCGAAATAGGCGAGCATCCTCTTTACCTAATCGAAATTGGGCAACCCGAAAAGGTTGTCGATGGACTGGCAGAAGCCTTCCGCAAAGTGTGCGCCGCCTTCTATCCTAGACCCGTCGTTATGCGCTTCAGCGACTTCAAATCCTCAGAATACCGACAACTCAAAGGTGGCGAAAAGTATGAGCCGGTAGAGCCGTCAGCCCTCATGGGGTGGAGAGGAGCGTCAAGATACTATGACCCAAAATATGTTGAAGCCTTCAAACTTGAGGTCAAAGCGGTGAAGAAGGTCAGAGAGGAATATGGCCTCAAAAACCTCTGGGTCATGGTTCCCTTCTGCAGAAGGGTGGAAGAAATGGAGAAGATCAACAAGATCTTCGAGGAAGAGGGACTTCACAGGGATCCCGACTTCAAGGTTTGGCTCATGGCCGAAATACCCAGCAACTGCCTCGTCGCCGACAAATTCAACAAATACGTAGATGGCTACAGCATTGGCAGCAACGACTTGACAATGACAATCCTCGGATGCGACAGAGACAATGAGGCCGTCGCGCATCTATTCGACGAACGAGACCTGGCTGTCAGAAGAGCCATCAGACTTCTCATTCAACTCGCCCATCGAGACGGAAAAACCGTTAGCATATGCGGTCAGGCACCCAGCGTCTATCCGGAATTCAGGGAATTCCTGGTTCGAAGCGGGATCGACAGCATTTCAGTCAATCCTGACGCGGTTGTGGAAGCCCGGAAACACGTGGCGAGCGTGGAACAGCGGATCACCGTCGAGAAATTAACAGGGCAGGGCATGCCAGAGGACCCTGACCTTGACATCCCGTACAACCGTGGGTCCCACCCTTCTAAGCCTTAAACAACCAGTTGAAGTTTGGCTTAGAAGAGTTTTCGGCTAAAAAATTCATTCATTACTTAATCAGTTTTTTGATTCTTTGTTCAGCTTCGTTTATGGGATGCTTTAAGGCGTCCTCCTTCGCCTTGTTGAATACTGGGTAGCCTAGGGCTCGTTCCTTCTCCCACTCGCGGGCGAAGATGCCCTTCTTGATCTCCCAGATAACCCGTCTCATCCTTTTCTTCATGGCATCGGTTATCATTCGTGGACCCCTCGTCAGCTGAGCGTACTGGCTCGTTCTGGAGTGGAGGCTCAGCTGCTTGTAGAAGCCTACTTCCGCCATCTTTTGCATGACCTCAGCGGCTTCCCCTGAACCATAGAGCTCTAAGGCTACTGTTTCTGGTGGGTAACCTGCCTCCACGAGCACCTCGAAGGATAATTGAAGTATGCGGTTTATAGCCGCCCATGTGGCCTGCTCCGTGAAATGGTCTATCTCGGTCTCCTCGGCGAAGCTGGACTCGATGGCGCCTACCCTCGTGGCTCCTATGGCCTTGGCGATGGCTAAAGTCCTCTTCCAGGCTTCTCCTGAGGCATCATAATGCACTCCCACGAAGGCTGGGGCTCCGCTTCCCTTGAGGTACAGGTTCCTAACGCCAGTGCCGATCATCCTTGGAGCGACCATTAAAACGTCCACATATTTAGGTGGGGCTATAAACCCGTAGCGGATGTTGTAACCATGGGCGAAGACCAAGGCCTTTCCCTCCTTGAAGCCTTTCTTTACGTGGTTTTCATAGACTTCGCGTTGCACCTCGTCGGGTATGAGCATGAAAATGATGTCGCCCAGCTCCGCGGCCTCATGTATGGAATAAACCTGAAACCCGTCTTTGGCAGCCTTTTCCCAGTAGGCGTCCCTAACGTTGCCCACTATCACCCTTAATCCGCTATCCCTAAGGTTCAAGCCCTGGGCTCGGCCCTGATTTCCGTAACCAATAATGGCCATGGTTTTACCCTCCAACACTGACAAATCCGCGTCCTTATCGTAATACACCTTCACCAAACTTCCTAGCCTCCAGCCCGCTTCGCTGGGATGACATTTATCGGTTGTGCATTAATTACTTTTCAGCAGAGCAGAAAGACAAAGAGCTGTGTTTAAGCCGTTCGAAGCCAATTAATGTAAATATCGCCCCGTCTCCTTCTATTTTATAGAGGGTATAGTGCTGTGAGCATTGAAACATTCGACTTCGAGGAGGATCGGTTGAGGAAGGAAATAGCCAGAAGAAAAGCTAAGCGAGTTCTTATTCAGCTTCCTGAAGGGTTAAAGGCGGGAGGCCCCCGTTTAGCGGCCGTCGCTGAGGAGGAGGGAGCGATGACAATCGTTTCGGCTGATCCATGTTATGGCGCCTGTGACCTAGCGCTGCTTGACGCTGAAGCCCTCGATGTGGACTTGATTATTCACTTTGGTCACAGCGAAATGATGCGAAATGAACGAGTGCCAACAATTTATATCGGAGCTAAGGCAAGGGTTGATGTCAAGGCTGCCGTAAAGAAGGCGATACTTCTCCTCAATCGCTGGAAAACCATTGGCTTGGTGACAACCGTCCAACACGTTCACACGCTAAAGGAGGCAGAAGATCTGCTCTGTAATGCGGGGAAAAAAGCAGTTATAGGCGAAGCAAATGGGCTCGCGAAGTACGCTGGACAGGTTATTGGCTGCGACTACATCACCGCCAGATCAGTTTCAAAGGAGGTTGAAGCTTTCCTTTTTGTTGGAGGCGGAAGGTTTCACGCTATCGGGGTGGCGTTGGCTACGGGGAAGCCGACGGTGGTGGCTGACCCCTATGAGAGAAGGGCTTACTCTGTGGACCATGAGGTTCAAAGAATCCTTAGGCAGCGGTGGGCGAGCATTAGTGAGGCGAGAAAAGCGGAGAAGTTCGGGGTTTTGATAGGCTTGAAAAGCGGCCAAAAGAGGCTTAAGGAAGCAGTTAAAATCAAAAACAAGCTGGAGAAAAACGAAAAGGAGGTTACTTTGCTCGCGTTGAGGGAGATCACCCCTGAAGCCCTCATGCAGTTTCCCCACATAGAAGCCTTCGTAAACACCGCCTGCCCCAGAGTATCCCTAGACAACGCGTCAAAATTCCTTAAGCCTGTTCTTACTTTCAATGAAGCCCTCGTCATGCTGGGGAAAATGGGCTGGGAAGAGCTGTGCAGAAGAGGCTGGTTCGGAAGCTAGATTTAGAAAGGGCGATTTCAGAGGTTGAGCCCCATCCAGCGCCCAAAGCCTACCTCGAACAATACACAATACCTACCGCAATTGCTGCAGAAATCCTATACCTAGCGGCTTACGTCTACGATGACATCCTTGGGAAAACGGTTGTGGATTTAGGGTGTGGCACGGGAAGACTAGGAATAGGGGCGGCTATTCTTGGGGCGAAAGAGGCAATTGGCATTGATATAGATAGGGTAGCGGTAAGGGTAGCTCAAAAAAATGCGAGGGCCATGGAAATAAAGGAAAAGATGCATTGGGTCGTGGCTGATGTGGATGTTATGCGTGGGCGTTTTGACACGGTTTTGCAGAATCCTCCCTTCGGCGTACAGAGAAGAAAAGCTGATAGGAAGTTCATAAGAAAGGCTTTAGAGTTGGGGCGTGTTATTTATTCGCTTCATAAGGGCGGAGAGCACAACCGAGGGTTTATAAAAAGGTTTATTGATAAGCATGGGGGAAGGATTACGGGCATATTTCCGATGGATATGGAAATTCCGAGGCTCTTCGGCTTTCACATCAAAAAGAAGCACATCGTTTCGGCTGATCTGTATAGAATAGAGGGAAAAGTGTATGAATAAGAGAAAAAGTGGCCAATTTATGGTACCCGGTGAAAGGTTAGGCGTCATCGAAGAATTTATGCCGGGTCCCGGGACTTACACTGAACAAGGCGTAATACATTCTAAAATCGTTGGTCGCGTGCTCATGGACATATTAAACAAAAAGGTTTCGGTATACCCCCTGGCGCACGTAGTAAGCGTTCCTCGAACAGGAAGCATAGTCGTCGGTCAAGTATCCCGTGTGGATGGAAAAAGTGCCACGTTGCGCATATCGAAAATAGGTAAAGGGGACCTTAGTGGTTTCTTCACAGGTGTTTTGCACATCTCTGAGGTAAGCCAAGGGTACGTTGAGACGATGTCTGACGCTTGCAAACCGGGTGACTACCTGCGAGCCAAGGTCATTAGCGAGAAAAACAGAACTTTCCATCTGTCGACGGCCGATAGGGATTTAGGGGTTATATATGCTTTCTGTTCCGCGTGTGGATACATACTATCGTTAAGGCGAGGGAGAATGCAGTGCACCAGGTGTGGAAAATTTGAAAGGCGAAAGGCCGCGTTAGATTATGGAAAAGGAGCGATTTAGAGAATGGAAATCAAGATTCTGAAGAAGACACCAACGGAGCTAAAGATAGAACTCAAGGGGGAGAACCACACCTTCTGTAACGCCCTACAAAAAGTCCTCCTAGAAGATGATGCAATTGAAATGGCGGGATACGACCTGCCACACCCACTGATCTCTGACCCCATAGTTTACGTCCGTACCAAAGGACAGCGAAAGCCGGAAATGGCCCTGAGGGACGCAGCGAAAAAACTACAGAAACAAAGCAAGGAGTTCAGAAGGACCTTCCAAAGGGCGCTTAAAGAATGGCCAAAGGAGTAAGGGCAAACCAAATTTTAAAAAGGTACACAAGTCTTCAAGAGATAATGCTAGACAAGGACCTAGCGAAGCTGGGCGATGCTTATGTAAATTTTGTGTTCTCCTTGGCTTCATCACAGAGGCTTCAGAAGCCTATAGGTGCCAAAGTGGACAACCAAACCTTGGCTAGGGCCATGAAAAACGCGGGCTTGAGAGGAATGTTGCCTCCAAGGATTGATCGTCATGCACAAGGAAATGCTGCAGAGGCGTTAATAGTATACGCTTGGCTGCAAAAAAGATTGGACCTTGAAGATTGTTTGAAAATTCTTAGCGAAAATGAGAGTCCTGACGAAGCCTTTACGGAGCTTCTGCAGAAAATAAGGAAGAAACTCGGTGTCGCTCATGTCTGAAGGTAAAGTCGTCAAATTTCGTTGCATAAAACCAGAAATTAGGGTTTTAGGCGTCGACGACGGAGATTTCGTTCCTCGCACAAAGGGCTTGGCTGATGTGGTTGGCGTTGTCTATCGAGGCGGATACTGGCTTGAAGGGGTCATGCACACAAAGATAGAAGTTGACGGAATGGACGCAACTGAAAAGATAGCCGACATGATAAAGGATTCTCCCCACTACGATCAGCTCCGGGTTGTTGTTTTAGACGGAATCACCTTTGCAGGTTTCAATGTTGTCGATATAAAAGAGCTTTTCAAAAGAGTGAAACTACCGACGATTGCAATTGTGCGTGAGAAGCCAAACTTTGAGGAAATAAAGATGGCCATTAAGAACCTACCTGAATACGAAAAGAGATGGAAGATAGTAAATAATACTGGAAAAATAATTAAGGTGCAAACACGAAAAGCCGCGGAAGCCGTGTATATGCAAGTTGCTGGGATATCAGAGGAGGACGCCAAAAAAATCGTGAGGAACACGTCCACAAGAAGCAATGTTCCTGAGGCGCTGCGGGTGGCCCACATCATAGCATCGGGATTAACCAAATCCAAAGAAAAGTGATTTGAAGGGCATCCGCCTACGCTAGGAGCCTTTTAAATTTATTGTATCTTGCAGATGTCACCTTTGAAATTTCTTTCCTAAGGCCCTTTTCCGTTATTTTTGTTTCTCTTATCCTCACTATTTCGTTAGCCAGTTTAGTATCGTTGAAAACATTTGTTAACCAGTCTTCGAAGTGTCCTCCAGCAACGTGAAACTTCAAAGCTTCGACATCAACTTTCTTAACAAGGTCGCAGAATTCCTTGAAGCTTTTAGCCGATAAGCCTGTGTACTTGTCAGTCCCTGCATAAAAATGGAACTCCATATCCTTTGGAACAGGGCTAAGGGCCTTAAGGGCGGTTTTTCCATCTGCTGTTATCGAATATCGGCGCTCAGTTCTTTTCACGTACCCGGCTCTCTCGAGTTTCTGCAAGTATTTAAGGGTCTCTTCTACGCTCAGTTCAGCCCTCTCGGCGAACTCCTTCAAGCTGACACGATCAGTTATCCCGTTAAGAACCTGAAGAACCTTAAGTCGCTCTCCAACCAAGGCTTGCTCACCACTATAGCCATTGATATTAAATCTGTTTAAGTAAATTTCGATTAATGCATAGTTATCGTCAAGGCTCAAACAGATTAGTTGCCCAATAGTAATGGTTCCAAGTTGGAAAGAAAAGATTTAAAAGACAGAAAGTAATTGGGAAAGGACACGTTAGGGTTCCGGTGACACAAAATGGAGTTTTGCCCCGAATGTGGAACAAGACTGGCTCCCACCCGTAAAAAGAGGGGTAAAAAAACTGTCCTTCTGCTTTTGTGCCCAAAGTGCGGCTACAAGAAACCGGCAACCCGAGCGCCAGCAATCACTCCCAAAATTGTGGAACATACGCCTCAAGAACTCATCGCCGTAATAGGAAGGGATGAACAAAAACTGCGGACCCTACCCACGGTCAAAATAGAGTGCCCCAAATGTGGAAACAATGTTGCCTACGTGTGGCAGGTGCAGACCAGAGGAAGCGACGAATCCTCAACCCAATTTTTCCGATGCACAAAATGCAGCTACACCTTCCGAGAGTACAGCTGAGTTTCATCATACCATTAAGTTCTTCTAATTCGCAATTGTGGATAACCGTTCTGGCAACATACGTCGTCACCAATCATTATATGGAAAGATTGATTTATCAAACTTGGAATAAAATTAAAAGGGCGATGAAAAATGGAAAAGGACCCAGTTTGTGGAATGAATGTGGACGAAAAAACGGCCAAGTTAAAGGTTACGTATAAGGGTAAGACCCACTACTTTTGCAGCGTAAGTTGCAAAGAAGTGTTTCAAAAGAGCCCAAACAAGTATGTGTGAAGGCGCCGCAATAACCTCTCTTGGCAATTATTAAACCATTTATACTAGAAGAGTTAAGAATTAGGGGAAGAAATTTCAGCACAGTTAGGAAGGGATTGCCTTGTTTAGATTTAGGGTGGCTGACGCAAAACTCTTGAAGGACATGATTACCGCAATTTCAACCCTTGTGGACGAAGCCACATTTGACTTATCCCCTGAAGGAATCAAACTTCGTGCTATGGATCCGTCCCGTGTAGCCATGATTGATTTTGAGTGGCCGAAAACGGTTTTCGACGAATACCTCTGTAGTGAAGCCGCGAAAATGTGCATAAATGTCAGCGAGTTGCTTAAGCTCCTTAGGCGAACCGGAAGGAACGAGTCTGTTGAGCTTTCTCTCGACGAAAAAACTGGCAGGTTAAAAATGACCATTAAAGGAGACTATGTACGCACCTTCAACATGCCCACGCTGGAGGCTATGGAGGAGGAAGTCCCCACGCCTAAAGTCGCCTTCAATGTAAAAGCGGAGGTTACCACACAGGGGTTGGGCCAAGCCATCGAAGACGCCCTTTTAGTAAGCGACCACGTAAGGATTGAAGCAGATAACGAAAAAATGACCATGAACGCCACAGGCGATCTCATGGGAGCCACCATCGAGTTGAAGAAGGGCGGCGCGGCGCTCCTGGGTTTGGAGGTCAAGGAACCGTCTAAGGCTACTTTCAGTTTGAGCTACCTTTCTGAGATAATTAAGGCTGCGGCTGCCACATCAGAAATAGCCACAATAGAGTTTTCCACGGACATGCCTATAAGGCTTGACTTCAAACAACAGCAAGAGGGAAAGTTAACCTTCTACTTGGCTCCCCGCATAGAAGTAGAATGAGGACAATCTCATTGGAAGGGAAATGGGTACTTACAAAACACGATTTAGCAAAATACCCCTTCATAAAGACTAAAGCTTCAGATTATATGAAATCTTTAGACCTCCAGATAGAAGAACTAAGTAGGCCAGAATTTGGGCCAACTTTAGATAGGGCTGAAGAAAGAATAAAGGAAGCCATTAATGAAAGAAAGGTGAGCGAACAACTCCATAAGCCAGACATTGAGATATCATCATTTCCGATAGCTGTCATGCTTGTAGCTTCAATGGCCGATGCTCAGCTTAAGAAAATATACGCGTTAGCCGAGGCGAAACGGGCTTCTGAACTGCTCAAGGATGAAAGTAAGGAAAAGATAATTGAAATCGCAAAAAACTTCAACTGGAAGATTAAGCCTCCTGGAAATGGAGAACCCCTTTTTAGGCTTCATTTTACGGATTTCTTGAGAAATACAACTTTTTTTCACGAGAAAAAATGGAAACTCGTCAACCGAGTTTTGCTAAATGGAGAGGTTCATATGGCGCAGCATGATGTGGCTCGACTTCTGGAGGAAGAGGTGCGAAAACATATCGAGGAAAGGCTCGAAATAAAGGTGGGATCGCTACCGCAAAACTTAATGAGCCGCATAGAGCGGTTGAAGCAGCTCTCCTTTATGAAAAGGGGGAAGGCCCCCATTGAGGAGCTCCCTAAAGGGGTGATTATTACCGCTTTTCCTCCGTGCATCAAGGCTTTGTACGATGCCACGACATCTGGTGGCCGCGTATCCCACATAGGCCGTTTCGCCCTTTCCTCCTTCCTCTTAAACATAGGCATGTCAGTAGAAGAAGTGGTTGACCTCTTTCGTTCCTCGCCAGATTTCAATGAGAGGTTGGCCCGTTACCAAGTGGAGCACATAGCCGGCAGAAAGGGTTCCCGAACAAAGTATATTCCTCCTCGATGCAGTACGCTCCGCACCCACGGAGTCTGTCCAGCCATGGACGATACATGCAGAAAGGTGAGGCATCCCCTCGCCTATTATCGAAAGAAACTTAGGTCCATGAAAGCTACGCCGCTCAAGGAGCAGACTTGAAAAGATTTTTGCGTTTTCACTTTATGTTATTATGTCTTTTTGGAGTTCAAATGGCTTATAATCTTCTAGTCTTTCTTTGTCGAGGTTGTAGGAAGGTTGAAATAACTAATGAACTAAATTAAACGTTGTCGTTAAGGGGCTTCGTTTAAAATGTCCTCCCCCTCCTCACGGTTTATTCAAGACATGTTTCTCCAATATTATCGGGAACGCTCTACCGACATCAAACCGCCCCCTTCCATCGAAAAAAGGGAATTCGGCTTCTTCATGTTTAAGGAAAGAATCATGCTCCGGCACAAGGGCTTCAAAAACATAGATGAATTCAGGTCCTATGTGAAGCAGATAACGCCTTCAGATGTCTACTACTCTGGCGCCTATTACGAGAGACCCGAGGCGGAAATGGATGAAAAAGGCTGGCTTGGAGCGGATTTAATTTTTGACATCGACGCCGACCACATACCAACCCCCTGTGCCAAGGTCCATGACACATGGATTTGCGCTAGCTGTAACACCGTTGGAAGGGGCACAACCCCCATAAATTGTCCCGCCTGTGGAGGACAGAAGTTCGAAGAAAAAACATGGCCATGTGAGGTCTGTTTGGCTTCTGCTAAGGCGGAGACCATAAAACTTATAGACTTCTTGACGAAGGACTTCGGTTTTTCCCCCAAGACATTGAAGGTGTTTTTTTCGGGACACCGAGGATACCACCTCCACGTAGAAGGCGAGGAAGTTCGTGAACTCGATCAGATGGCCCGCAGCGAAATCGTGGACTAC
>Ga0315312_1002902_pt1 | contig 11448 bp, 16 predicted proteins | sample TDP7_MG_FD_203629 | JGI IMG/M metagenome (GOLD analysis project Ga0315312, IMG submission 203629) | Freshwater sediment microbial communities from Lake Towuti, South Sulawesi, Indonesia - TDP7 | ecosystem: Environmental > Aquatic > Freshwater > Lake > Sediment | place: Indonesia: South Sulawesi... | reverse complement strand
CTTTAGAACCAATGTTAACACGTGTAACCAAAATTCTTTCTACGAAAAATTCTATTCATGGGGAGAATGGTACGTGCTTTCATGAAGGGAGAAAGGAGGGTAAAAAATTATCTTTTCACCATTCTCTCCACACATCTACTAGTATTTGTCCCAGATTCTAGATTTAACCTTTAACTTTTTTACTCTAACGCAATACAATCAAACAATACCTTTGTTTAAGCAATCGAAAGCTCTAAATCTATTAATGAAAGTTCTTTTCTCAAAGAAAGTTCGTGCCTCGGTAGCCTAGCCTGGTGGGGCATCGCCTTGGTAAAGCATCCAAAGAGGCGGTGGTCGCGGGTTCAAATCCCGCCCGAGGCTCTTACGCTAACAAACACATACAGGACAGGGTTAAAATATCAACCAGCCTAGAAAAGTACTTGAAGAACCTTCAGCTTGAACACTTATTTAGGAAGCTTGGCGCTTCTAACCCAGAAATTCTCGCCAAAGAAATAGAACATTTTACAACCAAAGAAGCTGAAAAAAGAGATAAAATTGTCATCGACTATTTTGGAGAGAACGGAGTAAAACGAATAGTCAACACTATCACCAAACTTTTGCTTGCGTCGCCAAGGCCTCCTGTAAATGCGAAGGTGCTGGATGTAGGTGCTGGCACAGGCTTTTTTACAGTTAAAATCGCCAAGAAACTACATACTGAGCTTCCTGCAGTTTCTTTTTATGCTATAGATCTAACTCCAGCAATGCTACTTTCATTAGCAGAGAAAAAAGCTAACATAACGCCTTTCATAGGCATAGCGGAAAACATTAAGGGTAGTATAAAAGAGGCAAAAAGATTCTTCAACATCCCATTCAAGTTTGATGCAATCTTCTCTACTTTAACGCTTCACCACAGCGTTCAACCAGAAAAAGTTTTCAACAGCTTCAAACAAGTTTTGAAAAAAAGGGGAAAAGCCATCGTTGTTGACCTTTGTGAGCATGGCTTCGAAGAGTTTAGAACGGAAATGGGCGATGTGCATTTAGGTTTTAAACCAGAAAACGTCTATGAAATGGCCAAAAAATATTTTTCAGAGGTTAAAGTTGAGAAATTGCCTGGAATTTGCTGCGAATGCTCAGGACGTTCAGCAAGAATTTTTGTCGTCACCATGCAGAGTCATCCATAAAAATTCGATTGTTATAATTTATATATCCATAAAGAACAATGAAAATAGAGAGAGGCGAACACGCTCTTGCCCTTTGACGAAGCCCTAATCTACGCAATAATTGTCATAGGGGCAATCATAGCAGGTTTAATAGTTATTTACGCCATGAAAAAACGTGGAAAAAAAGAAGAAAAGCTTTTGGAGGAGGAGAAATTAAAGGTGGAGTCTAGGGGTTTACCATTTAAAATCGTTAAAAGTGTTTCTCCGGAGGATGCTGCCCGTGCAAGAGAACAGCTTAGAATATTGGATTTGGAAAGAGAAATTTTAAGCGATGCCATTCGACGGCTTTATGAGGCTCATGCGGAAGGAAAAATAACTGAGGAAGAAAGAGAAAGACTTGCGGAAACATATAAGTCTCGAATGATGACTGTGAAAGAGGCCATTTCAAAAGATGAGTCTCTAGTTACTTTGCATGAGCTTGAAGCCATGCAAGAAGACCTAATAAAACTTTTCAGTGAGCGTTTTGATGAATTGATCGCAAAAAGTGAAGAATTACGCTCAAAGGTGGAAGTGAAACCAATAAAAGAAATAACTATACCAGCAGCAAAAGCACAGCCAACTCCAAGACCTGAAGGTGAGGAAAAGGAAAAAAAGAAAAGAAGACCACCGCCAGCCAAGCCAAGCCCAAGGACAGAGGCGGAAAAAAGAATAGAGGAAATTAGGGCTGAGGTGGAGAAGGTTTTAGATAGACTGGGGCAGATGGAAATTGAAGGCTAAGCAGGATTGGGTTGAAAAGGCAAAGAAAAATGCCGCTTTCGAAGCAGTTAAACTTGTTAAAGATGGTTTTATCGTCGGTTTGGGAAGCGGAAGCACAGCCGCATATGCCATTGAGGAGATGGGGAATAGAATAAAACTTGAAGGGTTGCATGTTTTGGGTGTTCCAACATCCCACCAAGCTCTTTTGTTGGCTGCTAAGCATAAAATCCCAATAACAACCCTCGAGGAACATCCCACGTTAGATTTAACAATAGACGGGGCAGACCAAATAGATGAAGAATTGAATTTAATTAAGGGCATGGGAGGAGCCCTTGCTCGAGAAAAGATTGTAGCCTTTGCATCAAAAAAACTCGTAATTGTTGCAGACGAAAGCAAGAAAGTCAAGATTCTAGGGGAAAACAGTCATCCAGTGCCAATAGAAGTTCTACCTTTTGCAGCGCCAATTGTAATGCGCAAATTAAGAGAAATTGGCGGAAAACCAATTTTAAGAGAGGGAACAAAAAAGGTTGGACCAGTTATTACGGACAATGGAAATGTTATCATAGACTCAGATTTTGGACTTATTCATAACCCAGCGGAGTTAGAACAAAAATTGAAGATTCTTCCAGGAGTTGTTGAAACTGGTCTTTTTGTCAAAATGGCAAACGTAGTGTATATTGGAAAACGTTCTGGCGTAGAAAAATTGTATGGAAAATGACTAGGGTTAACGGTTTTAACTTTTATATGTAAGGGCACTGCAAAACTTAGATAGAAGCTGTTGTGTTCCGCCGGGGTAGCCTAGCTTGGTTTGGGCGCCAGACTCATAATCTGGAGAGAAAAGGGACCAGACGCCCTAACCCAGAGGTCGCGGGCTCGAATCCCGCCCCCGGCACCATTTTACCAGTTAAAGCCTTTTTCTTGGCTATTTTGGACAAATAAGTTCAATTTGGGCATTACGAATACAAGCTGAAAGTAAAGCCTTCAACCTCTCAGTTCAAACTTTTTCTAAATACTATCAATTTGCGAGTAAGAATAGTATAATTGCCATTGAAGTAACTATGTTTTCCATGCATTTTCGCTATCAGGACGAAGATTAGAGAATTTTGACCAATAGGCTATGTCACAAATACGGCATCTAAGAGATTCGAACACAAGTTTGCTGGTCCACGTACTAGGTTCAAGTCTATTTTGCCAGACTCTGTCCTTTTCGTTTTACTCACCCTATGCGTGTCAGTGCTACTTAGGCCATAAAAAGCACTGTTATGGGCGCGTATACGTTACTGTAACTTTCGCTCTTAAACCAATGAGCTTTGCGTTACAACAAGACTGAATCCTGCCATAAGTGTACTCCTTGCCTCTCACTCTAACCTTGTGTGGTACGATCTCGACTTCTACTGAATGAATCTCGGCATCATCTTCTTGCTCTATATGCCAAGCTTTAAGAGCGCGAAGTTCCTGAGACCATTCAGCTTGAGCTTGCTTTTCGCTTTCGGTCTTATACCCAGACTCGTATTGTGCTCGATTTATTTCGTCCATATAGTACTGTTCTATTGAACAAACATTTTCAGGAAAAGTGAGACCTCCATCAACGATAGACTGCCAATCAATCTGATCCAAATCCCCATACCTTTTCTTAAGCAGAAATATCTGCAAGTTCTTAGGCATTAGACGCCGCTTTCTGAGCATAGCAGTAATCCTAACAGTATTACTTATAAGTTTTAGTAAAAAAACGCCCAATACACACGCCAACACACAAACACATCATAATATATCGCACACACATAACTCGCGAGCTAACTGGTAAGTATGTAATTAGTGTCTAAAGCAGCAAACAACCCAATTTCAACAGACAAACCTAAAGATTCCTCTAAAAAAAGCGCGCGCCACAGAAAATTACGCTTTGCCAGCAAAAAAGAGATCACATATACTCTCAATTTTCCCAACCATGTAATCTGGCAAAGAATCAACAGCAATCACAGGATATCCAAGGATGTCCTTAGCTTCTTTAGCAAGCGAACTCAAAGAAGGCTGAATAATGAGTTCCTTGTATTCGTATACAAGACCGTGAAGACCATATACAATGTGATTAATCAACTCCCGATCAATGTAACGTGCAATAATAAAAGGCACCAGATCGAGTTCTGCTGCAACTTTCAATTTCACGCGGATTTCCTGAGGAGTCTCATGCTCATACCTTATCCAGTTTTTCACGTCTACCCCAAAGAAAATTCCTTCGCGCTCTAACACAAAGTCAATATCAGGGGGCTTTTTGCCTTTGACGCCTGTCACTTTCATATCAGTGAACTCGAATGCATTTCTTTTCAGTAACACAAAGCCTAATCTGTCCTCAAGAGCTTCCAAAAAGATGTCCTCTGCATGATACGATGCTGAAGCATCTCCCGTCAGAACTGAATTGACATCAGCACTTACACGCCTCTTCACTTGAATGATACTACTTACTTCAGAACATGACGTCTCATAGAGGCAATAGAACTTGTTAGTAACTCCACCCCTGATTCTACGTCTTCCAGCATAACCACATATTCGGAGGATCTTCCTCTTCACTAGCTCTTCCAATGCATAACCCGATACCCATGGGAAAGGCCCTGGAGTACCAGGAAAAGCCTGACCCTCTACGCGCACTTTGATCTCTCTATCCGTGACAACCTTGCATTCCTTCACGATTTTCGGAATAGTTTCACATGCTTGTTTGAAGTAATAGTCTGTTTCTCTCTTAGACATGTTCACTCCGCTAGATCCCCTTAACTGAGCAAATAAACGCATTTCTGTATTGAAAACCTTCACTAAATAAGTTTAGCTCAGATCATTTCATGACAGACTCGGGACTCAGAGGTAGGGGCTAGAGAACGTTGCGTGCACGCAATAAGCATTTGGTAACCCAAGAGAAATTCGGACTCTCGCCAAGTATATATGACGAGGTTTTACTAGTAAGTTGGTGCTGAAATCCCGCCCCCGGCACTATAGAATATTTAGAATTGCTTCAAGCTTTTCAATTACAATCGTTGGTTTTGCACTTTCCAGTTGCCTTCTGGTGTACGTAGTAGATAGCAATGCAATAGTGAAGGCGCCAGCTTGCTTTCCAGCTTGAACATCCAATGGACTGTCACCCACAACGACACATCGTTTAGGATCTGTCCTCAACCTTTTTGCTGCCTCAAGTACGATGTCGGGTGCAGGCTTATGCCTTATCACTTCATATCCTGTTACAACCACGTCGAATAACTCTGCAATGCGAAAATGAGAAAGTACATCCATAACAGGCTCCCTATATTTAGTCGTTATTATCCCAAGCTTGAAGCCTTTAGCTTTTAACCTTCTAAGAACCATCTGAGCTGACGGATGGATCATTGTATTCTCAAGATGATGCACAATGTAGTATTTCCTATATTCATGGACAAGTTGCCATATCTCCTGCTCTGAAAGGTTTGGCGCAAGAGCACCAAAAATATTTTCGAGAGGCAACCCTATCATTCTGGCTACTTTAGCCCTATTGCACGTTAGCCCTTTCAATTCTAAAGCTTTTTTAACAGCCCTTATTATTGCCTCAGAAGAGTCCACCAGCGTACCATCTAAATCGAAAAGTATGGCTTCGACGTTTTGCAAGCGCAATTTGATCATGACCCTCGTAATTTTAGTTTTGTTTAGCTATAGATGTCGTGTTTCTTGTTGATATTTCAAGTTGATCGCCAAATCCCTTTTTCGCGTAAGCATTCTTTATGACGATTTTATCGCCTACTTTCAAGTCCTTTACAGAGTCTGCGTGCATTCGCCATGCTGAAACCCATCTTCTGCCAGTTTCATCCTTCAATTCAAAAGTGGCAAGTCTCACAAGCTCTCCCCTAGATGTTTTTACATCTCTAAGCATGGGCTTAGTGACAACTTCTCCTTCAACATTAACACTGTTTGAACCTTCTCTTAGATCAGCAATTTTCAGAAACTCTTGTTCGGGTGCTAGCATTTCCACGTATGTTTCCGCGTCAACATGAATTTCTGAGCCTTCACTTATCGCCTTTTTCACTCTCGCATTTACTAATTGCAACTTGACACCTCTCTTTATTACCTTCTCAAGTTCATTCGCTTTCTCGTTCCAAACAACAACTGATATTTCGCCTGTTTCGTCCGCCAGTACAAACCGCATGACTTTTCCAGCGCTTGAATCCTGCCTTTTGAAAGTGGATGTTGAAAGCAATTCTTTAACTATGCCTGTGATGTTTACCTTTTTGTTTCTGTGGGCTTGAGTTATTTCTCCGATTTTTGTTGTAAATTTGCCGATGGTGGGGTAATCTTTTGCTTCCACATCCCTTAGGTTGATTTCAATTTCACTCTTTTCTCCAATGTGTAATTCAACTCTTCCACTTCGGTCGTCTCTTGTGTATCCGTGAGAAAAACGTATTATCTGTCCAACCTTTATCTCGCCAAATTCTATGAAATTTGTTTTGTCATCCCACAAAACAACTCGCAATATGTCGCTCTGGTCAGCAACAAGCAAACTCGCAACTTTTCCACTTTTATCCCCCTTAAAAGCTTTAGGAGGAAAAACCGCTATAACCCGTCCAATTAGGGTAACATCATTTAAACTGGGAATCAAATTTCTTATTGAAAGCGTAGGAGTTAAAGCCTTATCATGCGGAATTTCAACGCTAAACTCTACAGCAATCATCCGCAAAAGAGTCTCATCTGAAATGAAACCGCCCGTTTTCCTTTTCTCCATCTCCAACTTCTCCAAAATTTCTTTTCTCGAAATTTCTGGACGCCTCGAAAGTATCTGTTCAATTATTTTTTCAGTCGACATTTCAGCTTTGATACCGCTGAAAATGAGGATAATGGATGCTATAAAGCTTATTAAAAGCCGTTATTGCGTATAAAATGCTGAGAGGCGCCAAATACATCCATGTATGCAGGGACGCTTTACGGCTTAGGCATCGTCTTAATATTCGCTGGAATGCTTGTCATCCTAGTTGCAATCCTTTTGCTCTTCCTCTCAAGCATTAAAGGGGAGGGAAAAGTCAAAGGCGGCGGAGCGATCATCATAGGACCTTTTCCAATAATTTTCGGAACAGACAAAGAATCGGTTAAAACGGTTTTGCTGCTTTCACTAACGCTTACGATACTTCTCATAATAGTAATGGTCATATTCTACTTAGTGTTTAGGTGAGTCCTTGGATGGGAAACTGCGAAAAAATTGGAAAGTATGCAAACGATAAGTCAAGTAGACCCAAAAAATTCCTGATATTATTCATTATAGGATTTTTCATAATTTTTCTAGGCATCATAATTTTGATGGTTGCTGCAATGCTTTACAGCGAGGGTTCAGCAAATTTCGGCGGTGTTATATTTATATGGTTTATCCCTATAGTTTTCGGCGCAGGACCAGAAGCCACTTGGATGGTTTTATTTGCTATAATTCTTGCAGTTTTAAGCATCATAATGTTTCTAATATTACGCAGAGAAATAGCGAAGGCAAACGCTTAGGCTTTTAGCCTGTTTTCTCCTCTTTACCATAATACGCATATAGAAATATTAAAACCAACGCAACGAATGTCGCGGTCATAAGGATATATTTGAGTATCTCAAAGTATGCACCTATGTCCATGTAAACATTCTCCTTTACCCCTTTACTTCTGAATTTAAATATTTAAGGAATTGGTTTTTTCCACTCAGCCATAAGAGAGTCGTAAATTTCGTCATGGTCCTCTATAGTTTCATACCATCCCAGATTTTTGGCTAGTTTCTGTGCAATAAGATGGTAGCACAGGTGCACTTGCTTGTCCAAGACGCGAAAGTAAAAGTCGTCGCATGTGCAGAATTCAGCTTCAGGCATTAGTAGGTAGTCACGTTCCTTTCCAACAACAATCCAGATAGTCTTGTCGCTTGGCGTAAAAACATACTTTTTAACACGATTTTCTCTTAAGGCTTCAAAAGCCCTAGTGAAACGCTGACCAAAAATTTCATAAAGTTTTGTCAGGTTTTTACCGGTTAACTTGCCCTCTGCCTTTGCTTCTTTGCATATAACGTGTAGTATATCGCTCTCCGAGTTTTCGTCCATATGGGCACAGGCTATTTCGGAAAAGAGTTAACTACTATTTAAAAAATGTGGAACGTTATTCTATGTTTATTGGTTCGCCTTTCAGTTTCTTTTCTTCTTTGGTTTTGGGCAACGTAATTTCTAAAACTCCATTTTTATATTCTGTTTTGGCTTCTTTCACTTTCACTTTTGCAGGCAATGCGATGTCCTTGTAGTATTTGCGCTGTTGAGTATCAACTGATATTGTGAGCGCCTCTTCCGTTCCATGCACCTTTATGTCATTTTTCTCTACGCCTGGTAGCTCCACCACAACATGGATTTCTCCGTTTGTTTCAATGATGTCCACAAGAGGTTCACGTTCTTCCTTCACTTGCGGGCCTAAACGACTAGGCTTAACGTTTCCGAATTCGCGGATTTCAGGTTTTCCGTCAGGCCCTATTTTTACGCTGTAGCCATATACGAATGGACCCAATTCTCGTACTGTAGAGCCGTCTGGAAGTTTGCGTTCCCTAACATAGTCCTTCGGAACTCGTGAAGTGAACGTTTTGAATTCTTCTTCCATCGTTTTTTCCATTTCACGAAACATTTTGTCAATGTCCTCAAAATCCCAGCCTCCTCTAAAGAAAGGATAACGCCTCTTTCTAATCCAGTCTGGGTAATCTTCATCTGATGACATTTTATTTCACCTTGTTATTGTGAATAAGGCTATTATCTATAAACCTTATGCTGAAAAACACTGTTAGCTCAAGTTTTTGAGCTGATTTAAAGTCCCAAGAAAAGTTCCATCAAGAAGACAAGTTTCCGCGTTTTCCATGTCGACTGATTCTGAACGGAGAACCGGACCAACAATTCTTTCACTTTCTGCTTTCCCAGCAAGTTTTCTTTCGTTTAAAGGTCTGCCTCCCAAGAAGTCGTTGAAGGAAGGCATTATGAAAAGCCGTGAGGTTTTCGGCTTAATCTTGTAATGTTTTAACAATGTTTCTTCAGCATTTTTTTCGATTTTTATTTTATGTTTTTGCAGTAGAACTTGAGTCAATTTAACACTATTGCAGTTTGCTCTTACCCAAACTTGCTTTGTTATTCTGAACCCTGCTGGGTCGCGGAAGGCTACAACTGGATGAACATGCCCCATCACTAGAGTTTTGCATTTCAGAAGAGACGGCGACGGCCATCTGTGTCCATGGAAAAAGCCAACTTCGCCTATTGTCATGCCAGTGGAGGGTAAGATTTTTATGTTTTCTGGTAGTAACGGTTCAAGGTTTCCGTCGTGGTTGCCCCGGATTATAAGGATTTCTTGTATCTGCTTTTTTAATTCATTAAAGAAGTCGGGTATGTCTTGCCATTCGCCCATTTCTGCTGTCGCAACAGTATGCTTTACGTCGCCTAAAATCAGTAGTCTTTCGGGTTTGTACGTGGATATTAGGTTTGTTAGTTTGTTTAGGAGTTTTGGCATTTGCGTTGGGACGTGTATGCCCTTTGCTGAAAGTGCCATTTCCCATCCTATGTGCAGGTCAGCTATTACCATTGTTCGTGTTTTAGCCGTTTTTATTAGTGCGGCTGGATGTGGTGGTAGTGGTGTTATCATTTTGTTTCCTTTTTGATTTTTATCAGGTTAAGTATGGTTTTTTGGATTTTTTGGTTGGCGGCTGCTATGAAGGTTACGGTTTGTTTTGGGTCTAGGTTGATGTTTAGTGGTTTTCCCTCTGGCGTTGTCATTTTTGCTCCAGCCTCTTCTGTTATTAGCCATGCCGCAGCGATATCTGTTGTGCGGAGTTTTCCGCGTATGTCTATGAAGGCGTCTGTTGTTCCGTCTGCCACGTAGCATAGTTCTAGGGCGTTGGCTCCTAGGTGGCGTATGTGTTTTGTTTTTTGGATTAGGCTTGTTAATTTTGGGATTATTTTTTGGATTTTGTAGGTGTTTATGTCCATGCCTATCACTGCTTCTTCAAGTGATGTGTTTTTTGATGGGGTTATTTTCTGGTTGTTGCGGTAGGCTCCTTTTCCTTTTTGTGCTGTGTAGGTTATGTTGTGGAATAGGTCTGCTACGAGTGCTGTGTGTATTGTGTTTAGGGTTGGTTTTGTTGATGTTGCGATGGATGTTGCGTAGAAGGGTATGCCTCTTGTGAGGTTTGTTGTGCCGTCTATTGGGTCTGCTGTCACATAACATTCGTGAGGGTTTTTGCCGTATTCTTTTATGCCTGATTCTTCGCTTATGAGTGTAAATGAGATTTTATGTTTTTTTAGTGTGTTTATTATGGCGTTTTCTGCTGTTAGGTCTATTTGTTTTATTGGGTCGCCGCCTGCTCCTGTGCCTAGGTTTGGTTGTGGTTGTTTTAGTGTTTTTAGTTGTGGGGTGATTTGTTTTTGTATGTTATTTTTGCATTGGGTTAGGATGTTTAGCCAGTTGGTTTGTTTGGTCATTGGTGGTCGCTGTTGTTTTGTGTTGTTGCTTTTTGATAAAGGCTTTTGTGGTTTGTTTTGTGTGTGCGTGCGTGCAACAGTGTAGAGCCCCCCTATTTGGATCCAAATATGGGGTTATGGTTTGTGTTGGTATATGGTGTTGTTGTCGATTATGTAGAACGTGTGTTCTTTGCCTTTTGTTGCGTGTAGTATCGGTCTTGCGAGGAGTTCCGCTGTTTTATTCGTACGTTTCAAAAACTGTTTGCAATTTTGCTTCATCAAATGTTATTTTAAACTTTTTGAATATTGTTTCTCTTCCGATGAGGCGTGGCACTTCGTCAGAGTTGGCGAATGCTACGTTTGCGTCAAACTGCAAATCACCTATTTTCATGCGCGCCTTATGGATGTACGTTGGTAACATAACTTTACCTATACCCATGATAGGTCTATACTGGCCTTCACCTAATTCGAGATTTAACAATTCAGCATCGCTTCTTGTGAATAGGGAGACATCTGCTCCTGAGTCCACATAGGGGTAAAAAAGGAACCATCCGCCTCCTTTTGATTGAAGATAAACATGTGCTATGGGTCTGTGAATGACGCCTCTCCTTGTAAGCTCCGCAGCATATTTGAATGCGTATCGCTTCAAAGTATGAGTTCCTCGGCTGGGCAGATGTAGTGAAGGGCTATTTGGCTGGTTTTTGCGTTAGGATATTTCTTTAGGGCGTTGGTTAACGCTTCTTTAGCTGTGGTTCCCGCGGCGACTATTTTGCCCTTAAAGATTGCAACGTGCTTTCCCCTGTATTTTTTGTACTCTTCAATGCTTATTTCAGGTGCTTGATAAACGACTTCGCCCATTCTTGAACCCTACTGATATAAAGGGCTGAGTTATTATTTAGGTTTATGTCAGGATTCTCATTTAAGCGTATCAGCCTTAACGAGTTCAAGTTGTGCGTAGAAGGCGTCAAGCACTAAGCGTATTGTTTCATTGATAATAGATTGTCTTTTAGATTTGGCGAAAGCTTTGAAAAGGATAAATTTTCTGGCTCAAACGAAAGTTTATGTGTTTGGAGGAAGTTTTGTTAGGTTTTGGTTTTGTGTTGGTAT
>Ga0315312_1002901_pt1 | contig 11451 bp, 15 predicted proteins | sample TDP7_MG_FD_203629 | JGI IMG/M metagenome (GOLD analysis project Ga0315312, IMG submission 203629) | Freshwater sediment microbial communities from Lake Towuti, South Sulawesi, Indonesia - TDP7 | ecosystem: Environmental > Aquatic > Freshwater > Lake > Sediment | place: Indonesia: South Sulawesi... | reverse complement strand
CAAGACCACTGTCTTGGAATACGTGAAAAGGAAAGTGCCCGAGGCAAGGATTGTCCATACCGGCGACCTTGTATTCGAAATTGCAAGTAAAAAATTTAGGATAAGGGATAGGGATGAGATGAAGGAAAAACTTTCGGTGGAGCAGCAAAGGTTTGTCCAGGACTATGCCTATAAAAAAATTTCGAAGATGAAAGGAAGAGTTATTTTTATCGACACGCACCTTTCTATAAAAACACCCAGCGGATATTTTCCTGGATTTTCAGACCGTATAGTTGAAATGATTAAGCCGGATGCAATTGTCGTTCTTGAGTTCGATCCAAAAGATGTCATCGAAAGAAGGGCTAAAGACCCCACGAGAAAAAGGGACGTCGAGACCGAAGAGGAGATAGAAGAACATCAGAAATTCAATAAAAATTTTGCAGCAACCGCAGCAGCAGTTGCCGAGTGTCCGGTGGAAGTGATAGATTTGAGATATGAACAAAAAAAACCATTTGAATATGCGTATAAAGCCGCGGAACAAATTATTCAGCTAATAAAGAGGATGTAAAAATGAATCTCATTATTTTTGGTCCACCCGGTTCAGGCAAAGGGACATACGCTTCTATGTTGGAAGAAAGATTGAGCATCGTAAAAATATCTACTGGCGACATGACGAGGGAAACCATAAAGAGTAGGTCGGTATTGGGCAAAAAAATGAAAAAATATTATGATAGGGGTGAATTGGTTCCGGACGATTTGATTATCGAAATGCTTAAAAAAAGAATTAACAAAACCGACTGCAAGGAGAAAGGTTTTATTCTAGATGGCTTCCCGAGGACAATGGAGCAAGTCAAAGCTTTAGGTAAAATTACAAAAATAGATGGGGTGATTAATCTTGATGTTCCGGAATGGGTTATCGTCGAGCGACTTTCAAACAGGAGAACTTGTAAAAAATGCGGAGCTATATTTAACGCAAAGTATTACAAACCAAAAGTCGAAGGCGTGTGCGATAAATGTGGCAGTGAACTTTACCAAAGAGACGACGATAAACCGGAGGTAATAAAAGAGCGGATAAAAGTATACGAAAAGGAAACGCAACCAACACTTCAATATTATAAGGGCAATGTACCTTTTCTAGTTTCAGGAGCGAACAGGCCAGAGATTCCACCAGAGCCCATAGTCGAAGAAATTATAAAAAATATGAAAAAAATGAATTGGATAAAATAATTTAAAATCTTTCTTTTAGAGCAGAAACGATTATCGGTAAGGCAATAGTAGCATCCTCCTCCACATTTACAAAAATTGCTCGCTCTTTTATTTTTCCCCAAGATACAGCTTCCCTTGGTCTTGCGCCGGATAAGCTACCATCCCATTCGACTGCCGTAGTTATATACACGGCATAATCTAATCCCTTTCTAAATTGGTTCCACCAGATGATATGATGTTTGCTTATGCCACCGCCGACTATTAATGTTCCAGTTCTTTTAGCATTCCAAGCCAAGTCGCTCATCAGTTGCTCGTCTTTTAAAACGTCTATTTTAAATTGATGATCTTGTGAGAATTGCCAGATTTGGTAACCAACTGCACCATCGGTTATACCGGGTACAATTACAGGAATTTCATTCTTCCAACACCAATAAAGTATAGATTCCTTATTTAGGCGTTTGCCAATTTCCCAACAGAGTTCGTATGTTGAAATCTCTCGAATTCCTTTTTTGTAAATATCGTTCAAAAATTCTGTCATCTTCTTTTCTATTATCAAACCATAAGATTCTCTTGGTACGAGTATATTGCCCAATCTATGAATCCCTCTCCTATGCAACTTTTTATCGTCCATCAAGAAACTGCCATGATAATATTTTTTGTATACTCTTGCTATATCGTGGTCAAGCGTGCCACATGTAGTCACCAAAACATCAAAAAGTTTTTCTTTTACTAAATCTTTTATAACACCACGGGTACCAGTAGAGACTATACATGCTGGAAAGGAAAGAAATTTCAAACAGTTTTTATCTTTGATCATCCTCTCGAGTATGTCTACAGCAACACCAAGATTTTTTGCACTAAATCCTCCCGAAGCTTCCATCTGTTTAATCAACTCATTCGTTGACATGTCTTTTTTAATTTCAAGGTCTTTTACTGGTCGCATAGATAACACTTTACATCAATTAAATAAATATTTGTTAGATTAAAAACAAAGTGTTAAATATGTTTAAAGAAGAAGTAGTAAAACTATTGAAAGCTGTAGGAATAAAAACTAGCGAAGAAACATTAGAAATACCGCCACAGACAGAATTGGGCGATTTGGCATTTCCTTGCTTCGACTTGGCTAAAAAGGAGAAGAAGGACCCAAGAATAATTGCTGAAGATTTAGCTAAAAAAATAAAAGTTCCGAAAGGTTTGATTGAAAGAGTTGAAGCTAAAGCTGGCTACGTTAACTTCTTTTTCGATTGGAAAAAAGTTGCCGAATTAAATTTAAAAGAAATATTGAAAAGGAAAAATAATTTTGGAAAATCTGAGAAATTTAAAAATAAAGTTGCGATAGTAGATTATTCTTCTCCAAATCCAGCTCATCCGATTCACGTGGGCTCCGCAAGAACAACTTTTATTGGAGAGTCTTTATGTAGAATTTTCGAGTCGATGGGCTACAAAGTGAAGAGAATATGTTATGTTAATGATTTGGGAAAGCAAGTAGCAACGGTGGTTTGGGGATATCTTAAATTCGCCAAAGGTAAAAAACCAACAAAAAAATCTGACCACTGGCTTCTTGATATTTATGTAAAAGCTAACGAGGAGATTGCTAATGATACTAGTTTAGAAAAAGAAGTAGAAGAAAATTTAAGAAAATGTGAAAGTGGAGATAAGAGAACTCTTTCGATTGCAAAAAAATTGGTGAATTGGTGTATTGACGGCTTTAAGGAAACTTATAAAGGTGTTGGAATTAAATTTGATGAATACCTACGGGAAAGTAAATTTATAGAAATATCTAAAAAATATGTTGATAAATTAGTTTCGAATAAAAATGCGCTTAAGCTCGAAGACGGAGCAATTCTTGTTAATTTGGAGCCATATAGCTTACCAAATACTATTATACTAAGGTCCGACGGTACAGGTTTGTACTTAACAAGAGATGTTGCTGCGAGTGTCCATAAGCTAGAAAAATATAAACCTAGTTTAAACATTTATGTCGTTGCCGAAGACCAGAAACTTCATTTTCAGCAAGAATTTAAAATACTCGAGTTACTCGGATACAAAAAATTTGTTGAAAACAGTTTTCATATAAGCTATGGTTATGTTTCATTGCCAGAGGGAAGGATGAGCTCTAGACTGGGAAGGGTTGTTTTAATTGATGATGTATTCGAAGAAGCAACAAAACGAGTTAAAGAAAAGTATAAAACTAATGAAAAGGCGGCAAGAAATATAGGAATCGGAGCAGTCGTTTATTCTATTCTTAAAGTAGAACCAAACAAACAAGTTATGTTTAACTGGAAAGAAGCTCTACAAATGGAGGGGAACACAGGCCCTTATCTACAGTATGCGCATACCCGTTGTAATGGAATTTTAGAAAAAGCAGGAAAATGGAAGACGAACTTTGAAATTAAGAAATTAACTGAGCAAGAAAAAGAACTAATTAAACTTTTAGTTAAGTTTCCAGAAATTGTAGAACAGGCGGCAAAAGATTTACGTCCGCACTACATCTGCAACTATGCTTATGATCTTGCTACGATATTTAGCACATTCTACCAATTCTGTCCTGTATTGAAAGCTGAAACCGAGCAGCAGAAAAACTTTAGATTGACTTTAGTGAAAGCGACAAAAATTGTTCTGGCAAATGCATTGAAGATTATAGGAATAGGGCCTTTGGAAAAAATGTAAATTCATTTTATTGTTAATTTTAAAAACGTACCTTTAACTTTTATGAACGATTGGTTTTTATTGTTTAGGATAAAGATTCTGGTGAAAGGATAGGTTAAGTAGAATTTTTGGAACAGGTAAATATTTCTTTTAAATACTTTTCTTTAAACTTTAATATTATGTCATCAATTTTAAAAGAAAGATACGAAGTAATGAGGAAAGCTAAACAATACAGGACAGATTTTCTAACAGAAACTATTCCTTTGCAGGATATTCAGCAAACAGAAAAAAGAAAAATAGTAGAAAGATTCAGGTCTTCCTTTGCTGGAGGATACGTGTATGTCGAAATGAGGTTGAAATATTTGCTTAGAAATCCCACAGATCTAGATGAAGAATTCTTAAGAGAAAATCAACCAGACAAATACGAGAAATCAGAAAGAACTGTAGAGGAAGCCTCTAGATTTAAGGAAAAAGTATCAATAAGCAGAGAAATATTAGGCGAACCCAAATATGGTGAAATAATTTATGTTTCTACTTTTATTCCTTACAAAATTAGTTTAGATACAAAACTCAAAAAACTTGTTGGTTTAGATAAACTTTTAACCGAATTAGAGAATTTTAATGAAATGGCTCTAAACATTAGGCCAGCATATTTTGTTCACCATGGAAGATGCATACTTGAGGCCAATGGGGAAAAAATTGCGAATATTAATTTTATAACAGGAAATCAGCGTGTATTGCAATTTCTTACAGAGGAAGAAAGAAAATTCGGAGCGATGGCCAAGCCTGCCTATGAAGAAGCTCTCACTGCCGATGACCTAAAAATGCTTGCTGAATATTGCTATAGTGTATCACCATTAATTGCCGAAGATTGTAAAGATAGGCCTGTTATTTTAAGAAGATTGAATCCATTTGGTTTTCCTGAATCTATCGAAGGCAGGTATGAAAAAAAATATGGTGGTAGAAGGCCCTACAGCGTGAGAACTGGTAGAGATATTTTGAGTTACATTTTGGAGGAAAAAGCGATAAGTTTTATTCCAGAAACTCATAATTTCAAAGGAGAACTTTTAGAATGTGTTATAGATAAAGATCCTTCTAATAAATTTGATTTTGGATACACAAGCTGGTTCTTTAATGATTCTGATACATTTCTTAAAGAATTAGGATTTAAATTTTATCCGAGGGTGACTGGTGGAAAGGGTGAACATGACATCATCCCAATGGTTCTTGAAAAAGAGTTCGATATAATTTTACCAAAAGGTGTAGTGTTCGAAACCTATTCGAAGAGAAGAGATGAAAAAGATAAGATAACAGATAGTGCAGTAGCAGCAACTACAGTACTGGCTTACGCATATAAACTTGAAAGAGAAAAAATAGATTTCAAAGCCAGACCAATTTCACTTTCTCCGATGGATAGAATTTCATGTTTAAGAGGAATGTTGATGGACATTTCGCCTATGTTAGCGAGACACGGTAGGATTGCTCGTTTAAGCCCTAATCGTAAAACTGGAAGAGTTTGTGCTCCTGTTAAAAAATTTCCAGAGACCGAAAGTGAACTAATTCGCATTACCCGAATGCAACATGTTATAGAAAATCTAGAAAATTTTGTAGAACCAGATTTAACTAATAAAGAAAAGCAAGAAAACTATAGAATTTTAAGAGACGTTTCTAATAAATATGCTGATTCTTTTACAGAAAATTTTGATAAAGATTTGACAGAGAGGTTATTTTAAATTTCTCCGCCATGATCCGCTAGCCAATTTTCTATAGCTTTCTTCGAGTCGATTACCATTTCGCTTCCGTCCGGCAACTTTCTCTTGATAGTTATGGGGATAATTCTCTCCTTGAATTCAAGTTTAGCTAGCTTAATCGGGTCCAATATTTCTTCTGTTTTCACTAGAACCGGAGCCCCCAGAGCAATTTGCAGCGCTCTCGCTCCCATTAAGCGAGCGGTTTCAAATCTAGTTAACTTATCTATAGGCCACACCACTGAATTTTCACCTATGGTTTGAACTGGCTAATTTCTTTAAGCAGGTCAACATGACCCAAAAACAATTGGCGACAACAATATCTTTTCAATCCCAGTTCGTCCAGCACTTTACCTGCAGCCTCCCCTTCTTCGGTTCTTCTTTTAAATTCTTCCCACAAATGACCGACTACTTTGCCGCACGTGAAACAACGGACCGGTATTATAATTTTAAACACCTGTTTGGTATGTATTTTTATTCGATTCTTTTAATAAATAAGTTAAATTTTACCTCTTGCTTCTCTGTTTGTGCCTTCTACTTCCGCGTTTGCTTGCACCGCCTGCATGATGGGGTTCATTTCTCCTCACATCAAAAACCAATAGGTTTCTATCGTAATTTATAAATTTTTGCCTCAAATCTTTATCCTTGTAAAAATCAGCTAAGCCACGGGCGATGGCCATTCTTATAGAATCCGTTTGGCCAGTAGCGCCGCCGCTTCTTACACTTACATCTATGTCGACTTTTTTTGCCAAATCATCGGAAAGCAGCAAGGGCTCCTTTATCCGCATCCTCGAGAATTCATCTCCCCATAGCTCTAAAGGTTTGGAATTTATCAATACTTTACCGCTTCCAGAGCTAACCCTTGCTCTCGCTACAGCATCCTTCCTTTTTCCAGTTGCGAAGACGACTTCCTTTTTCTTTACCATCTTCTTTTTGACCCTAGAGCTAATGACAAATCACCCAATTTTATATATTTACATTTTAGCTTCCTTACATCCGCAGATTTAACCTTTTCAAACTTTTTATCTTTTAATTCTTCTGGCACGCCAATAAAAACTTTTAGATTTTTGTACGCTTTCCTTCCACTTGGTTTATATCGAGGCAGCATGCCGCGAACAGTCCTTTGGAAAATTTTATCCGGCTGTTTTGGAAAGAACGGGCCGTGTATAGGATCGCCGCGATGAATTTTTTGTAGATAGGTTTTTATTTTTTCTTTAGGGTTGCCGGAGATAACAGCTTTCTCGACATTTACTACTACAATTTTTTCTCCTTCCAAAAGTTTCTTGGCTATAGTAGTGCACAATCTTCCTAAAACTTGGTTCTCCGCATCGTATACAATCATTTTATCACGCCAAAATTTTTACTCCGGCTCCTTTAGGGTTTTTTTCGACCAGCTCTTCTATCGTTAGACATTTGCCTTTGGATTTTTTAATCTTTTCTTTTGCAGATGAACTAAACTTCCATGCAGCAACATTTATTGGTTTATTCAGTTCACCAGAAGCTAAAACTATTCCCGGCACAACAACTATATCATTTTTTTCTGTATTTCTGTTTATATGAGATAAATTTACTTCAACTCTACTTCTACTTGGATTCGATAATTTTCTAGCTACTTCTTTCCATATAGGAGTATCAACTTTATTTAAATTTTCTATCAATTCTTTAAGGTAAACATTAGTCGGACCTGTTCTTTTCATCAACCACACCTGTAAAACATAATGTAGTATTTATAGTTTTTTAACTTATGCGGCTGGCGGGATTTTTCACCTTCAAGTTAATTTCATCGGAAGTAGCGGAAGTTTACCTCCGAAAGTGGTTAATAAAGTATTTATAGAATTTAATTTGAAGTCAATGTGTATGAAAGAAGTTAAGCCATCAGAAAAGTTGGCATACTGGATTGGAGTTGCCCAGAGTGATGGTCATTTTAAAAAATATTTAGTCAAATCTAGGAATTATGAAGACCTATCTTTATCCTTGGGAGTTGGTAGAAATTCATTGCCTATGATTCAAAAATTTCAAGAACTGTCATCTAAAATTTTTAATCGTCATTCGAAAATATGGAAAGAAAACAAGAGAGAGATTTGGGATTATCATATAGGAATAAAAAAATTATTAAATATTTTCAGTCAATTAGGCATTATATTTAATGGTTTATTTATACCACCAAAATGGACTATGAATAATCCTGATTTTTTTGGTGCCTATTTAGGAGGAATTATTGATGGCGATGGTGATATTAGAATAAAACGTAAAAAATATCCTCAATGTATAGTTAGAATTACAAGTGGATTTAAACAAGATTTACTTAAAACTTATGTAAAGAAATTCCTTAATTGCTCTGTTTCGGAAACTAAAAGGTCAAAAAGGAGTTATTTGGCTAAATATAATCTACACTTTTTTGGGTCTTGGTTTGCATTTGAGTTTTTAATTTCTAAAAAGAATCTTGAATTTGTTTTCAATCGTATTGTTCCTCATATTAATCTTACTTATAAAAAGCAGAAAATTTTAGATTTTATCAAAACAAGATATGCGCCGAGCGGGATTTGAACCCACGCTGCAAGCTTGGGAAGCTTACACTAAAGTTATTCGTGTCCTACCAGGCTAGACTATCGGCGCATTATTTTTATTTTATCTCCATCTTTTATTTTCTTTAAGATTTCAATATTATCAATTATTTTTCCAAAAACGTTTACAGGAGAATAAGCTTTTGGTTTGTTGCTAGTTGAAATAGGAGTTCTACCAAAGAATATACAAAAAGCAGTTCCAGGTGGCCAGTAAGCCATATCTCCAACTTCGACTTCTTGCTGTGAATTTTCTAATCCAATTTCCACAGGAATGTCAAAATAAATTTCGTCCCCCCATCTGTTTGCTTCAGCTTCTATTGGTAAAGATTTCCAAACAACGTCAGCAGTTTTTGGATTTTTATCAATTAACTCTGCCTTTACTTCACCAGAAGGTATGATTATTTTTATTCGTTTCATATTTTGCCTATTTTCAATTTATAAATCTAAAGAAATATAAAAACAGACGCCGAGGATGTGACATGAGGTGTTGCACCAATTATCGGCTCAATAGATTAATTAGACACTTTGAAATCGTTTCAATACTCTTTTTGTTTCTATTGCATAAAGTCTCGCATATAAACTTTTAGGAAGGAATGGAAAAACAAATTTCGTATAAACTGCTTTATCCTCAAAATATTTCCTTGAGTTTGGGTCATGAATTTGCTCAAGTATTTGTTCATAAATACTCTTCCGTGGTATAATTATAGAAAGTGAACTATCATCTAATTCTAACTTAGACATAATTCCAATAAACAAACTCGATTTAATGACTCCACTCCTCTGTTCTACACGATCGCTAAATACAAATTTTACAGGATTGAATTCATCCAATCTTTTTAATCTCTCACTCGCTATTACATCACACCATAAATTATCGTCTTCTGCAGGATACAACCAGACGTATTCACTTATAATAGAAGAGGTATCAGATTTTGCATATGCACTTGGATTTATCTCATCACCAAATTTTTCAACGAATTCATTAAAATAACTTTTGAAATCTTCTGTGTTAAGTTTTAATCTCATCAACTCTGCCAAAGAATACAACGATTTGCTTTGAATAATTGAAGGGACGTTTTTTGGGCGAGTAATGTGAATATACATAATCTACAAAACTTTGTTAAATTATTTAAAGCCGATATATTCGAGGTATTACATCAGCGCCGAGGATGGGATTTGAACCCATATGAGCTTGCGCTCGCCAGCTCTCAAGGTTCACCTAGGGTTTACCCTATCTGGTGCACTACCTGGTTATGCGTTCGAGGACAGTTGACTATCTACCTCGGCATGGTAGTGTTTTTGTATTGTTATATTCTCGGCTTATTTTTTTAAATATCCTTAATTTTTTACTATGATTTGAATTTATATATTTTATAAATTTCATAATAGATTTAGTTTGCAGTAACAATTCATATAACGGTCTTCTTTTAGTTTTGATATAAGGACCATTGATTTTGCAATTTATAAATAAATCTTCTAATAACTGTTTAACTTGTTTAAGACTTTTCAAATTTACTGAATATATTCTTATTCTAGGAATTTTTCTATCTACAAAATCAATTGAACCATCACCATCGAATATTCCTCTAATAAAAGCAGCTTTTATTTTTTTATTACTTGACATGATTTCTCTTGGAACTGACCATTTTAAAAATCCAAAGTTAATTCTTTGAGTTAAGTCATTTATTATACCATTTTTAGTTATGCAAATCCTAAAGACATTCTTGTTACTTATTGTAATATTTGATTTATAATCATATTCTTTTAAAAGTAAGTTTCTAAAATGATTCAGAAGTTTTAAATTTGTATTGGCAAATTCAATAATACGTTTGGTTTGATGACGAATATAAGTATTATTTCTTCTTTTGTCAAATTCTTTGTACGTAGTATAATATTTTCTAAAGTTTCCATCTGAAAACAAAAGACCTAAAATTTCTGCTTTTCTTTGATTTATCATTGTTACTTATTATTATTTTGAAAATATATAGATGCGACCTCGGCAAATCTAATAGATACTATAAGAATTAATAAACTTAACTTTAACAGAAGAATTTATTCTTCTAATATCTCTATTCTTCCAGCTCGAGGAATACTCAATTGCAATCTGCCTTGGAATTCGCTAACATATGCCCCCACAACGTTTATTTTATTTCCTGGTTTCACTGCGTTAATTTGGTCCTGCCACAAACTCAAACCAATTTCTCCACTATCGTCTTCAATCGTCGCGTCTGCAACCGTCCTTCTCCCGTATCTTGTCATCACTTCTCTGGGTTCTCCCACATCTATTATTTTAGCAGTTACAGAAATGTTGCTCATTCCAATTTTTATCTCGTTTATATTCATGCTATCACTATAGTTTTAAGTTATGTTTAAACTTAACTCCTTTTGCCTTTTCCAACTTCCAAGCGTCTTCTATTAGTATGTCAGGCACGTTTCCGTCCAACACAGGGTAAGCCAATTTGCATTTGCTACAAACGATGAACATGTTTTTCTCTTCGACATCGCCTTTGCACTTAGGACAAGCTAATATATCCATCAATTCTTTTGGCACAGGCATAAACTCTTTTAGTTAAATGTAATTTAAATATCTTTTGGGTACGTATCTTTTTTCATAAAAACCCTGTCTGTTTTGATAGCAACGCCTTTTTTCGCTTTAAACATTTCTTCGCTTGTCATTTTAGCTGTGCCCAAAGCGACCAGTTCCTCCTTCAAGCTGTACACTGCTACTATTTCATCTTTTTCTACACCTTCTTGAATTCTTGCTATTCCCGGAGCATATGTCGGTGAGCCGTGGCATACCGGATCGATGACAGAATCTTTAACAAAAACTCTTTTCATGTGCAGAATGGCATGCTCGACGGGAATTAAAATTTCTTTCAGTTGCCTTTCGTTTCCTTCTCTCCAAAACTCGTAGGCATCTTTTATTGCTACTAAATTATGTGCTTGGTCTTCAGTAAAATTGCCGACTTTTATCCTCCTCAATTCAATCATGTGTGCTCCTGCTCCTAAAACAACCCCCAGATCGTGGCATAGCTTGCGAACGTACGTTCCTGCTTCGCAACCGACTTTAAACAAAACGTCCTTTCCTTCTATTTCCAAGACATCAAAAAAATATATTTCCCTCTCCCTTTCTTTTCTTACCACAGCCGATTTTACTGGCGGCATTTGTTTAATTTTCCCGATGAATTTTGTTATCGCTGCACGGAGCAATTCTTCTGGCACTTCTTTGTGTAGATGCATAACTCCAACATATTCTTTACCCAATCCCATCAAAACGGGCATAGCTTTTGTTGCATTTTCTAGGG
>Ga0315312_1002900_pt1 | contig 11451 bp, 8 predicted proteins | sample TDP7_MG_FD_203629 | JGI IMG/M metagenome (GOLD analysis project Ga0315312, IMG submission 203629) | Freshwater sediment microbial communities from Lake Towuti, South Sulawesi, Indonesia - TDP7 | ecosystem: Environmental > Aquatic > Freshwater > Lake > Sediment | place: Indonesia: South Sulawesi... | reverse complement strand
CCAGGGTTTATTTTCATGGGTAACATGATGGGATACTCAGGGATAACCGAAAAAATGTTTACTTCCCTCTATACCTGGCTCGGTGGACTCAGAGGCGGGCTGGCGATAGTCACCATATTGGTCGGTACTATTCTTGCCGCCTGCGTGGGGGTAATTGGCGCCTCAGTCACGGCGATGACGCTGGTTTGTCTGCCCCCCATGGTCCGGCGTGGTTACAATAAAGCTTTTGCCTGCGGTGCCGTTTGTGCCGGTGGCACTCTGGGTATCCTCATTCCCCCCAGTGTGATGCTGGTGGTTTACGGACCGATGGCGGCACTTTCCGTCGGCAAACTATTTTTTGGTGCCTTTTTCCCTGGTTTTATGCTTTCCGGTTTATATCTCATCTACATTGCCGTGCGCAGTTTTTTAGAGCCTGACCTGGCTCCAGTGGTGCCTCTTGAAGAAAGGACGGTCCCCCTCCTCAAGAAAACGGTTGACCTTATTGTCTCGCTGGTGCCACCTTCAATACTAGCCTTGGCAGTGCTGGGCGCTATCTTCTTCGGCGTAGCTACTCCCACTGAAGCCGCCGCCGTCGGTGCTCTTGCTACCACACTCCTAGTGGTTGCCTACCGCAAGTTCAGCTTTACCGCTCTGAAAGAAACCGCCCTGGAGACAATGAAAATCTCCGGCATGATACTTCTGATTGGTGCTATGTCCTTCGCTTTCGTGGGGATATTTGTCCGCGCCGGCTGTGGCGATGTAATTGAAGAGTTTATCCTGAAAGGTCCCGGGGGACGCTGGGGTATCTTTTTCATTATTCAGTTCATTATCTTTATCCTAGGGTTCGTCCTTGATTGGCTGGGAATACTCTTCATTCTGGTCCCGGTAATCACACCTCTTGGGGAGGCACTGGGGTTTAATTCCATCTGGTTTGCCATGATGGTTTGCGTTAACCTCCAGACCTCCTTCATGACACCACCCTTTGCTTACGCTATCTTCTATCTCAAGGGGGCGGCGGCACCCGAGCTGGGAATAACGGTGGGTGATATTATTCGGGGGGTAGTGCCATTTGTTTTCCTCATCCTGGTCGGGTTGGGCTTGTGCATTGCCTTCCCGGATATAATCCTCTGGCTCCCGGGTAAGATGATAAAATAGTAAGGTCAAAGATATTCCCTTCCCCGGGGGTGTTTCTAAGAGGGGGCTTCGCCCCCTCTTTCCTTTAATCCCCCTCTCCTGACCTTGTCCTTCAGCCGAAGGAGGAGGGGGGTTAGGGGGTGAGGTATTGAACCCAATCTGGACAAATTTCCCGCAATACACTATATTTGATTTCAGATTTCCCAATATTTTAGACTAGTTTGGAGGTTAGACATGCCTAATGGATTTAACGACAAGATACTGAGAGTTGACCTTTCGGCAAAGAAAATAACCACTGAGGAATACCCCGAGAGTTTTTACCGACTGTACTATGGCGGGGAGGGGCTGGTGGGCTATTTCTTACTCAAAGAGGTGCCCCGGAAAGCCGACCCCCTCGGTCCCGATAACAAGCTCATTTTCGCCGCTGGTCCGCTGACCGGGGTGCCAGCCGGCGGCTGTGGTCGCCACAGTGTTGGTGCTAAGTCGCCGTTGACCAACAGCTTTGGTGAGGCTGAGGCTGGCGGCTACTGGGGCGCCGAACTCAAATTTACCGGCTTTGATGCCATCGTTGTTGAGGGGAAGTCGGAAGAACCGGTCTATCTCCTGGTTCAGGACGGCAAGGCGGAGCTAAGGGATGCCCGCCACCTCTGGGGGATGAAGGCTCTGGAATGCCAGACAGCTATCCGCGCGGAGCTGGGCGACCCGGACGTGAAAGTGGCTCTGATTGGTCCGGGTGGGGAGAATCTAGTGCGTTTTGCCGCTGTCTCCAATGACCTTGATGCCTTTGCCGGGAGGACGGGGATGGGGGCGGTGATGGGCGCCAAAAAACTCAAGGCAGTTGCCTGTCGCGGACACCAGCGAGTTTCCTTGGCGCATCCTGACGAGTTTAAGGAACTCTCCCGTTGGATAAGGGATAATACTCCAGTTAATAACAAATCAATGAAGGACCTGGGTACGGCGCGGGTAATCAATATCCTTAATGCCCTCGGTGGACTGCCCACTCGCAATTTCCAGCTGGGCTACTTTGAGGGCGCTAAGGACATCAGTGGCGAAACCATGAAGGATACCATCCTGGTCAAGAGACGTGCCTGTTATGGCTGCCCCGTCCAGTGTAAACGAGAAGTCAAGGTTGATGAACCGTATAAAGTTGACCCACGCTATGGCGGTCCGGAATATGAAACAATTGCCGCTCTTGGTTCCAATTGTGGCATCAACGACCTTAAAGCGATTGCCAAGGCGAATGAGGTTGCTGGTGCCTACGGTCTTGACACCATCTCCTGCGGTATGGCGATTTCCTTTGCCATGGAATGCTATGAAACTGGCTTGCTGACCAGGAATGACACCGATGGCATTGACCTGCGCTTCGGAAACACTTCAGCAATGGTGGCGATGGTGGAGAAAATCGCTTTGCGGGAGGGTATCGGCAATCTGCTGGCAGAGGGTGTGGCACGTGCCGCCAAAAAACTGGGTCCCGCCGCTAGAGAATTTGCCCTGACCGTCAAAGGTCAGGAGCTACCCATGCACGAGCCGCGTTTGAAGCAGGGTCTGGGCGTTGGCTACGCCGTCTCGCCCACCGGTGCCGACCACTGTCATAATATGCATGATACCCTCCATACCTCGGCAAACTTCTTCCTTGAAGAGATGAAGTCGCTGAACGTTGCCGAGCCAGTAGCCCTGACTGACCTATCACCAGCCAAGATAAAAATCTTGACCTATTATTCCAACTGGATTCATTTCCTGAACTGCGCCGTCTGTTGCTATTTTGTCATGTCTCTAAGCTGGGTCGGCTACGAGCGAACCGCCCAGTTGGTGCGCGCGGTTACCGGCTGGAATACCAGTGTGCACGAGATTCTGAAGGTGGGGGAGAGAGCGGCTAACCTGGCACGGGTCTTTAACCTCAGAGAGGGCTTCACCCGCAAGGACGATGACATGCCAGCTCGGTTCTTCGCTCCTCAGTCTTCTGGACCTCTTAAGGGGGTCCCGGTTGACCCGGTGGCTTTTGAGAAAGGCAAAGAGTACTATTACGATATGATGAGCTGGACGCCCAGAGGTGTACCGACGGCGGGCAAGCTCGGGGAACTGGGCATTGACTGGGTGCTCCCTCTACTCACCTCTTGAATCCTTCAGCTGAAGGACCCCCTTCCCGCCGGGAAGGGGGTCGGGGGATGGGCATGGAGATGAAACCGCGTGGTTGAGACATGACAGAAACTTGATTCTCACAACCATTCTTTATTCCCACTGCTAGCAGACACCATAGTAATAACACTTTCAGGAGGCTCAAATGAAAGGTAATGTGCTGATTGCGCAATCGGGTGGACCGACCGCCGTCATCAATGCTAGTTGTGCTGGTATTGTCCAGGAAGCGCTCAAACACCGAAAAGAAATCGGGGATGTTTACGGGGCGGTCAATGGAATTCTAGGTGTACTGAAGGAAGAGCTTCTTGACCTGAGGCAGGAAGACGCCGCAACGATTGAACTGCTGAAGAGAACGCCCGCCTCCGCTCTGGGTTCCTGCCGCTATAAGCTCAGCGATAAAGACTACGACCGAGTCCTGAGTGTCTTAAAAGCGCATGACATCCGCTATGCCTTCTTCATCGGCGGCAACGACACAATGGACACTGCCAGTAAAGTCAACGAGCTTGCCCGACAGGCGGGCTATGAACTGCGAGTTATTGGCGTGCCTAAGACGGTGGATAATGACCTTGTTGGCACCGACCACTGTCCGGGTTATCCTTCCGTGGCAAGGTGGCTGGCGATTGCCGTTCGTGACGCTGGGCTGGACACCAAAGCGATTTATACTTCCGACCCGGTGAAAATCATAGAGACGATGGGACGTGATTCCGGCTGGATAACCGCCGCCACAGCTCTGGCGCGGGAAACACCCGATGACCTGCCGCATCTTATTTACCTTCCCGAAAGACCGTTCGTCAGGGAGAAGTTTATCGCCGACGTGAAAAGGGTGTATGAGAAGACTGGATATGCGGTTATCGCGGTGTGCGAAGGGCTGAGAGACCAGGAAGGCAAGATTCTGGTGGAGTCAAAGGCGAAGGTTGATGTTGACAGCTTCGGTCACATCCAGCTCGGGGGAGTCGCCGATTTCCTCAGTAATGTGATCAAGACTGACCTCGGCATTAAAGCCAGATTTGATAAGCCCGGGACTATCCAGCGGGTTTCCATGGTGTGCGCTTCCGAAGTTGATATTGAAGAAGCCTACGAGGCAGGTAGAGCAGCAGTAGATAAGGCAATTCGTGGGGAGACCGGCTATATGATAAGCCTCAAGCGCACGCCGGGTAAGAAATACCAGTGCACGATGGGTATGGTGGAGCTGGGCAAAGTAGCTAATGTCAGACGGACGGTCCCCGACGAATTCATCAGCCAGGATGGCAATGATGTAACCGAGGCATTTGTGGATTGGCTCCGCCCGCTGCTAAAACCCGAGCTACCAGCATACGCGCATTTGAAGAGGGTGGTGGTGGAGAAGAGGGTGGGGTAAGGCTCTACGCAAATTGGAAGTCTGCTGCTAAGACGTTCAATGGGGGGATCTCGGTGGAGAAGGTTGCCGAGGTGGCTGTTGTGGAGGGGGGGCAAGTTCTATGGCAAGAGCGGGTCCAGTAGTCATACTACGTATACAAGCGTGACCTAAATGATTCTCAGTCAGTCTGATTGTCGGAGTATTCGATAGAGTGAGGTCGCAAGCTGCCCAAATTTCGTCAATAGAATTTAGGAGCGTAGGATTACTAGCTAACGGGGTTGCTAGTACGCCAAGCCTCTGAAGTGAGAGTAAGTCTACCTTCCTTCCATGCGAAAGCCAACGGCTATTGTCAATTAATGCATCGGCTATGCCCTCTGCTTTAGCTTGAGCGATGGGGTCTCCCACGAACATATATCGTGTCATAAAGTCAATAGCAAGCTGTCGACCAAACTGAATAGCGTTCTCGCACTGAACAAGTAAAGCAGGTCCCATTGTTGCCAATATGGGACCCCACAGAGATATTTTTTGAGGGTCTGGCGCGATACCTCGGGAAGGATTGCCCAAGATCTCATCTCTAATTCTTTGAAATTGGGAGATGATTGCATATGCTGAAGCCACCATATTCCCGACTAGCATTTGAGGGTCAATAGGACCTAGTTCGGCGTTAGGGTGTAAGATAATCTCGTTACCAGAAAGCGCAAGCATCGTTCCTGCACTCTTGGCAATATGTGGGACAATAAACCGGACAGGATTAAACTTAGGACGAATCACGTCCACGATACCTTCTACTGCTTCTGCTATTCCTCCCGGCGTATGCAAGATAATATCAAGCGGACCTGGGGGCAGATGTTCCGTAACAGTCTCGAATGCTTTTATGTCCGAAAAATCAATCATGACAGATTGAGGAGGGAGGATTTTGGTGGGAACAGTACAAGCGCTGGCATGGACTATTACTGAATGTCCAGTATGTTGATGCAGTTGAAGTAATCTAGTGCGGCGAGGTCCATCGAAATTCGGGGGCTTAGTCGCGTTGATTTCAGCTAGGACGCGCAACCAAGCGGGGGTTTGCGGGGGTTGGGGAGTGGTCATAGTTACTCACCCGTGTTAGAAGAAGCTCCGCCAACGGGAGGTTGGGGGAACATGGATAATCTGACTTGATTCTGGGAGCTTATAACTGTAAGTTTCTCTACGAGACCCGGGTAGAGTTCTTCGAAATTGGTCAGCGCCTTCTTAACCCATTCCTTATCATTTTCTGGGCTATTGTCTTTGTTAACCAATTCCATGCTCCTTAACTTTTTTAACTATTAATATTATACCACGCAAAAGCTTTAATCAAGCATAATGTAAGCAAAAGACAAAAGATTTGTCAATAAGTCGTTTTATGTCTATTGGCAGTAGACTCCCTCGTGGTCTCCTATACTCAGTCCCCTTTATCAGGATATGGTCGCACTGGCGCCGGAAGTCCAATCCGTCTGAGGCATATTCTTCGCTCCCAAGGGTAATGGCATTAGAAGCGGGGCGTCTAAGCCTGCCCAGAGCCTGCCGAAGGGGCCTGCCCTGAGCCTCGGTGTGAGCCCAGTCGAACGCTTGCCGAAGGGCCTGCCCAGAGCCTCGGCGTGAGCCCAGTCGAACGCTTACCGAGGGGCCTGCCCAGAGCCTGCCGAAGGGTGTCCAAACCCGCCTCAATTGACGGATTAAGTCCTTGTCTCTTCCAGAAACTTCTTCAGTCTGGCGCGGAACTTTGGGTTCTCCCACGCCTCTTTGTTGACGAGGCTTTCTGGCATCTTCCCGCGGCTAATCTGGGAAATCTGGGTCAGGTTCTCTTCCCACTTACCCGACCATACTTCACCAGTCCAGCCAATGGCGTGAGGCGTAACGATGACATTGTCCATCTTGAGCAGCGGGTTATCGGTGGGTGTTGGTTCCTGCTCAAAGACATCAATCGCTGCCCCCCGTATCCAGCCTTCGTTCAGGGCTTTGATGAGTGCTTTTTCGTCAACTACCGGACCGCGGGAGGTATTAATGAGGAAAGCACTCTTCTTCATCTTCTTCAGCTCCTTTTCGCTAATGAGATGATGCGTCTCCTCGTTCAGGGGACAGCTGATGCTAAGGAAGTCAGACTCGCTCAAGATAGTATCCATGTCAACTAGCGTCACATTGATGTCCGTCAGTGCTTCCGGTTTCACGTAGGGGTCGCGAGCAATATGCTTCATCCCAAAAGGTCGGGCTAAGCGGAACATTTCGTGACCAATACCGCCAACGCCAATTGACCCCAGAGTCTTGCCTACCAGCCCGTCCCCCATGAAGTTTGTCCGGTCTGCCCAGCGCCCCTGGCGAGTCAGTCTGTCTTTTTGGGGGAGCCGCAAACTGAGCGCCAGTATGAAGCAGATGATAGCTGTGGCGAGGGGACGGCGGACGGACTTGGGGGTGTTGCACAGGAGCACGCCGGCCTTAGTGAGGTCGGGAACATTAACCTCATCATAGCCCACACCGCTCCGGTGAACGGAGAGCAGCTGGCTATCGCTGGCAAAGCTCTTTGCCGTCCACTTCGGACGCAATGTAATCACCATATCAAAGCCGCGTATTTGTTCGGGAGTCATATCGGGCACGAACTGGGGAAACATCATCCACTCCACATTGGGCATCTCGTCCAGCAATTTAAGCCCGGGACCAGGTGTATAGAATTTGCCCTCTTTATCAAAGAGGTCCCTGGTAATACCGATTCTGACCTTTCTGCTCATGTTGATCACGCTCCTTCTCTCTGTTGTTTCTGTGTTGCATTTACCAAAGCCACAACTTCGCCCTGACTTTAATGCAGAAGGTTATAGGCGTTAGTCTGGCACATAAGCTTGACATGGTCATCCGGGACACCGCTCTGCAAGAAACTGAGGATAAGCATTCTCATACTGTCTATCGGATGGGGGTTGGCGATATGTCCGCAATCAGAACCAAAGACGATTCTCTCTGGACCGACTGCCTGGTATATTGCCATAAGGTCATCTATGGTATAAAAGCGCCCGACATCAATGGCATAGATTCCTAGGTAGGCACCAAGGTCAGCAAATAGCTTACACTGCTCCGGGGTGAGCCAAGTTAGCGGATAATTGACATGGTTCACCTCAATACGCTTGACACCCATTTTCACCGCTTCTCTGGTAACTATCAGGCGCTCCTTGGTGCTCTCGTGACCAATTCCCAGCACCATGTCCGTCTCCGCCAGCAGTGCCAGTACCTCTTTGGCTTTGGGGACGAGCTTATCATTCTCATCAAGGAGGTCAATACCCTGACCCACGCCGTGTCCCACCACCCGGCGGTGATGATTGGCATCCATGCTGGGTAGCCAGACATACTTTCCCCCAATACGGTGGGCAGCAATCACCGCATCAGGATTGAGCCCGCCAACCGGATAGTTGAGACAGACTCCGCCGAATAGCTCAATCTTCTTTTTCTTGTGCTCTTCTGCCCACCGGTCAACCACCTTCTGGACTATTTTGACCGAGCGAACGCTGGAAGTGTGCATATCCTTGAAGACAATACCAGCTAAACCCATGTAACAGCCCTGAATTGCCAGCTCAAGCTCATCAAATAGTCGTTCGGTGTGTACTGATGGACCACTGTGCTGATGGATATCATAAGCACCAACGAGTAAATCCCACATCCGTTTATTCTTAAATACCTGCGTCTTCAGACGGGCTCGCTTGCCTTCAAAAGTCTCGTCAAGGGGGTCATAGAAGGAGACATAGGCTTTACTCTCTCCTTTCACGGTTGCCGACAGCTCCGCCATCTTGGCTTTAATTTCTGGGCTCAGAGAGGCTTCAAAGATTTCCTCTTTCATTTTTCCCTCCTGTTTTTCCTTACTATTAATGTAACTTATACTTCTTGTCAATGACAAAGTTGCTGTGAGGTGCACTCTACTTGCCGTTTCAAGGTCACCCTTTTAGCACCCAGTATAAGACTTGTGGCTTGGTGCATCAAATCGCTACTGGTTAGGGCTGGCGCATCTGAGAAAGAAGTAATGGCTACATTATACGCGAACGAGTTTATCCCAGCGGCACAAAACCCAATCTTGTCTATCTCATAAAATTCAGGTAAGATTGTAACAGACTTTGCCTTTACTTACGGAAGTGAGGAGCAAATGTGGACGAGGGAGAGTTTGCATCAACTGGTGGAGGAGAAGCTTCGCGACTACATGTTCATCGTGGTGTCAAACCGAGAGCCGTATGTGCACACCTTTGCCGGTCGGAAAGTTGTGGCCCAGGTACCACCAAGTGGTCTGACGGTGGCTCTTGATCCAGTGATGCAAGCCTGCGGCGGCATCTGGATTGCCTACGGTAGCGGTGATGCTGACGGCGAGGTAGTTGACAAAGAAAACAAGGTAAACGTTCCTCCCGAAAATCCCCGTTATTCCTTAAAGCGTATCTGGTTAACCAAAGAGGAAGTTGACGGCTATTATTACGGCTTCGCTAACGAAGCCCTTTGGCCCCTTTGCCACATTGTTTATACCAGACCCATCTTTAGCGAGTCGCATTGGAACACTTACCGGAAGGTAAATGGCATTTTTGCTCAGCATATTCTAGACGAAGTTGGCGATAGAAAAGCGTTTGTTTTCATTCAAGACTATCATCTGGCATTAGTGGCGCGGTTAATTAAGGAAAAAACTCAATTGGCAGGAAAGTTGTCCGGGAAGGAAAGCCAGAATATCATTACTGCCCAGTTCTGGCACGTTCCCTGGCCCAATCCCGAGGCTTTTCGCATCTGTCCGTGGCAGGAGGAAATCCTGCACGGGCTTCTCGGCAATGATATCTTGGGCTTTCATATTCGCTATCACTGCAATAACTTTATGGACACCGTGGAGCGGACTCTTGAATCGCGGGTAGACTGGGAACGGCACGAAGTGGTACGGGGTGGCAAGAAGACAGCAATCCGTCCGTTTCCCATCAGCGTTGATTTTGAAAGGCTCTCTCAGGAAGCCCAGTCGCCAGAAGTGGACCGGGAGATAGAGCGGCTGAAGGAAAGGTTGGGCATTGAAAACGAAATGATAGGCATGGGGCTAGACAGGATTGACTATACCAAAGGCATACCTGACCGATTCCGCGCCATTGACCGATTCCTGGAAAAGTACCCACAATACTGGGGCAAATTTGTTTTCGTTCAGGCAGGCGTCACCAGCCGTATTCAAATTGGGGCGTACCAGAGACTGCACGAGGAGATAGACAGCTTGGTTGCGGCCCTAAACTGGAAATACAGCATCAAGCGCTGGAAGCCAATACTCTATCTCCTAGAACACGAGTCCCCAACGACTCTCCAGGCTCTGCGCCGGATGGCGAACTTCTGCCTAGTTAGCTCATTGCACGACGGTATGAACCTCGTGGCGAAAGAATATATTGCCAGTCGGTTTGACGAGGATGGCGTACTCATATTGAGTCGGTTCGCCGGTGCCGCTCGCGAGCTGACTGATGCCATCCTGATAAATCCCTATGCTATTGACCACGTTGCTGACGCAATTAAAGAGGCGCTGGAAATGCCAATGGAAGAACGGCAAAAACGAATGCGCAAGATGAGGGAAATTGTCAAAGAGAATAACATCTACAAATGGGCGGCGGATATCATTAGTGAGCTGGTCAAACACGAGTTTGGAGAATGATTTGGAGCATCTTCTCTCAGCGTGGGCGAAAGTCGCCCGGCAACTGAAGGAGACGAATCACGTCTTGCTCCTGACCGACTACGATGGCACGCTGACACCGATTGTGGAAAGGCCAGAGCTTGCCAGCCTCTCCGAAAACACCCGAAAGCTCCTCGCTGCGCTTGCCGGCAACCGAAAATTCACCGTGGGCGTGATTAGCGGACGTTCTTTGAGCGACCTGAAAGATAAAGTGCGTGTCAGCAATATAATTTACGCGGGAAACCATGGGCTGGAGATAGAAGGTCCCGGCTGGCGCTTTGTCAGTCCGCTGGCGCAGGAATTCAAGCCGATTTTACGGCTCATTCGTTATGTGCTGAATCGGGTTTTGAGCACAATAAGGGGGGTTCTGGTAGAGGACAAGGAGCTGACCTTGAGCGTCCATTACCGGATGGTAGCCCCGGATAAAACGGAAGAGGTGAAAAGCGCCGTGACGCAGGTGGTCAGCGGGGCTCAGGCTGCCGGCAAAGTACGGTTGACCTCAGGCAAAAAGGTATTTGAGGTACGCCCAGCTATTCAGTGGGACAAAGGTAAGGCTCTGAAAATGCTGATTGAGAAATACGGCAGTCGGTACCGGAAAGCTTTAGTAATGTATCTCGGGGATGACCTGACTGATGAGGACGGCTTCAAGGTGATTGAAGAATATGAGAATGGAATCTCTATCTATGTCGGGGAAGAAGGAGAGGAAGTCAGAGAAAGTGCCGCTCGGTACTATTTGAAATCGCCGGCAGAGGTGACCAATTTCTTGGCAATGCTCGCGAAACAATCGCAAAGGGGCTTCAAGTAAGCCCTGACACTCCATAACACTAGCGACGTTATTTATCTGTAGCTTCCCATCAGCCCACTCCACCGGAGTTACCTCTGGCTCCTTCTTGGTTCAACTTGTGTGGTCATCAAAGACAAGGTGGTCTTCGCCAGATTCAGATTAGCTACGAATTTTATATCGGAAAGCAGGTGCCGTGTCTATGGTCATGATAGCTACGGAGATTTGCGCTAGCGGGCTTGTTTTGGTAAAATCATAAAGTTAGTTTTGTGATGGGCCGTTAGCTCAGTTGGCAGAGCACCTGACTTTTAATCAGGTGGTCGCAGGTTCGAGACCTGCACGGCTCACTAAAATGTCAAAAATTTTTGTTAGCATTGCTTCGGGAGGGTGTTATGGAAAGAAGACTTTACCGCAGTCGGACTG
>Ga0315312_1002899_pt1 | contig 11452 bp, 11 predicted proteins | sample TDP7_MG_FD_203629 | JGI IMG/M metagenome (GOLD analysis project Ga0315312, IMG submission 203629) | Freshwater sediment microbial communities from Lake Towuti, South Sulawesi, Indonesia - TDP7 | ecosystem: Environmental > Aquatic > Freshwater > Lake > Sediment | place: Indonesia: South Sulawesi... | reverse complement strand
TCGGCTTTATCGCTATCTGCTTAGGCTTAGTGTGTAGTCTTACTTATCTATGCTCATTTATGGGATTTTGTCCCTTAGTTGAGCATTGAATATATATGGGTAACTCATCATATCTACACAGAGGTTATAGAGACGTAAGTGACTAAAGAGATGGACATATCGAGATTGATTACTGAATCTGACTATGAAACAGTGGATTGGGATAAGGATAGAGAAACAGTCTTACGTAAGATTTCTATGATAAAAAAAGTGCTTACCAGTAGACAGCGTTATAGATTTTGGGGGGATGGTGGAAGTAGATGGTTTGTATTCTGAAGTATGTAGTGAGAAGTTTGGGATACCTTACGTAACAATGGTGGACAAATTTGAATCCGAAAATTGGTTGAAAAATCCTCATCTAAGAACTGGTATAGACTTCCGTAGGGGAGATTTCTCGGACGAGCGATTTATGGCATCAATTAAAGGACTCTATGACCTTGGTTTAGCCTACGACATTCTCCCACATCAAATAGACTTGAGGCACACATTGTCCCTCATATTATCTAAGACGATGAAGTTCTTCCTAATCTCTCAGGCCATACTTCCAGAAAAAGTCATGCCATTTCGCAATTGTCTCATCCTTCTTTCGGGCTCGAAGGCACGGGGTCTAATCCCCTTCCATGAGAAATGGACAAGAGAAGCAAACTACTGGGCAAACTTTGCGGATGCTACTGTAATAGACACAAAACATTGGTTGTGGGGGATGACTCCATCATTCATAGAAAATCTGATGGCGGGTTTCGGTTGGGGACTAATCCATAAAGAGTTTTGGCAAGGGTGGTTACCATCCTCTTCTAAATGGAAGTTATGTGGCCTTATCTTTAGTAGGTTAGATTCGAGATAGCATGGACATAGATAGAATGGAAGATTCGTCCACATGACTTTATAAGTCAGTTCTATCTGCTTATTTTTGGAGAAGGTAAGAAATCGGAAGTTAGAGTTCTCATTGCGGAAGATATCGTCAGGCCCTTTGAGTACGGACTAGCGCGCGAGCAAGCTCTCCAAAGTGTAAACTCTCATCAAAACCACAAAATTGTGTGTCCAAGATTCGTAACTGCCAATTTCGAAAATTCCAACCTCAATATTTTGCATAGACAGATGCATTAGTTTTTTAAATCTATCGAACATAATCTATTGAAACTTGTGGTTGGTGGAAGAGATGAAGGACGTGGAAACAGTAGCTGATGATCTATACTTCATCCAGCAACCTATGCGAGTAGGGTGGTTTTGCGGCATAATTGTTCTTCTTGGAGCAGACAAAATAGGATTGATCGATACAGGTTTTGAGAATACTCCAGTAGACTACATATTTCCATTAATCCAAAAGCTTGGACGCAGACCTGAAGAGATTAATTATGTTGTTAACACTCACAGAGATGGAGACCATGTTCTAGGAAATGAAGTGATCAAGGAGAGAACAAGGGCGAAGATTGCTATCCATGAACTTGAAGCTGAAGCAGTTGAGACAATAGATGTCAAGCTAAAAGATGGAGACACTGTAGAGTTAGGCGATAGGAAGTTTAAAGTGGTGCATACTCCTGGTCATAGGCCTGGAAGCATATGTCTATACGACCAAGAGAACCGCACTTTGATAACTGGAGATTCCGTTTGCGGTGATAGAACAGACTTAATCCGGATGAATAAGAAGATATACATAGACTCACTCAAGAAAATACAGAAGCTCGATACAGAAGTCATGATAATGTCTCACCCTTTCAGGCCCCTTGGCAAAAGTATTCTCATCGGGAACGAGCCTCAGGAAATGTTTCAGGCCAGCATTGAAATCGCAGAGAAACTGGAACACTAGCATGAGGAGAATGACACATGCTTCCAAAGGCGCGCTTCGGCAAAACCGGGTTGCAAGTTACGCGGCTCGGCTTGGGAGGGTTCAGTTTGGTTGCCTATATAGGGCGCATGATTGGGATCCGTTCACTGATGAGAGCCGCGTCAAGGCCGTCGCCCCTATCCATGCTGCCTTAGACGCAGGTGTCAACTACATTGACGCCGCGGTTGCCTACGGGAATGGACATAGTGAATCCATCATAGGAGAGGCTGTTGAGGAGCGACGTGGTGAGGTCTATTTGGCAACGAAGGTGAGCCACCGGTTCTCTCGTGACGAGGTTATGGCAAGCATAGAAGCTTCCAGAAAACGCCTGCGAACTGACACCATTGACGTCATCCAGTTCCACGGCGGCATGTACACGGATAAAGACACCGACCACATCTTGAACGATGGTTTGCTTGAGGCTTTGCTCGAGCTACGCGACAGAGGACACGTGCGCTTCATCGAGTTCACTGTTGAAGACTACACGCCCGCGGCTCGAAGGCTAATCGAGACTGGACAATTCGAGGTAATCCAAGTTCGCTACAACTTGATCTATCAAGAAGCTGCGTTGCACGCCTTGAACGACGCACGTAAGGCGGACATTGGCGTGGCAGTCATGCGACCCACATCCTTCTCTGGTTAAGGCTCATCCGAACCATTTTTCCGTTGATTCTTTGGTGTCTTATTTCGCCCCTAGCAATCCTAGCCGCTGCTCTGAAAATCTCCTCAAGGCTCCTAAGCGTCTTCTCCCGAATTTTCTGAGTGTCGGTTTCCACTTCCTTTCTGATCGTCTCGATTCACACTCCTCGTCTCATTAGGTATGCCCGTAACAGTTCAGATTAGACGTACCTGTATATGCTGATTCTTCCAGAGCTGTTCACTATCTCAAAAGCTTCTGGGACTTTTATGTTTGGATACCATCCTATGCTTTCTGTCCACCATATCAGGTATGTGGTATCGAATCCTTTCTTTTTGGCCACTTCTAATGCCTTGGTTATGTTCATAGAGTAGTACACGATTATGTGATCCCTATCTAGATATAGCTTTGCCCACGAAAGGAAGGCGTGATGAACGAGGACTGTTGAATTTTTGTTCATGTTCCCATTTAGCCATTTTAGACATTGTATCGTTCCTTCTACGTCTTCCAAGGGTACAGTGTTTTGTTGCATGCTCGATGGGAAGTAGGCAGTTGTCGTTGGGATTCCGTAGATTGCGAGGTTTGATGGTAAAGCCATAAATAATATGCTCATTAAGATTGTTGATGCTACAATTGTTTTTGATAGTTTTTTCCATATCTTGTTTGGTCGGACTTCTTTATTTAGTATCTTTTCCAGCCCGTTTGTCGTATAGAATGTGAATGGGTAAACAAGCATGAGAATCCATCTATTCCATGCGATGGGTGCGCAAAAAGGTGTTATTATTGGACTGAAGCTTGCTAATATGAGAAACGCAGTCCATATGTCTAATATCCTGTTTCTTTTGAAACCCTTTATGAGAAGTGGTAGCCAAACTATGTATAAGAGAGAGAAGAGAGAGAGTATGTTTATCACTAGCTCCATGTATGTGCCATATTGTTCAACAGGTGTTGACATGACCAGATAGTTTGACAAGAAGATGAAGCCTAATGGATATGTCTCAACTGAATCGTAGGCGTATAGGATTATCCTTTCATCTTTTATCTCGTAGTATACGGGTGCGATCTTGAGGTAAATCCCTGTTAGAAATATTATTAGACACGACACGAATGGGACAAACAGCCTTAGAGCCTTACCTTTATCAGCCTCTTTCATGTTCTTTAAGAAAAGCCAGAATAAAGAGACCAGCAAGATTACAGCTGTCAATTCGTGGCTGAAAACTGTCAGGGTTGATAGTGCGATTAACCATGAAACTCTCTTCCCATTTTCAGCTTCCGGGATTAAAGATGAAGAAAAAAGCAACATTGCAAGTCCAAGTGTGTTTCTGGGGAGGTCCCAAGAAATTCTTAAAGAAGCGATGCTTAACGAGAAGAGAAATGAGGCAAAGAGGCATTTTTTGGGTTCCCATTTTAGAGTTTTATTTGCAAAAAAGTAGATTCCAGCCACGTTTAATCCATAAAGAAACGGCGGAGTGACCTTTAGAGTTAATGAAGGTGTTAGATTTATGATATTGTCTAGTGGAATTATGAGAGCATAAAGAAACCATGGCTCGCTGAATATGTTCGTCCAGTGATACCAGATTACGCCTTCTTTAATTACAGTCGCATAGCGCACAGTATCGAAGCCTATGATGTTGGGATATGATAAGATCTCTGGTACCAACCTTACAAGGAAGCCTAGAAGGAATGAGATGATTATCCCTCTATAACCGATTTCGGAACTTAGAAAATGTCCGATTTTGTTCTTTAAACTCAGATACACGTTGCAAGTGAACAATTTTCCCACTTATTTAGTATTCCTTTAGAGATTATCAGGGTGAATATTTTGCGCCCGATTCTTTCAGAGCCTTTTACGTGTGCAACAGGATCCACGTGTGTAAATTTTTTTAAGAACCCTCTCTTATGATAGGGAAACAGTAGAGTGGTGTGGCGCCGAACGTATCTTGGACAAAATGTTCGAGGGACTAAACGTAACCTTCTTTCTCAGAAAGGCTGCGATAGAATATCCAGTAGTCCCACTTCAGCCAATATTTTCTTTATTTCTTCTTTAGCAAGTGGCGGAGTATTATTTGACGCGTATTTTTTGGGCTCATGTAGTTTCTTCTTCAAGTATTTCCTGAATACGGGTTCAGGTGTTACCACAAGTACTCCATTGTTCTCGTAGCTTCTCATAGCCTCATTTTCGCTTAGCAACTCCTCGTAAAGTTTCTCGCCTGGTCTACCGCCTATGAACTCGATTTTCATCTTCCCCGGGTCGTAGCCATTTTTAGGCGCTAATTCATCAATCAGAACCTCAGCTAAGTCCATTATCTTTATAGCTGGCATTTTTAGGATGAAGATTTCAGCTCCTTTAGACATCTCTGCACATCTTAAAATGAAAGTAACAGCTTCAGATATGGACATTATGAACCTAGTCATATTGGGGTCTGTAACGGTCACTGGACCCCCGGATTTTATCTGTTTCTTAAAGAGGGGAATTACGGATCCCCTCGAACTCATCACATTTCCAAATCTCACACAGGAGAATATGCTCCTTCTTTTTCCTTTGTAAAAGTTGGCTGATATTGTTAATCTTTCAGCCAGCAGCTTTGTAGCGCCCATAACATTCGTTGGATTTGTTGCTTTGTCTGTACTTATTGTAATGAGCTTCTCCACTTCTTCGGCCATCGCAACTTCTATGATGTTTTGAGTGCCGAGAACATTCGTTTTCACCGCCTCAAATGGGTTATATTCACATAAATGAACATGTTTTAAAGCGGCAGCATGAAAAACGATATCGACGTTTTCAACTGCTCTCTTACACCTTTGGATATCCCTAATATCGCCAACGAACAGCCTCAAATTTTCTGATCGTAGTTCTTGGTCCAATTCCAATAATCCGGTTTCATTATTATCCAAAACTCTTACGACTTTTGGTTCATACTCTATGACTTTCCTGACGATCTCGCTACCAATTGATCCCGCACCGCCAGTTACTAGGAGTGTTTTGCCCGCGTAAAAATCTCTTAATTCCATCATCCTACCTCCCTAAAGAAGGTTCTTATTTCCTCTACGACATAATCTATTTTCTCTCTGATCAATGTTGGATACATTGGTAACGCTAAAATTTGACGCGATATCTCTTCCGTAAGCGGCAGGTTGCACTCATACTTGAGCTCATTCTTATAAAAATGAGCCAAGTGAACAGGTGGAAAATATATTTTTGTCATTACACCTCTATCAGCCAGATAATTCATCAGCGTATCTCTAATATTAGCATCGACTCTTGTAGCGTACAACTGATACACATGGTAATAATCCTTGGGATGAGAAGGAGTTATTACTTCTTTAGTATGTTCTAGTTCTTCAGTCATGTATTTTGCATTTTTTCTCCTCATTTCAATGATTTTATCCACCTTTTCAAGTTGGGATATTCCGAGCGCGGCTGTGATGGTGGACATCCTAAAGTTATAACCTAGACTTACATAGTCTAGATCTTCGGTTGAAGAGAAGTAATCTCGCGTTTCTAACCTTCCATGAGATCTTATCAACTTCAATTTTTCACAAGTTTCTTTTGAGTTTGTTACTATTGCTCCTCCTTCTCCGGTAGTAATTATCTTGTTTTGACAGAAGCTAAGCATAGCTGAATCTCCAAAAGTTCCAACTTTCCTGTCATTAATTCTTGCACCGAAGGATTCAGCAGCGTCTTCAATAACAAGTATATGGCGATCCTCAACAGTTTCTTTCAGCTCCCTTATCATGCATGGACAACCGCCGTAATGAATTGGTATGACAGCTCTTGTCTTATGAGTGATCTTTTCTTTGACATCCTCCGGATCTAAACCGAATGTCTTTTGTTCTATGTCTGCAAAAATCGGTATTGCACCTACGAAAAGTGGAGCATTAGCGGTAGCAATAAATGTAAACGAAGGCACTATCACTTCGTCGCCTTCCTTAATACCATGCGCTAAGAGGACAGCATGTAGGGCTGAGGTCCCAGAATTGAAGACTATGGCGTATTTCGTACCGATGTATTCAGCAATTCCGCTTTCGAACTTTTCAATGTCTGGTCCTGTCGCCCAATACATTCCCCTTCTTATGGCTTCGGAAACGTTTTCTATATCACTATAATCCCAGCATATCTCGAACAACGGAATCTTCCAAGTCATTTGGTCACCCTCATGTCTTACTTTTCTCCATTCTTTTTACAGTCTTCGACGGTATCCCAAAAGAAACGACATTATCCGGGACATCCTTGTTGACAAAGGAAAATGCGCCAACAATTGAATTTTCTCCGATGGTAATGCCTGGCATGATAATACAGTGGCTTCCGATCCGCGCATTCCTTTTAATAGCCACTTTTCCCTTTTTGCCATCGATTGTTGACCACGAGTAAATGGAGCAATGCGATCCTATCTGGACATCATCTTGGATTTCGACTCCATATTTCGCATTTATGTATGTGAAAGCTCCAATATCAGTGTTCTCGCCTAATTTCAGATTCTCTTTATATTGACACATCCAATTCCACTTCGTCATACCTTTCTCATCGAACTCTGGATATTTCCAATCCTTGAATCGCCCGTGCATATTACCACCCGCAAGCATCTACTTCTGTAATATCTCTGGATTGATTCTTATTTCACTCAATATTTTCACAATTCTCTTAGAAGCGTTTCCATCACCATAAGGATTCTTGCATTTTCTTACTTTTTCCAGAAATTCTTCCTCATAAAGTGCCTTTTGTATCGCTGCCTTAATTTCGTTTCTGTTGTAACTGACATCAATTATATTATCCGCTCTTTGTCTTCCTTTTTGTCGTGAGCCTATGTTAACCATGGGCAAACCGAAAGATGGCGCCTCTATTATCCCACTACTTGAATTTCCAACCATGACACTTGAAATACGCATCGTGCTCAAAAACTCGCTTCGCGACAAATTTTTGAATGTTTTAATAAACGGGTATCTCTCATAATCTTTGATGGTCTCTATCATTCTTCTTCCACCCGGATCTGCATTTGGATATATCAATATTGTTTGATGTTTAAGCTCAACAATCGCCTCCAAAGTTTCTCTGATTTGTCGTACGGCATCATCTGCTTCCGTGACTACTGAATGCTGCACAACAAAAATGATGGGTTTTTCAAGGTTCAAATCATATTTCTTGGCTAGCTTTTTGGGTTCTATGAGATCATCAAAAATATTATCTAATCCGGGAGCGCCTACCACAAACACCCTTGAAGGTGCTTCTCCCATACTAATAATTCTTCTCGCACTCTCCTCTGTTGCAGCTAAGTGAACGTGAGCAAGTTTTGTTATTGCATGTCTGAATGATTGATCGACGCTTCCAGAAGTTTCGCCTCCATGAATGTGAGCAATAAGGATGTTCATGCACGAAGCGGCGATCGCTCCAGCTAACGTTTCTCCTCTATCTCCCAACAGCAGTAATATGTCTGGCTTTATTCTTTCTAGCTCTTTAGATATTTCTACGATACTTTCTCCGATGTAATTTGCCATCGCGGAACTTGTGTCTTCTTGATTTAATGTATCTAACATTGCATCTATGTTAAATCCATCTTTCTTTATCTCCTTAACCGAATATCCGAATTCTTCAGAAAGATGCATGCCCACAACTATCAAGTGTAATTCTAGGGTAGGATTTTCACTGATAGTTCGTAGAATAGGTCTAAATAATCCATATTCAGCTCTAGTCCCGGTAATAACTGCAATTTTTCGTTTCTGCATCATTCTATCATTCCCCAATTCATAATGCTGTTTTTTCCTATGTTCTTACTTGCTTTCCTTCCGACGATCATGTCCATATATTTTGGTTCGATCCCCGTACCTGGTCTCTTGATATCCAACATATCTTCAGTAATGATAGTGCCTTCTGGGATATCCACTTTTGCAATCATGCTTCTTCTGACAAGTTTTTTTATCTCCTCTTCGTCCTTTGCTGGTCTCTTTATTCCGTCTCCAAGCGCCATCTCCACTTTTCTGATGGCTCTCACCATCCTTTTTAACTCATGCGGTTCTAAAGATGCTCTCTGATCGGGTCCTGGAAGATTTCTATCCAGTGTGAAATGTTTCTCTATTATCACAGCCCCCAAAGCTACGGCTGCTACTGGTACAATTATGCCAAGTGTATGGTCTGAAAGACCGACTGGCAACTTAAATGTGTGCTTAAGTGTTTGCATAGCTCTTAAATTGACATCTTCCACCTTTGCTGGATAACTTGTTACGCAATGCAGCAAAAGGATATGCTCAACGCCTTGATTTCTAATAACTCTAACCGCATCATCGATCTCCTCTAATGTTGCCATCCCTGTTGACAATATGATTGGTTTCTCCTTTTTCGCTATATACTTAAGCAAGGGAAAGTTTGTTATTTCTCCGGATGCAACCTTAAACGCTGGTGAACCTAGTTTGTCTAATAAGTCAACGCTCTTTTTTCCGAAGGGTGAAGCTAGAAACATTATGTCTTTTCTCATTGCATACTCAACTAGTTCTTTAAAATCCTCTTCTGCGAGCTCTAGTTTTCTTACCATTTCATACTGTGACTCTTCTGAGCCGGTGGTTTCTTTTTGATACCTTGCTTTTTCAGCATTTCTTACAACAATGTTTTCAGCCTTGAAAACTTGAAACTTTACAGCATCCGCTCCAGCGTCCTTTGCAGCATCAACTAGTTTTTTAGCTAAACCAATGTCACCATTGTGGTTCACGCCAGCTTCAGCTATAATGAAGACAGGCTCCCCGCCGCCAACTACTTTGTTTCCGATTCTTACTTTTCTCATAAACTTTGCCTTGTTTTCTTCTTGAGGGAATTTATATCTGCCTCATTAATAAATCACTCAACGTTTGCGACTGAAAGAGGAGGCAAATGTGCTACTCGCAAAATCTAAAATGTGCGAGTTTTTCTTCCTCTGTGAGTTTATAGGCCTCTAAGCCCACAGTTACCTCCCCAGGGCGAGGTAATACGTATGCTACAACCTTGTCGAGGAACCCCATGCGCACGCCAGCATTGAACATTCGGTATTGGAGATCTATGTCGTTGACACGGTTCCAGCTCTTACGCCAACAGTTAATGTTGTATTTAAAAAAGCGCAGGTATGACCGGTATAACCATGTTTGGGTTCCACCAATCCTCGGATGATTATTCTTTACGTCCACTACAATCCTTTTACCATAACGTTCCGCGATATAAGAAGCAGATACGAACTCGTAGTGTCCCTCCTGAGCAAAGCGCAGTAGACTCTCAAGGTGGTCAGGAGTCCATACGTCATCATCATCCAACCGTGCGATCCACTTGCCTTGCACAAGCTCCAAAGCTTTATTAGCCGGCACGACTGGTCCTGCCAACCAATGAGTTTCGACATCGTCAGGGTATCGACGTTCTCTTTTGGGCAAATTATGGAATCGAACCCGAGGTTCGTCAATCTGCGAGAGCAATTCTTCAGTGCTGTCTGTACAATGATCGCCCACAATAATAAGTTCGAAATTCCGGTATGTCTGTGATAAAACTGACGGCAAAGCCCTTTCTACCAGCAATTGTCCTCGATTATAAGTGGGGATATAAACACTGATAAGTGGATTCTCCTCCGGATCTGTGTATAGGTGTTCATACCCAGCACGCGCAATTCTCAGCTTAAGAGGTTCCATAATAGCATAACGACAAGAGTTGAACCCGCTAATCAATCGGTCCTGCAAGGTACGTTCTCTTTTTTTTGCTTACGCTGATTATTCATTTTTTCCGGAACCTTTTTTCAGTTTCTGTTTGTCCGGATAATCCTCTGGTCTATGCGCAACGAATGTCCTGTAATTTTGTGGTTTCCATCCTTCTTTGTAAAAATTCAAATCTTCAACTGTGTATTTCTTGTCATAAATAACTATATTTCCTTTTACGAATTTGGGAGACCTTACTTTCTCTAGCCTGACAGCATTACTTTTTGATATCAGGTCATATTTTAAATGATCGCTTAGTCTCTTTAACGGAATTGCTCCGCTACACATTGGGCAGTACCGTTGAACTTGATCTGCAAACTGTTTAGGCGTTTTTTTCCACCATCCTCTTTCAATCGGATAGCCTCCAGGTCCTTCAAACAAATGATCGAATGCGGCTGCCACTTCACAGAAAAAACAGCCTTTAGGAGTTATTGAAGCAGACCATCTATTTTGGACCCAACAATTATCAATAAGACCCCACATCAGTTCCTTATCTTCAATTATGTCTTCGGCAGCAACCAACAAAGGCTGATGTTTTCCATCAGTGCTTGAATGGTCATTATATGCTATTAAATCATAATCAAACGTTTCTTCTATTATTAGTTTATATTCATCCCATTTATAACCAGATGTCCAAAATTCCCTGCGACGCCTGTCAGGTATCATTTTTTGATAAATCTTGCAGATCTCAACGAATTGTGGGTGAAGAGCTGGCTCCCCGCCCATTAGCCCAATGTGACCCGGGTACCCTTCAAGCGAATCTATAGCTTTAACGACTGTATCTAAATCCATAAAGAATGGCTTCCTGTGATGACCTATAAGTCTAGTACAATTTGCACATCCGATATGACAAGCATTTGTGACCTCAATTTGTATCAACTTCATTTCATAGATCGGCTTCAATTTTTCTTCTTTCCTAGAATGCTAAGAAAATCTCCCTTTTTCCCAGATAAAAGGCTTTCGTAACCATCAACGAGTTTTTCGCGGTTCTGTTGCTTCTGCTAATCATCTCTGAAAACGCTTTCCATGTTTATGCATTTCGATCAGTGTGGGCTAGGGAAACACTTGACTGTTCTAGTTCCTAGGACAAGAGTGTTCCGGCATGCAACTTTTAATGTGCTGGTTCTTTCAGTTTCCATTCGCCATTGACTTTTACTAGCGGCTTTATTTCACTGGCACGTCCCCATCTATTTGCGTGGGAATCTATTACCTTCCAGAATTCTTCTTCTGTCATATCAAAATACTCTATGTAA
>Ga0315312_1002898_pt1 | contig 11458 bp, 12 predicted proteins | sample TDP7_MG_FD_203629 | JGI IMG/M metagenome (GOLD analysis project Ga0315312, IMG submission 203629) | Freshwater sediment microbial communities from Lake Towuti, South Sulawesi, Indonesia - TDP7 | ecosystem: Environmental > Aquatic > Freshwater > Lake > Sediment | place: Indonesia: South Sulawesi... | reverse complement strand
ACAAGTGGCAAGAGAGGACAAGTTCACTACTCCGCCGCCACGCTACAATCCAAGTAGTCTACTCAAGAAAATGGAAGAAGAAGGTATTGGAACGAAGGCAACAAGGGCGGATATAATTGAAAAGCTTTACGATAGACGGTATATCGCAGAAGAAAGAATAAGCGTAACCGACTTAGGATTCGATATCACAACGATTCTAGCCAAACATTGTCCTACAATAATTTCACTAGAATTCACACAAAATTTAGAAGAAAAAATGGAGAAAATTCAAACGCAAAACGAGGATAGAGAAGATGTGTTGGCAAAAACAATTCAAACATTGAAACCAATGCTCGACAAGTTTAAAGAAAATGAACAAACGGTAGGTAAAACATTAAGTGAAGCAATTAGAAAAGCAAAGGTGCAAGGGCGCATCATAGGAAACTGCCCAAATTGCAGCACTGGTAAACTAATGATTTTATACTCTCGCAAAACGAGAAAACGATTCATCGGTTGCACCAACTACTTCCAAAACCTTTGCAAAATTTCCTTTCCGCTCCCACAGCGAGGGTCGATGAAACCATCCGGAAAGAGTTGTCGTGCATGTGGATGGCATGTGTTGCAAGTACACATTTATGGAAAAAGGCCTTGGACACTTTGTTTCAATCCACAATGTCCGCTAATAGAAGAAAGGAGGAAACGCCGTGAAATGCAAGATTTGCGACAGAGAAGCAATAACCAAACATTGTGAATTACATGAAAAAGCACATGAAAGCATAATTCAAAAGTACAATGTTTGGAAGAGAGCATTGGAAATTTCATGGAAAGAATACTTGAATGAAGTGATGAAGAATCCATATACAGGAATATGGGCTAAGGAGGTGGCAAGGGATTTGCTCAACGAGAGAAAGTGCCTTCATTTGTAAGTGTTAAAAAGAGTTTTTCCAAGTATTTCAGAGAAAACGGCTTCAAAACTTCTCCACCCTTCACGCTGACAATAAATGATTTAACCTCCCCCAGAGTCTCCGCCCACTCTATCCTATGTTCTGTTATGAATTTCGAATAGTCTGTGTAGTCTTTATGAAAAGATATCATCATTCCATCCATTCCTATTCCAGTGCCGTCAGAAGCAAAAATAATATTTGGGTGATCCATCATCCATTTCTTGCACTTTTCAAGGGTCTTTTTTTGTTCTTCTCTTGTTTTGGATTTTCCTCTTATGTTCACAAAAGTCACAGCCATTAACTCAAACCCAAGTTCATCCCAGTGTGGTATAATCGTATATTCAGCGATTACTTTCTCTTCCAGTTTCTTCCGCATCCTAGTTACAGTTGGCTGAGATACCCCGAGAGCCTTCGCTAACTCCCTATCACTTCTTTTCGAACCCTTCATCAATTCAAATAACAACTGTTGCATGGCTTTCTTATACATAGGTGCAACTATGGAAGAGTCAAAATAAGAATCTTTCCACAGGTAAGAAAAAAGGAATGTTTAAATGAGCTTATCGGAAAATCCATATACAATAACAGAGTTGAAAAACGTGACAAGGCAGGTAAGAAGACAAGCAACATCCCTTTCCCATTTTATACAAAAGATGTACTGGAAAATAGTAACCATTAAACCGTCAATCTTGCTAATCGCAATCACAGTAACCGCAGCTTCCATCTTCTTCCTTGGAGGAGGAGTATACGACATTTTAGAACAACCAGCTTTCGCCGTCTTCATCCAAGGAAGAATGTATCCTGTATATCCCTACAGTTTAAGCGAACAGTTCCTTGGCGAAAGCATGTTCGTTATGATTCTCTATGGTCTAGGAGCCGCTGGGCTTCTGGTAACATATCAAAGCACAAAATACGCGTACAGACCACGTCAAGCTTTCATGTTGTTGTTGATGGGTGTTCTCTTAATAATCCTCGCATACATCTTCGTGGAATACGCTTTTAATGCCAGATGGAACTATCCCACCAGCTAATTTAAGAGAAGTTTTCCTTCCTTCATTATAAGGCGTCCATCAATCTTCACTGTAGGGTGCAGAAGAATTCCGTCTTCATGAATTTTGCTTTTAGTGTGCCCACCAACATAAGAGGTGTTGTCTCCTAGTGCTATGTGAACAGTCCCAAGCACTTTTTCGTCTTCAAGTACCACCCCAGTTAGGCGTGCGTTTGGGTTGGTGCCGATGCCAAGCTCTCCAATGTTATATGCATTCTTGTCTGCAGACTTTAGAAGTCTCTCAAGTCGAGTCGCATCTGGACCCTGAATTCTTTTGACCCATCCATTTCTGACAGTTATGGTTAACGGTTGTTTCACAGTTTTGCCCATGCTATCTATGACCAAAGTGCCCTGAGTTGTTCCCTCTACCGGGGCTAAGCATGCTTCGCCTGCTGGCAAATTTCCCCAATCACCTGAATTGTGATAAAGTCCTGTATCTTGTTCGGGGGTTCTTCCTTCTATATTCATAGTTAACTTTGTTCCTGAAGGTGTTGTGATTTCAACGTTTTTCCCTTTTTCGAGAATTTCGGCAATTTTCATTGTTCTCTTTGCTATGTCCTTGTAGTCTGCTGCTAATCCGCCAAGGCTCATCATGTCTTCCGTGATTTCTGGCATGCTTGCAATTCTTGCTCCTTGGTTTGTGGCTTCTCGTCTAGCATCGGTGTGTGAGAGCGACTTTGTGGTTGGCATCAAGATAACATCAGATGCCTTCATGGCTTCTTTAATCGGCTTCGGTGGCTCCTCTCTATGTTGTTTCCCTGGTTTCATAATAGTCATCAGTGTTTCAGCTCCTAAGGAAGCCGATGCATATGCGAAGGCTTCTGCAATTTTCACTTTTCCAGTATCCGTTACGATAAGCACGGTTTCGTTTGGTTTTACGTTCATGCAAGTTTCAACAGCGGTTCTTGCACCTTTCATAAGAGGCAAATGGCGAAACATATACTCAGAAAGGCTCCTTTTTCACATTTAAATGATATGCAATGAAGTTTGTTAAAAGATGTATGGGTGGCGTCACAATGAGTACGATCAAAGCAATAAGCGGAGAAGGTGGCGAAATAAAAAGTGAGAAGAAAAGAGCACCGACAACAAAATCTAATTGGTCTGCAACAGGAAAGGATGCGCCGGGAGGAAGGTTCAGTCTGCGCTTTACGAAAGAATGAGCTAAATCTCCTGTCAATGCCCCAAGTGACAGAACAAATCCTTGCAATACATGGGGAGGTTGAAAAATAATAAGATTACTTTGAACAATGCCAATAAACGTGCCAGTAAATAAGCCTGAAAAGAAACCTCGAAAAGTCTTATGGGCGCCAAACAAAGGTTTTCCATCAATAAAGTTTCTGCCAAAATCCATTTGGAGACCTCCGCCAAAAAGCACTGGAACAGCATTCGCGCAGTAAGCTGGAAATATGAAGTACAAAGCTTGGGCAATGAACTCAACGACTGTAGTTGTCATATCTCATCACACCTGTTCTTGGGGTTTTAAGAAATAAAATCTAGCGGTAACAATCATGGATTCCTGTTTTTCCTATCAGGAAGTAACAGCTTGTCAAGCGTTTATGTTTGGAGTTTTTTTCTAAGATAGCATTGACTTCATTTGTGCGTCCAGTAGGTTTCAATCTAATCACAACATCGGACCAGAATTTCAGAACTCGTGTAGCCACGGGCTCTACATCGACTTTTGCTTCAATCAAAATGCTTCGTACCTGACTAGTGATGAGAACTGCTTTCTTGTATGTTTTAGCGATTTGTGCTAAGCATGCAAGTTGTCTGTTAAGCTCGCGGTTTAATGCGAATCTTTCTTTTGAACCCTCTCCAAACTCAGCACGGTATAGAGAAGTGAAAGTATCTACAACAATCAAACCAACTTTTTCAGTTAAATAATCCTCGAGGTGGTCTACTGCAAGGATTTGTTCTTGAAAAGTGTTTGGCCTTAGTAAAATGATTAATGGGGAAAGTTTTTCAAGGTCATAATATGCTATTTGTGACAGTCGCCTTGCAGAAAATGAGTTGTCAGCATCTACGAAAACGACTTTCTGCCCTTTTCTGGCACAGTTGACAGCACATTGTATTGCCAGCGTTGTCTTTCCTGTTTCTGCTTCTCCATAAACCAATGAAATATTGCCAACAGGAATCCCTCCGTTTAACGATTGGTCTAAAGAAATGCAGCCTGTTGAAATAGCGTCTTGCAAAGGCGTCACATGAAGCGAATAATTAGCTTGGAATTATAAAGATTGCTTCGCGTTGCCATAAAATGGCTCTCCCATATTCTTACATCACAATGTATTTAAGATACTCATAAAAGGAATGATAACAACATAAGACGAAGGAACTCATATGAAAGGTGGTACAATCGCAAGCATAAACGCCTTTCAGTCAATTAGTGTTTTGTTTCTTGTTCAACGTGAAAGGACGGTTTCATGAAAGCCAAAATCGCTGTTGCAACAGTATCTGGGAAAGCCTACTATAAACTAGTAAATGAATTGAAAAGTAGAGGGCTGGCTTTTCTCAGTTTGAAGCCATGGGACTCTATGCCTCTTGACATTGACGTTGTCATAACAACAGAAAAGGAACGCGATTTAGTTAAGCATCCCAAAGTTCTTGTCTATGAAGATAGTATTGATTCAGCGATGATTATCGATGAAGCAGTGCGTCTTATTCAGGGAAAAAAGAATTACGAAAGAGTTGTTGCAGGAATAGATCCAGGCGAAACCTTCGGTGTTGCAATTCTAGCCGACGGAAATGTTATAGAAACCTTTAGTTGCTTAAGCTCGGAAGAGACAGTGAAAGCAATACTACAGACGTTTAAAAAGATTCCCACGTCGATATATGCAGTTAGAGTGGGCGACGCCCCAATCTATATGAAGGAATTGCTGCGCTTATTGGATGATACTTTGCCAGAAAATGTTACAATCGAAATTGTAAGTGAAGCTGGAACAAGTCATTTCGCAAGGGATACTACTCACAGAAGGGGCATAAGAGACATGATGTCAGCAGCAATGATCGCAGGAAGGAAAGGGCAACTTTATTCGAGAAGGAGAATACAATGAAATATACTGTTGAAAAGGACAAGACTCTAATTATGGATGGCCCATCTTCTGTGACTGTGCTTTCAGGGGAAGCTAAAGTTTTGGGTGCACCATTAAAGATTGGAGAAAGATTTGTCATACGAGAAGGAAAGCGTATACCTTTTGAAGTTATAGAAAAGAGCACATTTGATTTAGTACTCGGTGAAAATGCTTCTTTTGAAGAAATAGATGGTAGCACTATTCCTCCTTCTTGGGAAAATGTTTCTGAGGAATTAGTATCTGAGGGAAAATCGCTGATTGTTATGGTTGTGGGCGATGTTGACTCTGGTAAGACGAGCTTTTGCACCTATCTTGCAAATAAAGCATTGGAAAAGAAGTTGAAGGTGGCTGTTATTGATGCGGATTTAGGGCAGTCTGATGTTGGACCACCGTCAACTATTGGTTTTAGTCGTATAGTAACTCCTGTAAAAGATTTATTTGAAGTCGAAGCGGAAAGTGCATACTTTATCGGTTTAACAAGCCCAAGCGGAGTTATTGTAGACGTCATCGAAAATTTATCTTCTCTTAAGAGTACGGCCTTGAAAAGTGATATGGATCTTTTAATCGTGAATACTGATGGATGGGTTGATGGTGAAGAAGCAGCAGCTTATAAGATTAAGTTGATAGAGAAAATTGCTCCAGACATTGTCGTGGGGATACAGTATGAAAATGAACTAGCGCCTATACTTAGCGCATTGAAAGAGAAAAAAGTCTTTTCCGTGAACTCGCCTTCAGTAATACGCGCAAGAGACAGAGAGAAAAGGAAGATTCTACGCGAGTTAAGTTACAAGAAATATTTGAAAGATGCCAAAATACAGTCTTTTCCTTTAAACTGGATAAATGTCGAAAGTATATTCTTCAAAACTAAAAATCATCCTGCTGAGTCCATGAGAAAGATAAGAGTGTTGCTTGGGGCAAACCCTGCTTACTTTGAAGAGACACCAACTAGTGTTTTACTTGTCTTGAAGAAAGGCCAGTGGATTGATGAAAACTTAACTAAGAAGATTGAAAGTGAGTATGGAAAGAAGGCAAAAGTAATTAGAGAGGGCGATGAAGAAGGTTTGTTAGTTGCGTTCCAAGATGATGATGGAAGGTTTTTGGGTATTGGTATTCTTAGAAGCATTGATTATAGAAGACTGGTAATGAAGGTTTATACGCCAGTCTACAAGAATGTTGCGACCATTCTTGTAGGGCAAATAAAATTAGATGAGAAAGGCAGAGAGATAGGGATAAGCCCAGTTTTTCTGTGATTCTTCGGATAATCTGAGGGTTTCAACTTTCTGTTTTTTTGACGATTCAGTGGTTTTGGCCGTTTGATTCTTATATATGATGTATGGTTGAGAAAAGTAGAACTCTCTAGTCTGGAAGTGGAGTCAAAATTATTTTTTGTTCTTCTTCATCATCACTGAGAACGCGCCCGTCTTACTATCCTTTGGGTAGCCGGATACTAGATATTAAAAAAGGACTTGCATGGGTGAGGGAAAATTGATTTTTTCTATTTTTCTTTTTCTACTTCTTTCATCGTGTCTTCTATTATTTCCATGCTTGTGTCAACTAATTCTTTTGTTATGACAAGTGGGGGGGCTATCCTGATTGTGGATGCGCCACATGTGATGACTGCTACTCCGCGTTTCCAACATTTATTCATGATTTCGCTTGCTTTTTCTTTTCCTGGCTTTTTGGTTTCCTTGTTTTCTACAATTTCGGCGCCTATCATTAGCCCTTTTCCTCTGACATCGCCGAGAAGTTCGCATTTCTCCTTAAACTCTTGCAGTCGCTTCATGATGTAAGTGCCTAGTTTTGTCGCGTTATCCATCAGTTTCTCATCTTTAATTATATCTATGACTGCTGATGCTGCAACGCATGATAGCGGATTGCCGCCAAAAGTACTTGCATGCGAGCCGCCTTCCCAGTCCATAATCTTAGCCTTTGCAACTGTTGCGCCCAATGGTAGCCCGGCAGCGATTGATTTAGCTATACATATGACGTCAGGCTCAACTTTCCAGTGTTCGATTGCCCACCATTTTCCGGTTCTGCCGACTCCGGCTTGAATTTCATCGTCGATTAATAGCAAGCCATATTTGTCTGCAAGTTTCCTGAGTCTATGGAAATATTCTGTTGGTGGAACAACGTATCCACCTTCGCCTTGAATTGGCTCAAAGAGTATGCCTGCAACCTCTTCAGGTGGCACATATTTTTGCAAAACCATTTCGTCAATGAAGTCTATGCACCAGTAGTTGCATTCTGGGAGTGCGAGTTTGAATGGGCAACGGTAACAGTATGGGTATGGCACATGTGTTACGCCGTCAAGAAGCGGAAAGAAATATCGCCTCTGAGCAAGTTTGCTTGCAGTAAATGACAAAGAGCCTAGGGTCCGCCCATGAAACGCGCTTATAAACGCAATGAAGCGATGCTTGCGTGTATGCCATTTTGCCATTTTCACAGATGCTTCTATTGCTTCTGTTCCACTGTTTCCAAAATACACTTTCTTATCAAAGTGCCCAGGAGTTATTTCAGTCAGTTTTTCAGCCAAGTCTACAACTTCTTGGTAATAGAAGTCTGTATTAGAATAATGAAGAAATCTGTCGCATTGACTTTTTATTGCACTGACAACTTTTGGATGCCTATGCCCTACGTTTAGACATACAAGTCCAGAATTAAAGTCGATGTATTCGTTTCCGTCAACATCTTTTACTATGCAACCTTCAGCAGAGTCTATGGCAAGTGGATAGAAGCGTACATAGGAAGGCGAAATAAATGTTTCATCTTTTTTCACAAGATTTCTTGCTTTTGGGCCTGGTGGATGTGTGACAATCTTAGGATAATTAACCATTCTCAACACCTTTGGAAGTAGGCTTTTACTGAAAAGAGGTTTTTATATCTATCTATGAAGAAACGTGAGATAATTATAAAAAAGAGAATCGCAGCCGATGATTAGGCAGCGATTATTGCGAAATTCTCGATGGTAGTTTGTTACAAAAGCTATTTGCCTTTGGCGACTGTTATTTCAATTGTTGAGACGTTTGACCTTCGACCTTCTTCCCTAGTCACTTCCTCGGTTCCAAGATTGATGTTTTTGACACACACATCTTTCACAAAGGCTCGGCGAAGCAATTCAATTGTGTCGACTGCCCTGCTAATTGCCCGTCCTCTTGCCTTAACTGTAACTTCCTTCTCTCCAGCGTTAAAGAAAGTTAGGCATGCAACTACATAGTTCATCACTGGTTTCTTGCCGATAAAGACTGTGTTTTCCTCTCTAGGTGCTGCGGCTGGCTTTTTCTCAACTCGCTTAGTAGCTTCTGCTTCAGGTTTTCTCTCAACTGGTTTCGCCTTCTGCGCTGATGGCTTCTTTTCAACTGGCTTCTTCTGCATCGGTTTCTTCTGAGACAAGTTTCGTTTCTACCTCCTCATCAAAGATGTTTTTGCATAGATTATACGATTATACATCAGAGTGAAGCTTCTTATAGTTTTCCCATGTTTCATCAATCCATTTTTGAATAACCGCAATGTCTTCGTTGGTCAAGTTACTAAAGCGTCCCTGCATGCGCAAATATTCTTCAATACGCTTACGCCTCGCTTTATCAATTAGACTAGCGCTTGGATTGTTGAGCCGAAATTTTCCATGTTCCATTTCAAATAAAGCCCACATTCCGGTTAGAATTGCCATTCGCCCAATCTCAATAGTTTTTTCAGTGGGATAGCGCCAACCAGGTGAGCAAGGTGCCAAAATCTGAATATACCTTGTACCATGCATTTCTTTCGCTTTCTTCAACTTTGAAATCAGGTCAAGAGGATAGGATGGAGATGCGGTTGCAACGTATGGGATGCCATGAGCAGCCATAATCATGGGAACATTCTTTTTATGCTCCTTCTTACCAGACGGTGTAGTAGTTGTCCATGAGCCGTAAGGTGATGCGCCACTTCTCTGAAAACCTGTGTTTCCATAGGCTTCGTTGTCATAACAAATGTAAATAAAGTCGGTATCACGTTCTGCAGCACCTGAAAGCGCCTGTATGCCGATGTCTGCAGTTCCGCCGTCGCCTGCCCATCCGATAACATTGACATCTTTTACTTTTCGCCTCTTTAGGGCAGCAACAAGGCCAGAAGCCACAGCAGCAGTCGTCTCAAAGGCGACGTTAAGTAAAGGAGAGGCAAAAGAAGTAAACGGAAATGGACTTTCAATAACTGTTGTACAGCAGGCGGGCACTATGAATACGGTGCGAGGTCCCAGCACCTTATAGGTTAGTCTAATAGACAGAGAAGCTGCACATCCAGCGCAAGCAGCGTTACCAGCTAGAAGACATTCTTCTTTTGACAATTCTTTCAATGCCATTTCAAGTCACTCTCTTCAAACTAATCCACGTAGTCTTCTCGTTTACATTGCCAGCCTTAAGCCACTTCAACGATTTCTCAGCAATCTTTTCAATGTCATGGAAGGTAACGTCACGGCCGCCTAAGCCTGCGATAAAGCCAACGGCCAAAGGCGAATCGCGTTCTCCATATAAGGAAGCTTTAACTTCTGTGAAAAGCGGTCCTTCGATACCAAAAGATATTTGCCGGTCAATGATAGATATCATCTGGACATTTTTCGCTAATTTTCGGATTTCTTCTACTGGAAATGGTCGGAATACACGCAATCTTGCCGACCCCACCTTTAACCCCCGTTTTCGAAGATTGTCTATAGCGATTTTGGCTTCACTTCCAATAGTTCCCATGGACAATAGTATCAGGTCAGCATCTTCGCAGCGGTAGGGTTCAATGTGCCCACCGTATTTAAAGCCAAACCTTCTTCCATACTCTTTGTCAATTTGAGGAATCAAGGCTTTTGCGTTGTCCATGGCTTCTTGAATAAGATAGCGAAACTCCATATACCAATCTGGAGAAACGATTGCGCCTTGAGTAAACGGCTCATCCACATCAACCATATATTCTGGTCTGTAGGGCGGCAAGAAATCATCAATATCCTTCTGGTCAGGAATCTTAACAGGCATAGAGGTATGCGAAAGAATGAAGCCCTCAAAACAAACCATTGCAGGCAACAAAACTCGCTTATCTTCACATAGCCGATACGCTTGAATTATAGTATCAAAAATCTCCTGATTGCTAGAACAATAGAATTGAATCCAACCAGTGTCCCGCTGCGATAAAGAATCGCTGAAGTCTGACCATATAGTCCAAGGTGGAGCCATTGCACGATTAACCACAGCCATCACAATCGGAAGCCTAGCACCAGAAGCCCAATGCAACATCTCATGCATAAGCGCCAACCCTTGCGCAGAAGTAGCCGTGAAAGTGCGAACACCACCAAGTGCAGCTCCAACAAGTGCTGCCATGGCGCTGTGTTCTGACTCAACTCGAATGTATTCTGCGTCCATCTCCCCTTTTTCCACGAGTTCTGCAACCTGCTCCACAACAGGCGACTGAGGCGTAATAGGGTAGGCGGCAACAACTTCTGCTCTAGCAGCTTTACACGCAAAACCTGCAACATGATTACCCGTATCAACGATCATTTTCGCCATTAGGTTGCCTCCCTTTCCATTATGATAGCGCCGAGACGACATTCATCGGCACAGATGCCACAGCCCTTACAATATTCATAGTCTATTTCCAGAGTGTCATCTGCTCCACGTTTTATACAGCCGTCTGGGCAGTAAATCCAACATAATAGACAGTGAGTGCATTTTTCCGTCTTTATTGTGGGGCGGAAGGTTCTCCAAAATCCTGTTTTTCCCATGCCTCCAATTTTTGGGCGAGAGAGCGGTGTGACGTCTAGACTTTTGCTTGACTTTTTCACCACTGAAAGCCACCATTAAAGAAGTAATGTAAGTAATTAAACGAAGGGAAAAGTGTTTCGCAAAAACGAGAATAAGTGTAATAGAGTTGGAAATTAGACAAAAAAGTGTAGAGAAGAATGGGCATTTGTGGATTAAACAAGTTTTTTATAGAATTCCCAATTTCTATCTATCCATTCTTGAATTTCTTTGACGGCGTCATCTGTCAAATGCCTAAACCTTCCCTGCAATGATAAATAGTCCTTCACAGGCTTGCGTTCCTTCTTTCCTTCAGCGATTAGTTTGCTTGGTCCAGTTATGCGGAATTTGCCATGGTCGTTTTCGTATAGCATCCAAAGCCCAGTTTCAACTGCAAGTTGAGACATTTTTATTGTGTCGCTTGTTGGATAGCGCCACCCTGTTGGACATGGAGCAAGAACGTGAATGTACCGGAAACCTTTCACTTCCTTAGCTCTTGCTACTTTCTGCATGTAATCGCGCCAGTAGGCAACTGTAGCGGTAGCTACGTAAGGTATGTCGTGAGCAATCATGATCCTTGGAAAATCTTTCTTGTGCTCTGTCTTGCCCTTGATTACGTTGCCTATTGGAGTTGTAGTAGTCCATGCACCGAAAGGTGTTGCGCCGCTTCTCTGC
>Ga0315312_1002897_pt1 | contig 11458 bp, 13 predicted proteins | sample TDP7_MG_FD_203629 | JGI IMG/M metagenome (GOLD analysis project Ga0315312, IMG submission 203629) | Freshwater sediment microbial communities from Lake Towuti, South Sulawesi, Indonesia - TDP7 | ecosystem: Environmental > Aquatic > Freshwater > Lake > Sediment | place: Indonesia: South Sulawesi... | reverse complement strand
ACCCAAGAAGGGCGTTTTTTTCTGCGGCGTGTTCATGAAACGTTCGTGAACAGGATTTTTGCAAGTTTTCCTTGACCTTCGCCGATGTCTTTCGTATACTTAGTTGTAGTGATAATGTAGTGAGGCCTCTACCATATAGAGGCCTGATAGATAAGAGGTGGAATATGAACGCGACAACCGTGCAAGTTCGCGTAGATAAGCAGACCAAGAACCAAGCACAGAGGATATTCAGGGTTCTAAATATATCTATGTCCGAAGCAGTCAAACTGTTCCTCCGGCAGGTTGCCTTGCATAAAGGCATACCTTTTGACATCAAGATACCAAACGCCCTGACAGATAAGACCCTCAGAGAATCTGAGCAAGGTATAGACCTGCACAGGGTTTCCAGTGTGAACCAGCTCTTTGAGGAACTTGAAGCTTGAGCATTGTCTGGAAGGGACAGTTCAAGAAGGACTACAAGCGCGTCAAGAAACAGAACAAGAACCTTGATAAGTTGCGCTCTGTAATCGAGTTGCTGGCACAACGAAAGCAGCTACCCGCCAAGTGCCGAGACCACAAGCTGACCGGTTATCAAAAGGAGCACCGCGACTGCCATATTGAACCTGACTGGCTGCTTATCTACCGCTTTGATGGTGACGACCTGATTCTCGAAAGAACCGGCTCTCATTCAGAATTGTTCGGATAGTTATGGGCTACCCCGTTTCGGCCTCTTGTCATGGCTCAGGTAGAGCCTCGCCTGTCTTGCGTCCTGTCGCTGGTCTTTCTCTTGCTCGGCGAACAGTTGCTGAAGCTGGTCATCTTCTGAACCAAGACAAGCCTCTAATTCTTTTGTCAGCGGAATAATTTTAGGCCTGGGACTCCCGAACGTTTTTTTCTTGTATTCCTGCAAAGCCTTCCAAGCCGGTAGTTCCGAAACCAATCCAACCGAACAAGGGATTTTTTCTGCTAACTGTCGTGCGGGGTAATTCGGATTTTCTTTTAGTAACTCCCGTGCTCGGACGTTGGCTTCTTCTTTTGTTATCTTACCGCCGCAGGTCTCTGTTAGCTTTCCTTTTTGGGTGGCTTGTTCACGTTCAACTGCCACAGTTATAAAGTCACTCACAAAGATACCTGATTCACTGTGGGCAGCCTCTATTGCAGCCATAGAGCGTGCTCGTATGTGGATCGCTCTCAAGTCAAACATAAGTTCCAGAAGGTCTGAGTATTCTTCCATGAAATCACACCGGTCATCCAGGTCAATCTCACGTTCCCCAAGCTCAGAGTAATCTGGTATTGAGTTTTCATTAGGCTTAAAAAGCTCTTTCGCTAAATCTATAATAGCACTTGCCCACCTTTTGTAACCTTTAACTAATTTGCAGCGCCTCTCATAGCTATTGTGGACGCATGACTGGGCAAACTCAGCTATCGGCGTCATAGCCTGCTCAACCTCATCACAAAAATCATAAAGAAGTTTGCCGCATTGTTTCTCAGTAAATCGGTTCTTCCAGCTATAAACAAAGCTGGACCAGAGAAGTTTCGGCAGATCGGGGAAGCGATTATAATATTGTGTGTAAGATTTTGTCCCCGTAGCTCAATCGGATAGAGCGTTGGCCTCCGGAGCCAAAGGTTGTGCGTTCGAATCGCACCGGGGATAGTTCATTTGCATCCGACAGTGCAGGAATGCTGTCTTTTGTTACTGAGCGAGGTGAAAACCATGGATAAGGCCGTCGCTATGCCAATAATTACTGCCATAGTCTGTCTGACTCTTGTATCACCTCAGGTTATGGCAGAGGACAATACAGGGAGATTTATCCGCCAGACGTACGGCGGATTTATTTTGTTGCCCGAACCACAGCAGGTCAGTTACTTGCCTGGAACTTGTAAGCTAACGCCTGAGCGGTTCATTTTCCTGGATGTAGATTCACCACAGAATCTGTTGAACGTAGGACGAATGGTCCAGCAATCTCTGGTGGATGTGGGACCAAGGTGGCAGCTCACAGCGGCCAAAGGAAAGAGCCCACAGCGCATTGGCGCTACCGTCAGAATTGACCCGTCACAGATATCGCAACAGCAGGGATATCAGTTAGTTATCAGTAAAGATCAGATCCACATAATCGCCCATGATGCTGCTGGAGCTTTTTACGCTGCGCAGACTTTTAAGCAGATCTGCAGGCAGAGGGCAGGAACACGCCAATTGCCGTGCCTGGACATACGCGACTGGCCGAATTTTCCCAATCGCGGTGTGCTACTGGATATCAGCAGAGACAAAGTTCCTAAGATGCAGACCCTGTATGAGTTGGTCGATTTGCTCTGCCAGTGGAAGATAAATCAGCTTCAGCTTTATACGGAACATACTTTCGCCTATCGCAATCACAAGGTGGTTTGGCAAAACGCCAGTCCGATGACTGGTGAAGAGATACTGGCCTTAGATGCCTACTGCCGCGACAGGTTTGTTGAGCTGGTGCCAAACCAAAGCTCATTCGCTCACCTGGAGAGATGGCTGAAACATAAAGAGTATCTGCATTTGGCTGAACGGGAAGATAACCCGTTTAGTTTGAGTCCAGCAGTACCAGGGTCCATAGAACTAATAGCAGAGCTTTATGATGAGCTTCTTCCACATTTTTCCAGTAAGCAACTCAACGTAAACTGCGATGAGACTTTCGACTTGGGATCAGGCAAGAGCAGAGAAATGTGTGAAAGAGTGGGTAAAGGCAGGGTCTACCTGGATTTTCTTTTGAAGATTCACAAGCAGGTTCAAAAACACGGTCGGAAGATGCAGTTCTGGGGCGACATTATATTGCGCAGCCCGGAACTAATATCTGAGCTTCCAGATGGGGCAGTCGCAATGGTATGGGGCTACGAGGCAGACCATCCTTTCGCGGAGCAATGTCCGAAATTCGCAGCGTCAAAGGTTCCATTCTACGTTTGCCCGGGCACTTCGAGCTGGAACAGCGTTGCCGGCAGGACAGAAAACGCGATTGCGAATCTCGCAAATGCAGCCGAGAACGGCCTGGCTCACGGCGCCGTAGGCTATCTCAATACTGACTGGGGTGACAATGGGCACTGGCAGCCACTACCAGCGTGCTATCCAGGATACGCCTATGGTGCCGCAGTGAGCTGGGCAACGAAAACCAACAAGAGTTGTGACCTTGTAGAGGTGCTCAATCGCCATGCTTTCAAGGACCAAGCTGACGTTATGGGAAAAATAGTTTATGTCCTGGGCAATGCTTACAAAGAGCCCGGCGTGCTTTTGGGCAACCAGTCCGTGCTCTTTTACATACTACAGAATCCTGACTGCCCTATCCATTCTGGCCCTTATGCGAATTTGACCGTTGACCGCTTGGAAAGGACGCGCGATTACATTGAGGACGTTATGCAGCCACTTCCCAAGGCTCGGATGGACCGTCCGGATGCGGGCCAGGTTGCTGATGAGGTGTCCAACGCAGCAAGGCTTTTATGCCACGCGTGCTCTCTGGCAATAGCCCGGCTGCAAACGACGGATGGGAAAATTGCCAGTATTCCGGCTAATGTGCGCAGCGATCTGGCATTTGATTTGGCCAAGATAATCAGCGAGCACAAGCGTCTCTGGCTTGCGCGTAATCGTGCGGGTGGTCTTGCCGATAGTACTGCCCGGATGGAGAGGCTGTTGGAGCTTTACCAGAATAACTGAAGACATCAACTCGCAATGCCAGATTTTCGATTTTCGATCTGGGATTTTCAATCGTCATTCGGCAATCCAAAATCGAAAATCCTACTAATCCAGTTTTTGTCCTGCTTACAGTGTTCTTCGCCTTCGAAGCCAGCCAACCAAAGTCATGCCGATGCTGCCCAGCATAATAGCACCAGGAGCAGGAACCAGCACCAGTTGATCCTGCTTGGCATAGCATTTATCCCCCAGGTGCGTTGGCGCATACAGGTTTAGTACGCGGACGTTGCCTATATTTGTCCAGCCTGAGTTCTGGGCAGCCGTATAAAATATGTCCTCAAGCGAGCCAGGCAGCCACATCTGAGAGGCCTCGTCCTCGATAAACCAAATTACTCTCTGAAGAGCACCAGCCGAGGCTACGCGCTCTGGTCCCGGAGTGTAATTGTAACCAGCGAGTGTTCCTGCACGGAACTGGGTGTATAGATAAGCCGTCATAGGGTCGAGCGGGTCGCCACCCAACGGACCGTCGGGACCGTTATTAATACCTCCGCCTATTGCTTCGGTGCTCACTATCACATCGTAGGTGCCGCCCAGGCCAATATATTCTTGTTTCTCTATGCAGAATGTCTGAAAAGGTCCGGTCTCTGCGGTGATATTCTCCAGATCCTGGTTAGGGCTCAGCGTGAATTCGCCGCCGTTTCCGCTATAGTAACCACTCTTACGGGTTACCGTAACCGTGGGAACCGCGGCAGCCGAAGCCGCTGCCAGAAGACAAATAGTCAGGATACACATTGCTTTGTTAATCATTCAATTACTCCTGTTGGCAATTTGGTTTCTGTGGACGGTAGGGAGCCTACGAGTAACCCCTCCAGCCCCCCAATAATGCCGGCAATCATAATAATATGATACTCTATGACCTCAGCAAGGTCAAGACATTTACCGGCAATCAGCTAAGACATGGTGACTTTCTTGATGCGCCTGTCGTGGTAGGCAAAAAACGCAATTATTACCGGAATTATGTGCGGGCTGAGACAACCATCCATGGAAATTTTTTTTCTCGCCGAGTTGCGGGTGTCTTTCACTACAATGATATGTTGACGACATAGTGTGCTTTCAGGTAATATCTGTGTCGTTCCGAGGGCTTGTAGCTATTTCTTTCACTCAAGAGTGCAGTAACACTGAGAATCAGGAAAGGGAACCAAAATGAAAAAAGTGATGTTCAGCCTAAATCCGTTAAGCAGTATCGGCTTTCTGGTTTTTCTTCTCATTGGTCTCGTGCACGCAGCCGAAACAGACCAGGCGAGGCAGGGCGGATTGAATCAGCCGCCCAAAGGGTTTGTTGCACTTTTCAATGGCAAGGACCTGACCGGTTGGAAGGGTTTGGTCGGCAATCCAAAAACTCGCCAAAGTATGAGCCCACAGGAGCTTGCTGATGCTCAAGCCAAGGCCGATGAGGCTATGCGCGCGCACTGGAAGGTAATTGACGGAGTTCTTTGCTTTGATGGCAAAGGACATAGCCTTTGCACCGCAAAGGAATATGGCGATTTTGAACTGCTGGTGGATTGGAAGATCGAAAGTGGTGGCGACAGCGGCATATATCTGCGCGGCTCGCCCCAGGTACAAATATGGGACCCGGCCAATACCGGCGTCGGTGCCCAGGTCGGCTCGGGCGGCTTGTACAACAACCAAAAAGGTTCGAGTAAGCCTCTGAAGCCTGTTGACAAGCCAATCGGCCAATGGAACACGTTCAGGATCATCATGATCGGCGAATTGGTGACCGTATATCTGAATGATGTGCTGGTGGTTGACAATGTAATCATGGAGAACTACTGGGAGCGGGATAAGCCGATTTATCCCACAGGCCAGATAGAGTTACAGTCACACAATAGTCCATTATATTTTAGGAATATATTCATCCGGGATATCCCACGAGAGGGTGGTTCTAAAGAGTTGAGTGAGCAAGAAAGATCCGAAGGTTTTGTGTCGCTATTTAACGGCGAGGGCCTGACCGGCTGGACAGGCAGTATTAAGGGCTATGTGGTTAAAGATGGCAAGATCGTTCTCGACCCGAGACTCGGTGGCGGGAACCTGTATACCGCAGATGAGTATGCTGATTTCGTCCTTCGTTTTGAATTCAGATTGACGCCCGGCGCGAACAACGGCTTGGCAATCCGTGCCCCATTGTCGGGCGATCCGGCGTATGTCGGCATGGAGATTCAGATATTGGACGATACCGCTGCCAAGTATAGCAACCTGAGGCCTTATCAGTATCATGGTTCTATCTACGGCGCGGTGCCTGCCAAACGCGGCTACCTTAAGCCTATCGGTGAGTGGAACTCCGAGGAGGTGACGGCCAAAGGCCCACATATCTGCGTAAAGCTAAATGGCATTACGATTGTCGAGGCGGACATCGAGCAAGCCAGTACACCCAAGACAGTAGACGGACGCGATCATCCAGGCCTGAAACGCCAACAGGGCCATATTGGCTTTTGCGGCCACGGTGACCACGTGGAATTTCGCAACATAAGAATCAAGGTGCTTCAGTAGTTTGCACAGGTGAGGGGAATCAAATCCGTGTGATTCGGATGGCGGCCAGAACACCTAAAAGGCCGAGCAGCAGCAATGCGGCTCTAAGTATTCGCATAAGTTGTGTTCTGGGTTCCACCAGCCGCCAGACGCACACCCAAAGAGCCGCGATAAGCCATACACGCAAGAAAAAGGATAACATCGCTCTGAGCATATAAGAATTATAACCCATCTTCACAGCAAAAGTCAAGTCAAAACAGCCTATTTTAACGGACGGGTAAGGGATTGTTTATCCAGACCTGACGCAGTAGTTGGCAATGATGAGCAGATTATCATAGGTCCGGCTGGAGCATGGTTGGTGAGAGACCCAGCAGAGATATTTCATGATCAGCAGGGGCACTCTACAAGAGGGCGGGAGGCTTTTGCAGCGATGGTCTTTGTGCACCGAAGTTGTGATATTCAGACGAGGCCAATGAAGTGTGGGCTTACGTGCATTTTCAGTACTGATAATGCGGTTTTCAGGGTAGTTTTCATGTGGGCTGTTAGTTAAACGCAAGCTTTATGCTGGGAAATATTCCATAATTTTTTTCGGACAAATTTAAAGTAATCGGACGTAATAAGCCGACTACAATCCCAAGATATTGTTATAGTTTCACGATTTTACAGGTACTAAATTAGGAGAGACAAGGATGCATTTTCTGGAACAAATCAAGAAGTGGCTGGGTGAGATTACGGAAATCTCACTGCTGCTGATCGCTCTGGGGATCGCGTTTGAAATCCTCTTTGGCGAGACGGTTCCCTTCTTTGGAGGAATTGTCGGCAATCTGACCGGATTGCTTAATACGCTGGGCGAGAATGGGCTGGTTGGCCTGATCACTTTGTGTGTTATTCTCTTCTTGTTTTACAGAAAGAGAGTTGTCGCATAAACTGATAGCTTTGTTCAGTCCTGAGCACTTCATACAAACCGGCGCTTTGGGGCAGGCAAGCCACGAAAAAGTTAGTCTGCCTCCATGGCGAAGCCGAATTCGTGCTGGCCGAGCATTGCGGAGGTGCCTGCAGAGCAGCTTATTATGAGTTTTGCAGGGCAATCAGCAGCAAGGACATCTACGTCATGCGTGTACCTTAGCAATGGACCGGCTACAAACGCGCAGATTTGTCGCTAGGCGTTCGGCTCAGGAGCCACGAACTGGCTAGCCGGTTGTTGCCGATCAGCATATATGGCATCTGGCTAAAGCCAGGCAATTGTAGTCTGCAAACACATCGCCCTTAGAACGGCATTGTCATAACCACAAAGACCTTCTCAGTTTCGACTCAGTGGTCCTACCCACAATTCACCCGTTAATATCTTTTTCATTGATTTCTGGCCCGGAGAGCCTATAATTAATACCGCTGGGTTCGATATTGGTGACTTTCTGAAGCAAAGGCGGTGTGTAGCCATGCACAAACGACAAGGATTCACGTTGATAGAACTGTTAGTGGTAATCGCCATTATTGCGCTGTTGATGGCCATATTGATACCTGCTCTAAATCGAGCCAGAGAGCAGGGCAAGAGAACGGTTTGTCTTAGCAATCTGGCGCAGCTAACAGTGGCCTGGATTATGTACGCCGATGAGAATGACAATAAACTTGTTGATGGCTGGAACGGTTCTGGCCATCCCGATGCCTGGGTAGGCCTGCTCAGTAAGGGTGACCCTCCAGATAAGCAAAGGGAAGATATCAAAAAGGGAGCCATATTTCCATACTGTAAGGACGTAAAGATTTTCAAGTGCCCGACCGGTAAACAAGGAGAGATGCTGACGTATGCCATGAGTAGCGGTATGAACGGCGGTCATGCATGGGTAGGTCCTGTGCTGAAGAATCGAATGGATATTCGCGGGCCGGCTGAAAGACTCGTTTTTATTGATGAAGGCTGCATAACTCCCGACAGTTGGGTTATTTTTTATAAAGAGCCAAAATGGTGGGACGTGGCTCCGTTGCGGCACGCTAATGGAGGAACATTGTCTTTTGCCGATGGTCACAGTGAACACTGGAAGTGGAAGGATCCACGGACAGTAGACCTGGCTGTAAGAGCCGGACCAGGAGGGGCCATTCAAGAAGTGCAAAAAGGCAATCCAGATTTGCAGAGCTTGCAGAAGGCTATGTGGGGCGGTTTAGGTTACGAGCCAGATTGAAAAGATGCCTTGCAGCGCCCGCCCTACGACTTTTACACGGAATGACACAAATTTTCTTGTTTAGCCGTCGCCGTAACGGCGAGGGGCAAAGGTAGTATATAGCCATGCACAAACGACAAGGATTCACCTTGATAGAACTATTGGTGGTAATCGCTATTATTGCGCTGTTGATGGGGATATTGATGCCGGCGCTCCAGCGGGTTCGGAAGCAGGCCAGGGCCGTTTACTGCCTGAATAGTCTCAAACAAATCGGCCTTGCCATGCACGCGTACGCGTTAGATAACGACGATTTTATCCCGCGGGCAGTGGACCATAAAGTCAAATGGATCCTGGTATTCATTCCGTACTTAGGCAATGAATACAAACGAATCGAAGATTACCGCCAGGTGGATGTATACCAGTGCCCGTCTTTTCCGCGTGAGGGCGTAGGACAGTACGGCCACAGCAACGCCGAGCAAACGGTGGATTATGTTGTGAACGCCTGGGATATGGACAAGCCAGGCCTAACGAACAGTCAGCAGGGCAACCAGAAGGATGAGCCGACCAAGCTCAGCAGCGTCAAATCTCCCGCCCAGCGGATCTATATGGCCGATAACGAGGCAGGAGATTGGCGCCCTGTGGTCCGCAACAGATATGAGCTGGATATCTTGTCCAAGATGAACTATCTGGACGTCTGGTCGAGAACACATTTGCCCGCATCGGACCAGACTACCCGCGGTAGTAACCTGACGCGGCGGATCGCCCGTGATCGGCATCGCGGCAAAGGCTGTAACAATCTTTTCTTTGATGGCCGCGCCGATTGGCTCAGCGCGGACGAAAATACGTCTCGATATTGGTGCGGCGTCGAATAGACACGGACTTCTTATTACCCACTGACTGACACTGATATGCACGGACGAACACCGAAAGAATTCGGCGCACCGCTGTTTAGCCGTCGCCGCAACGGCGACGGCCTAAAATGGTCATCGTAGCCTGGGCCCTGGTGACATCACCACTTTCGCTCTCAAGATAACTCCTGCATGATGGCGTCGAAACTTGCAGCAGTGGCAATGATATGCAAGTGATACGTTATCTCATTGTTTCAACGTTAGTGCTGCCACATCGCACGCATCGAACAGGGCCCGTTGGGATTCGTTTTTCTTCCGCCTCTCCTCTCTCGAAAACCTCCTTCTCAAATTTGCAGCCGCAATCTTTACATACAAACCTTCGTTTTACCATGTGCATTCCTACCTTTGATTAAGAATTTCAGTAAACCACTGCCATAGACATTTCGCGGCTTGTTCAGGAGTGAGAATTTTATTCTTTTCACTGTATGTGCTTTGAAAAGGCATGTTTGAGGCCGCGAATCCAAGCGATCTTCCGTTGTCACTCACGGTGAGCCACCCATTACATGAGCTGTCAGAGTCAATATCCACGTGTCCCGAGGCATAGGCAATCGAGTCAGCGCTAAACGGTCCGCCTAACCAGATTTTGCACTTGGTCTTCACCTCTCCATGGATGTAGATAGTAGTGGTAAACTTAAAGGAATGAATCTCGGTAAGGTCTGTTTCTACTTCGGGGTACTCAGCTTCCAAGTTGCTCAATGCCTTCTTGAAATAGGAGCGGATTGCGTCAAATGATTTCTTTAGGAACAAATCCTTATCCCTCTGCGTAAACTTTTTCTTTATTTTCGGCAAAGGTATACGGGAGGATCTCTCCTCCGGTCTTCGTGATTCATCCTGGGTGGAACATGTACCTGGCGATAAGCGAGCTTTCAACGATCCGATTATTTTGCTGATACCAGTTCCCCATTTGAGGTAGGACTTATCATTAAGAATCGGGTACTTCTCGATAATTCCTTTTATGGTTGCTTCACTCCCAACTAATAAAGGGAGGACTCGAACACCGCCAGAGCGAGCTTCAATGCTGAGTGCAGAGTGTAGTTCTCGTTGTGGCCAGTTTTTGGAAACGAATGATTCGCTTAGAACCACAAGCACATACTTTGAAACCTCCAGTCCCTGATTGACTCTTTGGGTAATGCTATCACCCCAAATGATTTCGGCCTCATCATACCAGTAAGATATTCCAGCATCGGTTAGGGCTTCCACTAACGGTCTCACCACCTCAGCTTTGTCCTCACTGGCGTGACAAATGAACACATCTCTCTGTTCTGGTGCCATTCATTGCTCCTACTCCACAAGTGGTCAAGATTCAGGTTAGCACATGATAAACGAGCCTTACTGCATAGAACCTCTCTATTACAATTATCGACCCCTTGTCGAAGGTTTTACAATTTTTCCGCTGGGTTTCATAACACCTATCGTTGTATTTTTGTAATGATTAACAGCATCTGGAATCGCCTTAGGATCGGTCGGAACAACATATACAGGCTTTTTGTATCCCTGCAGTTGTCGTGCCGCATCTCCGATTGTTTCGGGCTTTTCTACTTCGATAGCCCTCCGAGGAGTTTGTATATCAGCGCCAGGGCCTTTATTGTATTCTGTCTTTTCCCTTCTTGCGATTTGCTGTGCTACTTTGTCATGTTTACTTAAAGCCATAATAGAATCCTTTCAATAAGTGTTAGTTCCTTTTTACTCAACGCATTCTGATTCTAAACTCGACTGGGACGGAAACAGGTGTGTCTAAATCCAGGCCTACTAAAGCCCGTTCAGGCAACGCCGACTGTCCGCTCAGCCAGCTCAATTTATGAACCTTATTCATGCCCAATATCTTGCAAATGTCAAGGAATTTTTCCGATATATAGTGGTTTTTCAGTAATCCCCAGTTTTTGACCTTCTTGCGGCAATTCGGCAGGTCGTAAAGAGGGGAAAAGTGAGAAAAAACACAGAATGGCAGGTTAGGCAATTCGGGCTAATTCTTGTTAGCGCCAGGGTTTGTTTGGCCGGCTTTTTGTGCACCTACACATAATCACTGAGCGGCCAAAATTCAAGGAAGTCTAATACTACAGCGCAATGTAATATCGAAAAGTTGTCTTTTCTTTGGTAAAATCCTAAACACGAAATCCGAAATTCGAAACAATATCAAATTTTCAAAATACGAATTCTCAAAACAAAAACCTTGATGCAGTGCAGACACGTTTTAAGAGTTCCTGCCAGGCGGTGTCAAATACCCGGCTACGCGAGCAGAAGTTTTGGAT
>Ga0315312_1002896_pt1 | contig 11460 bp, 15 predicted proteins | sample TDP7_MG_FD_203629 | JGI IMG/M metagenome (GOLD analysis project Ga0315312, IMG submission 203629) | Freshwater sediment microbial communities from Lake Towuti, South Sulawesi, Indonesia - TDP7 | ecosystem: Environmental > Aquatic > Freshwater > Lake > Sediment | place: Indonesia: South Sulawesi... | reverse complement strand
CCAGGAAGAGGCTCTCCAAGGAGTCCATCGCGGAAAGCAACAAGATCATAGAAAGGGCGGCAAAATTCGGCGTAAAGGTCCTGAAGATATACTGGGTGCTGGGCAGATACGATACGGTCCTCATCTACAATGCTCCCGACGAGAAGGCGGCCATGAAGTTCGCCCTGAGTGCCGGCGACCTGGTCTCCACCGAGACCCTGGTGGCGGTGACGAGGGAAGATGCTATAAAGCTCTTAGAGTAGGCATGCACACAGCGCGGCAAATGGCAAGTATACGGCCTGGAACACTCCCAGTAAGGTTTTGTCCTTCTGTATAATTCGCTGCAGTTTCAGGCCAACTTTTCCACTTTTCCGGCATTGATATTAAGTTAACAATGTTGCGATCCCGTCATTAAAAAAAATAGACACATTGGCGCCGTCCACTCACACGACCCGAGCGCAAGCGCGACAGCGAACTGTAGTATCGATCATCGAATAACATCGCGCGGATAATATCGTGAGCTCCGTGGGTATTCTCCTATGATGTCGTTCATGATTTACGATGCATACGAACGGTATCTGTTAGGAATATGGCCCATTTGGCGCTGTTCTACAAATTGAACGGGGCGTTCTCAACCTTAGGACTAAGTGGCCGCCAACCATCAGCTGGGCCGAGAAGACGCGGAGGTGAAAGGCATGAACAAGACCAAAACGATCGTGTTCGGCGCGATACTGATCGGGGTCGCGGTCTTCAGCGTCGCGGTGGCTTCCTCCTGGCTGGGATTCTTGTCGCCCGAGGACGCCCGGGACTTGGCCGTCAAAAAGGCGCTCAGGGACCGTGTAGAGCTGAACGGCGTGCAGGCTCCAACCACCTGGGAAACGCTGGATCTGACCGAACTGCTGGGCGGCGAGAAGTTGCAGTATACTGGTGAGGGATGGACCGTGACGGTCTCCTACCCCGTCGTTCTGCATCCGGATTACCAAGTCGAGATCCAATACGCCGGCGAGCCGAGCTTCTCCTGGAGCGGGACCGTCGATAGCGCTGGAAACGTCGTCGAGCTGGGGTACCTCATCAACCCCTAGCGGTCGGAAAGGGCGCGCGTCTCCGTCCGAGGGCGCTCTTCCCTGGCAATTTTTTGCCTTTTTCCCCTTCACCCGTTTCCAAGATGAATCCATTGTACTACCAAGTCTCGCGGATAATACTACAAGCGCTCAACGTATTATTCATATTTCACGTTTGCTTGATCGACGGACCTCATCACTCCACCGCCGGCTTCCAGTTTCCATTGTTCCGACGGATATCATATAAAGACCCAATCGGGGCGCCGTATCCAGAGGTGAGGCGATTATGAAAGAATACGAGTGCGTGCAAGTAAACCACCACAAGGACGTAGGCAAGACCGTCGGGGAGTGGGAAGGGAGGGGCTGGTGCCTAAAATACTACCAAGTTGCTGGTTATGGAACCGATGTAAACCATTACTTGCTATTCGAAAGAGGCGATTAACGAGGTGTCCCTTAGGTTCGTACCTGCAATCGTATTGTTGCAGCCCAAAGGTTCGATCCGGGTTCTTGCCAGGAACTATAGGGATGAACTTCCAAATGGGACATGATGAAGCTAACGGACACACTGATAGGCCTAATGCTCTATGCTCTTATCGCCGACGGTAGGGATCTGATAATCTACAATTTGCAAGAAAAAATGGTAGTTATGGATGTAATGTTCCCAGATAATATAACATTCTGAAAAGGATTAATGCCTCTTTTTTAATATCTTAATGTGTGCAGTTTCAGATTTAATAAGACGTATATTCTCTTTATAATAACGTTTATCGATCTCGAATCCTACACAATTTACTCCAATTTTATAGCAAGCTAAACTTGTGCTACCAATCCCCATAAATGGATCTAAAACTATCGTTTTATAATTATAACCATGTAGTTGAATGCATTTTTTTACAATTTCTATGGGGAAAGTGGCAGGATGTGGGCGCTCTTTATCACGTGAACATATTGTTTCATATGGAATATACCAACAATTACCTCGACATCTTGTACCATTTATGCCATTTTTCCATCTATGACTATTACTTGCATCCTTATATGGAACGCCTATAGACAATCTATCTAAGAGAACATCCCCTTTCTTTGTGAAATGAAATATATATTCATGTCCATCATTTAAAAATCTCTTACTATTGATTGGTTTATAATGACCTACGTTTATTGAATCCTTATGACCGTAACTTTCATTTTCTATATAAATTGACTTTACCCAATGTATAACATTTTGAAGAGAAAAATAATCACGCAACATTAAAGCTACTTGCAATGGACCCCAAGGATCTTTAGGTGACGCTCCTAAATTTAGAAAAAATGATCCATTATCTTTCATCTTTTGTTTAATCTTTATAGTTATTTTTAAAAGCCATGCAAGATAATTTTTTCTGGGAATAGAATCGTCGTATAGGTCGTATGTTATTCCAAGGTTATATGGAGGTGATGTCACAATTATATCAAAATATTTATCTGGAAAGAAGTCCATACCAACTAGACAATCAACATTGTAAAGCTCGATGAAATGTATCTTAGATTTTTCTATAAATGAGAAACGCTTCTTCGCAATTTTTTTCATCTTCAATGAAGACAATTCATAAGGTTTTTCCTTGATATTAATAGCAATTTTATCCGATGTCATTGTTACAAAACAACAACCTATACGATGTTATTAAGCTTTTTTATAATAAATCATCTTCGTAGTTGCTGTTGTCTTGATATTATGCATAAGATAGGTTACTAGATTGCTCTTTGTCTACATTGATAATTTGTACTTCCTCTGAGAATCTATCCTTAATGTATTATAAGTTATAATCTCATAAAGGTGTATTAAGGAACTAATCAACCTTATGTGGATGGGTTATGCAGTTTTGGCCCTACCATTGAAAGGCTAGGTTATATTGACCTTAACCTTATATTCTATGATAACACAATCGAAAGTATGGCGCGGAGGTTTGAGGTGATGAGGCTGGTCCAGAATGGGAAGGTAGTCTTTCTGGGCTTTATGAAGGCAAGTGATCTCTTCCACGATAGTATAAAGGTAGAACGATGGTTTCAATTTAAACCGACTGCGTACCAGCGAGCGCTTCGATACCAGAAAGTCGATAAGATTGCACGGTTCCTAACCTCATCCAAGGGTATCATGCCGGTATCAGTTCTCTTATCGGTTCGAAACCTTGATTCGGGAGGATACCACCACTCTATGGGTAGCTCATTAGGCATTCTCGAGATTCCTGACAATGCCGAAATATATGTTGTAGATGGCCAACATAGAATTGAAGGTCTTCGACATGCTGTGAATAATTATGGTGCAAGCACGCTGAAGGACTTTCCTCTTCCCGTGCTATTCCTGTGTCCGAGTCTTTGGAAAAGTCATGCCGATCCTGAGGTTGAAGAGGGTAAGCAGTTCATCACGATCAACAAGACTCAGACAGGAGTTAAAGGTGATCTCCTTGATGTCTTCCTCTTAGCACTCGATTCAGTCACTAAAGCGAAGAGCCCAGAGACTACTGAAGGTCTGCCAGATGACATTGTGAACATAATTACTCCACGGGTTCGTGCATTACTTGTTACTCTAATCCTAAACAACTTCCCAGCTTGGCGAGGTCTGGTGAGTAGGCCAAATCAGAAGAGAGGTAACGCCATAATTGGACAAAAGGCGATGGTTGACTCACTTGTCGACGTTGTCAACTCCCCGACTTATAAAAAGAAATACCCAAATGTTGGTCCCTTGGCCGAAATCCTCCACCATTATTGGGAGGCGATACTTGATTACTACCCTAATGCTGCAAGGGATCAGAAGCGTTTCTGGGTACAAAAGCGATTAGGTGCTTATGTGTTCCATAGGATCTTCCCCGATATTGATAGCCTCGCACTGAAACCAAAGACTAAAGCAAGCTATGCCGTAGCTCTTAAAGCCTTGAAGATGAAAAACGAGTCTTATTGGAGTCAAACAGGAGAGGCACGTAGTTTGGGTACTTCATATGCCGCTGTTGCGACTCTTACAGGGGAAATATGGCCTCCTAAAAAGTAGATATGATATTTTAGCAGCAATGATCTATTATAATAAAAAATTATAGACCCCAGTAGGCGGTACGATGCTGTGTTTGCTGTGGTTTAAATGCTTCTTATATATAGTAGATAAACTGTATAACACCGATTATACTTACTTGATGACATATTCTTTAGGTACCCAGTCTTATTTCCATTATCAATTGGAGTTAACCAGAAAGAAACCGTAAACATATCAAAATATAGTAAAATCCTTAAAAATATATCGATACAGTAGCAAGCAACCATAGGCTAATTCCTTTGCGAATATTATTTTTGGAGTATAAATGACATAGATGAAGTACGATGATATAACATATTTATAGGTGGATATTTATTAACTACATCAAAAATATAAGTAAACCATTTTATAGGATCTCCCACAGAAAACACTTTCCAAGCATCGTATGATACCTGGAAACTCGTGACATTTTCATATGGACATATCCATATAGTCACATTTTGTGGATTTGGCGTCCTTAAAAGATAAATATAGGAAATTTGTACTTCTGATTCTGAATAATAGTCGTAGGAATAATCACTTTTAAGAATCGTGGCATTCACAACACTTACTTTTAAGGTAACTATAAGGTCAGAATCACCCCTATTTTTTATCATAAAATTAAGTGGTTCTCTGTTATCTTCTGATATAAGGGAAATTATTTCGGGTGGATGTGGCTGGATACCCACAATCGAGCGCCATGTCAATCCAAAGTAAATGTAACCTAAAATAATAGGAATAAGCGCTATTAGCCACCAATTGCCTTTTTCCATTGATCTATTCGATTAATAGGTGGGTAATCCCCTTATAAAGTTAAAGTAGTTGGAAACAGGGTCATAAAGGTAAAGGCCTGATTCCCCTCTTTCTTTAATTATCATTCACCCCAGTCAAATATCATAATCCCTAACAGTCTTTCAGCGCACATTCAATACACTTTAGAGCTGAGTTGATCTTGTCTATTGTAGGACAATATGTATTCCTTCTAAAAATATCACCCTTTTCTTCCCATTTTTGATGTAGCACTCCATATGTGGGAGATTCACAAGAAAGCTGCCATGCCTCCCTAAACCTATTGACACCCATAGCTTCATAGTTGCACATCTTTATTGCGCTATAAACGGTTGCTAAAGCAGTAAAGTCAGCCTTATACGTAGAAAGCATCATATCATCAAGTAACATAGACCTCCCAGAATTAACAATGGCATCCCAAAATTCTGTTGGCATTAGGTTTCCAGCGGGTGTCTCTTGATGATCACTACATTTACCTAATTCATCTTTAATCAACTCTAAAACTTTTCTTCTGTTATATCCATCTTGCCTGTGTTCCCACCATCGAGTAAGACCAAATGCAGCTAAGACACCAAAGAATGTTGTTAAAAGAGATGGTATAAATCCCCACCAATTTGAAGTCGCGAAACTATCAATTACATAACAAACAGTGCTTCCTCCTATTATTGCCAAGATAAATAAAATTATGATGAACCAGCCATTGGTATTTAATGCGAGTTCTCTTACTTTATTTTTATAATATAATATAAAAATAATGATAATTAATAATATAACCATAATAGGCTCTACTACATTATTTATAACGATCCAATAAAGAATGCTTTTTGGAAATTCATCGTATCTCAGATTATAAATAGATTAATATATTTGTTGCAGTTTATCGGTAATACGGTAATAATACAAGATTACAAATATGCTAAGTATACTTGCCAATAAGAAAAGTCCCGCAACAACGCTTAATATGATATCAATCTTATTCGTCTTTTTTAAGTCATTTGACTCATTTTTGCGTAAATCAAGTAGAATTGTAAAAAAAACAGTAATTGTAGCCAGAAAGATAACTGCCCAAGACATTGTTCCCTGCCCCTGCCCATCAAGAAGTTTATCTAGAACTATAATGCGATTTTCTAATGGGATATTTTGAATAGAACTATTAAGATTTAATAAATCCGTCGCTATATGAGGCATGTATAGTAGTAGATATAGAAAAGTAACGATTACTGAAATAATCGAGTACACTAAAATGAGATTATAAAAACAACGTTCGTTCATTATAGCAACCCTCTATGAAAACGATATCTAAAGATAAAAAGATTACCTGACCAAGCGATCCCCAAGGTGCCCTGGAATGAGCTGAATTGGGTCGGGAAGGTCACCATCACCGATTACTTCAAACAAGGAAGAACAGAGGAGGGGGGGCTACAGAGGCTGGCCTGCTTCCAGAGGATGGCCTTCGCCTCCTACGTCCTCAACTGGTATCTGGGCCCACAGCAGGGGTATCCCTGCGACAAATCGAGCTGGCAGCTTGTCGTCAGTTATGAGGGCTATAGGCTCTGGATAAGCGATTGTCCCGTATTTTAATAAGGAGCTGGAGCAGAATAGTCAAAGGTCTTTTTCAAAGATTTTCTATACTGAAGTTTATATACTTTAGTCTAATTGCTAGTCACCGAGGTGAAATAATGCGAAGTAGAGTAGTAATTGAACAGTCCATAGAAGATTGGATAGCGAGAGATCTCAGGCCAGGTATTGACAGAGATGCAATCCTATCTTGCGATCCACAATATGTTCAGATAGAACTATTATTAGACATTAGAGAAATAATGAAACAACAATCAAAAGGCCCAGAGGTTAAGTAAAATGAAGGTTGGAAGAAAATCTAGAAGATCAAGAGAGAGGGAAATACATCTAGACTCCCCTATCTATATATTAAATTATCCATATAAATGACCCAACTCTTCTTTACGATATGCCACTATTTTCATTAACGAAATCGATATCTTATCTATCCGTGCTGAATATGTTTTTCACCCTGTTTCTATAGCCACGCTATCGCCATCTTCTCAACCTCGTCCTTGTCTGGTCGGGGAATGAAGAATTCGAAGAACGTCGGTATGCCATTGTCTCGTTTCGCCTTATCCACGCATTCCGCTAACGCATACAGGATTTTGGCAAGCCTCTTCAGGTTCGCGTTATCCCCTTCGAGGGTTTCCTCATCGGCTTTGTATAGGGCTTCGCCATGCGCTTCCAGCACAGCCCTTGCCACCTCATCCTCGAAATTCATGTCCAAGACATTACCTTCGATGATCCTATTCAGTTCCTTCCTCATCTCCGGAATCCTCAGAGTGTATTCATGCCAAATTGGTATTGTTTCATCCCCTTCCGTTCTCAAGGAGCATCCCCCGACCTTAGTTATGAGTTCGTCGGCCTTGTCGCCCACAGCGCCAGGTTTAAAGTCCTTATCGAAGAATTTCGGTAGTATCTTGAACCCTTTCCCTAGGAGCCACTTCGCCATAACATCGAGGTGATGCCCTCCATTTTCCCAGAATAGCAGATCGGGGTCCTTTATTACTTCAAGTATCTCTTTAGTAGATCTTATTGAGGCTCTAATGATCAATCCTTCCCCCATCTTCATTCACCTCCATTCTGTTCATCAACTATCACCCGAAGTTCTTTAAGGAAAGATATACTTTGGAAATGTAAGCTAATAAGGCACGTCGTAAGGGGGAGGGAGGGGGGTAGATAGATCAATACCCTCACCTACGTTATATACTAGATTTCGGAGGAATAGACATGAATTATTGGGTGTGTCTAGAAGGACCATATCTTTAATATTGAGGTATGTAAAACTCGAAGTCCACAAACGGTGGTCCGCCTATTTTCTCCCTATCATTTATAACTTTGTCCATACTCTCCGCTAGCTTCATCAAAATTCTCGCTAAATTTCTAAGATTTTCATTATCTGATTCAAGGGCTTTCTCGTTAGCTTTGTAGTAGGCTTCACCAAGCTCCCGTACGAGTTCCTCCTCGAAGCTCATATCGAGTATCTTTTCTTCGGTAATCCTCTTCAATTCTTGCCTCAGTTGCGGCAGTCCCAGTACAGTAGAATCCCATATTGGTATTGGTTCCTCACCGTCTTCCGATCTTAGATGACAGCCTCCTACGCTTGTTATGAGCCTATCACCATCATCCTTTAACTATAACGGAACCGGTTACGCGTTATGCGTGTACACAATATGGGGGTTTATCTATAAGAAGTAGATTAATAATATAGAAATAGGGGCTATTTTGTTGTATTATAACTAATACATTTTAAAACATAATAAGTCTAGTAAAAGCTTAATACCTCTTATCGCTGCTTTCTACAACTTAGGAAAGCAAATATGAAAAAAATAAAAACGGTAATTATAATGCTAATAACTAATTCCGCAGGAATGCCAAACCTAAACCATTCCGGAAGCGATGGATTGGATAATAAAGGCAGCCCTTCAAGATCGAGGCGTATCGCATTAAAGCCAGAATAGAGGTTGTAAATGCTCCCCAAGGACCAAAGAATGGACAAGATAGTCAGCCCTTTTGGCCTTCTTCTCGTTCTCATATCCTGGGGAGGTGGTGGCGGCGGTGGAGGTGGAATCCCCGCATCTGTTGAGGCCCTGATTCCTACTATATTATCCTCTGGGTATGTAAAATTCGAACTCCACATACGGTACTTCGCCCTCTTGCTTTACCCGATCTATGCCATTAGCGAGCTTCATCAGGATTCGGGCCAAGTCCTTCAGATGTTCCCTGCTATTCTCAAGGGATTGCTCGTTGACCGGATAATGAACATTAGGGTGTGTCTTCACCACGTCCTCCATGACTTCCTCCTCAAAGCTCATGTCCAACACGTCCTCTTCGATAACTCTCCTTAGTTCAGCTCTAGTTTGCATCTGCTCGAGTATCTTGGATTTCCAAACCGGGATCGGGTCCTCTCGTCCTCTCGGGTTACTCCAGTAACAGGCTTGGACTCTCGTGATGAGTCCATCGGCATCATCGTTAACTGTGCCAGGATTGTAATTCGGATCAAACAGCTTAGGAAGGATCTTGAATCCCTTCTTTGGGAGCCATCTCGCTAAAACCTCACGCTGATGCCAGCCGATTTCCCAGTAGAGGTCACTCGGTTTCCCAATGAACTTTAACAGTTCTGCTGCTCCTCCAAGATCTGCCCATATGACAAGATATTCTCCCATAGTTATCCACCCATGTATTCTATTATAAAGTTTTCACCAAGTTCCTCTACAAGCATGTCTATAATATAATTCCACCAATGATCCTCCTTAGGCGTGTGTCGGAATATATATACAAGCTTCTTATCTTGCTGCTTAGCGAGCCACATATATTTTTTGACTTTATCGAATTCCTCCTGATAATCAAGCTCTACGCCTGTCTTGGCATCTATGATATATTCATCTGTTACATAGTCAGGTTTAACCTTAAACTTGTGGTATATCCCCCTCTCTTCATCCCAGCCTACTTGCATGGTTTCATCTTCGATGTATGTTACTCCACGTTCTTTCAACCACGCTATACAACGATCTTGTGCTTCACGATGGGCAATACTACCTTGATATGGTTCAATTATCCTATCTTTCCGGATTTCAGACTGTTCGAGCAGTTCCTGTGCCACATCCTCCCCATAGACGCCGCTCCCCTTCTCGTCCCTTATCTCCGTTGTCTGTGGCTGTATGATATGCGTGTGCTCTGCCTCGAAGCTCGACTGCCGTGGGTAGTTCATGATGCCGAGGTTGTATGTAGCGAATGTCCCCACTCCGCCCAATATGATGCCCGCGCCCACCCAACCCGCTCCTCCCCCTAAGCTCAAGCCCATGCCTGCCGTGCCAGCGCTGGCCATTCCCGCTCCGGTCATACCTGCGCCGAGTAGACCGAAGGCGAATCCACCATATAGGGCAGTCACGAGGATCACGGTCAACAATATGACCGGGGCACATGGCTTAATGGCATTCCACGCGTTGGATATGCCGTTACTTATCGTTGACCCGAGGCCTTGAACACTCTCCCAGGCATTTCCGGTTGCACATGTTAATGATGGTGCCAAGCCCGTGCTGTACGAGGGGGTTGAAAACTTCTCCGCAAGTTCGGCCCTCTGCTTGGCCAGTTGCTCGAACTCCCTCTGCCTCTGAGGCCACATCTCCGCCGCCATCCGCGCCGCCGAGGAGGACGACGCCAGCAATCCCATATTTTGTGAAGTTGTAGAGGTTGACGACGCGGTTCCCTGTTTGGACTGCGTCCCACCTGTTCTCGTGGATGTCGAATTCGCGGATTGCTTCGTTAGCGAATCCATCTGCTTCTGCATCAGAAGCTCCTTCGTTATTGTGACCGAGGCCGCTACAGTTGAAGAGGTCGATGTCTGCACGCCCGACTGCTCCAATCGTTGGGTTTGGGTCGGCGGTTGGCTTTGCGAGGATTGCGAATTCATCTGCTTTTGCATGTATTGCTGTCCTGCGGTTGTGGGTGGCCCATCGTTGGGGGGATTTTGTGTGTTCGACTGTTGGGATTGAGTCGATGTTTGATTCTGTGTTGACGCCTTCAGCTCGCCCTGTTGTGGCTCAAGCCCCTCCCTATAAGAGTGAGCGCTGTCCGAGGTATATTTTGGAGCAGTTGAACTTGTCGAGCTTGTCGATGTCGTTTGTTTGATCTCCTTCTCTGACGAGCCCTCCAGCTTCTTCTTGACCAAGAGGCCCCCACCAGCTAGAGCTGCACCCGCAGAGGCACCGGTAAGCATCAATGCCTGCTGCGTGTTGATCGTCGCCGTGTTGGCCTTGGAGTTGGCAGTTCCTGACTGGGAGGACTTGCTCCCGGCGTCCGCGTTCGTGGTCGCAGCGGCATCGTCTTCGGGCTCAGTCCACTTCAGGTTGGCGCTGACCGGGGCCCCATTCCATGTGCAGTCTATCTCCAGGTCCCTCTCTGTGGGATTGGGCGCGCATCTTACCAGAGTGAACATCAAAGACACAAGACACAAGAGGGGGAGGGCGAACAGCGCCGTGGCCACGACTTTTTCCGCTTTGACGACCTTCATGGCATCACCACCGCCTTCGCGTACGTTCGTCCCGAGGCCGTCCTTATCGCCACCTCGTATGCCACCCCGCTCCTGAAAGTGTCCAGGCTCGCGTGCAGCCTCAGCCTGGCGTTCGTGCCTGAGGGGAGTTCGAGCGGAAACGGGTCGCTCCCAGTCGGCTCCAGATCCACGCCGTTTATCTGAAGCGCCACGACCGTCAGCGCGCACTGGCCCCTGTTCTTGAAGTTGATGACGATCTCAGCCTGGCCGTTCCTAACTGTGGCGTAGGCGTAGTCGAAGGCGATCTCCTCGTACCGCATGAAGATGTTGACGAAGCCAGTGTAATAGATGCTGAGGGTTATAGCCAGCGCAACGGTGAACGAGACTAGGATCACGGTCGAGACTATGTTGTCCATTTCCATCGCCCCATTGAAAGGATTGACCAGGCTTGATTTTTGATGGAGAACCGATCATTGATTTCGAAAATATGCCCCACGCTCCCGCACATCCTCAAGGTAGTGTTGCGTTTTGGAAAT
>Ga0315312_1002895_pt1 | contig 11460 bp, 10 predicted proteins | sample TDP7_MG_FD_203629 | JGI IMG/M metagenome (GOLD analysis project Ga0315312, IMG submission 203629) | Freshwater sediment microbial communities from Lake Towuti, South Sulawesi, Indonesia - TDP7 | ecosystem: Environmental > Aquatic > Freshwater > Lake > Sediment | place: Indonesia: South Sulawesi... | reverse complement strand
TTTGTCATTTCCTTTGATTCGGCTAAGTGGATATGAATGCCTATGTCTAATGCAGAGGATGCTTCTCTAACTTTCATTAGGAGTTCTGGACTGCATGAGTATACTGCGTGTGGTCCAAGCCGCGTCGTTACTCTTCCATTAGCATATGCATGATATTTTTTGACAAACTTAACGTTTTCCCTGAACATTCTTTCTCCTCTTTCTCTGTTTCCCGCTTCGATGATGCCTTGTGCTAGAACAGCTCTCAGACCTGCTTTATTCACTGCTTCTGCAATTTTACCTTCGTGAAAATACATATCAGCGAAACATGTAGTGCCACTCCGTATCATTTCCAAACAGCCTAAAAGAGCGCCGTAGTAAACGTCGTCTGGTTGAAGGTTTGCTTCTAAAGGCCAAATTGTTTCAGTAAGCCACTTGTCTAATGGTTGGTCTTCGGCGATGCCGCGAAAAAGAGTCATAGGCAAGTGCGTATGACAGTTGATTAAGCCTGGCATGACTATTTTTCCATGCCCATCTATGATAGTTTCGCCTTTAAATGATGAAGACTTTTTTCCAATATAGGCTATTTTACCGTTTTCTATTGCTATTAAGCCATCTTGTATGATTCTGGTTTTTCCATCTATTGGAAGAATTATGCAATCGTGTATTGTTATGTCAACTTTTTTCATTTGGCGTCACTTTGACCTTCGAATGGAAGATGTTTAGAATAGTGGTTTAGTTAGATAAATTTAAGTAGAACTGTACTTTCATGTAGAAAATCGGTATTTAGAATGCCCTGGTAGTATAGTCCGGTCACAAGAAGGCTGTTCACCTTAATGCTGGAATAGTATAAGCGGCTGTCGCCCGCTAGACCCGGGTTCAAATCCCGGCCAGGGCGCCATTTTTTGTTTCATGCATCTATGAAGGTTATTTGCTTTTCTCCGCATTTTTCTTTGATTCTTCTTGCTAAGCCTTTGTTTAGTTCTATTCCGATGCATGCTCTGCCTGTTTCTACGCATGCTTTGATTGTTGTACCAGAGCCTAAAACAGGGTCTAGTACTAATTCGCCTTCATTCGATGATGTTAGTATGCATTTTTTGATAAGTTCTGTTGGCAGTTCGTTTCCTGCGGTTTTGGTTTTGAAGTTATATTTTCTTTTAAATGTCCATACGTCTTCATCATAGTCTTTTTGTTTGTTAAAAACGTAGTTTCTCGGGTTTTTTACCAATAGCAATATGTGATAATGACTTGTAACAAATTTCCTTTTAGTGTAAACTCCGAACTGATATTTCCAGATGATGTGGTTAAGAATATAGAAGCCTACTTTCTCTATTTCGTTTAAGACGGTCCTCAAGTTGTTCCAGCTGCTGAAAATGTACATACTACCGTCATCTGTTAATGTTCTTTTGCTGAGAGATAGCAAAGAATGAGTAAAGGAGGAATATTCTTCTGGCGGTACTTCAACGTAACTTATTGAGTCTTCGTCTCTGTTGTAGGTTTGTAGGTTACTTTTGAATCCAATTCCAAAAGGTGGGTCAGCGATTATCAGTTTAGGCTTAACACTCAAAGCGGGCATCACTTGTCTAAAATCGCCAAAATAAACCTGATATTGCATTGATTCCATCTCTCTTCAAGAACTGATTTTTTCACTCATATATTTTTAATTTCTTTTGCTAAAGCATACAAGTCTCTAGGTCTATGCGAGAGTAGTCAAAACTATTTTTTCTTATTATCACCGGGAATGTTGTTTTTAATCTTGGCTTAACAGCATTGTTGAAGAAAGCTTACTAGAACCGAAGTAGTATGTCAATTATCGACATCTGACTTCTTTTCCAAAGATAAAATGCTCCTGAACACGTCAACAAGAACGTAGAGCTATGACACTGTCATTTTTCGTCTGACAAAAGAATACTTTTGAAAACTTTGGTCTTCAATTGCTATCATAGTATTGAAATCTAACAGAGCATGAAATGACGTCTGTTCCAAAATCAGAAAGCCAAGACGATAGGTTCTTTCGGCGGTTTGATGCTGAAAACAAAAATTTTTTTCTGTTGTCAAGAAAGAGAGAGGAGAGGATGTGTGGTTATTTTGTTGGTTTGAAATACTTTATGTCGTTTATTGAGCCTTCTCGTTGTTGTTTGGGTTTGAAAACTGCTTCAACATGTATACCTATTTTTAATTTCTTTGGGTTTACTTCGCCGAGTCTGTGAACAATTCCGCCGTCAGTGCCATCAATTTTGACAAATGCATATATTATTGGTTCTTTTAGTTTGCAGCCATCCATGTCGATATAGGCAATAGTATAGGTATGAACTATGCCTTTCTTACCAACGTCTATCCATTCTTCCAATTTCTCAAAGCATCTTTCGCAGTACATTCTTGGCGGCACATAAATAATGCCACACCGCTTACACTTGATACCCATGATGCGCCCATTTTTCTTGAATTCGTTGAAGAATTTTTCTCCAGTAACTCCAAGTGTATAAACATAATCGGTTTCCATGTGTCCAGGCCAGTGCTTAATTTCTCTTGGATCAGAAATTTTGTCTAAAGCCATGTTGTTATTTCTCCTTCAAGGGCTTGAAGTATTTTATATCTGTGATTGCGCCTTCCCGCTCGCTTGGGCGCTTCCAGACAGCCTTAACTTTCATGTCAAACTTTACGTCTTCTGGTTTCACTTCACCCATTACGTGTAGGATTCCCATGCCTTTGGAGGCACCGTCAAGTTCAATTACTGCAACGACAATTGGCTCTTTTATTCTGCTAGCGTCGCCTGCTATGTGAGAAATCGAGAAAGTATTGATTTTCCCAGTATCTTTCACATAGGTCCATCCGTCTGTGGATTTGAAGCATTGTTCGCAGAAGATTCTCGGCGGAACCATTATTCGTTTACATTTGTTGCAGGTCGTTGCCAGAATCTTCCCATTCTTCAGTTCTTCTAAGAATCTGCTCATTGCGACGCCTGCACTCCAAGCGTATCTTATTCTTGGTCTGAAGCGAACAGCTGAAACTTTTCCCGTCTTGATGTCCTCAGATTTGACTTCTTCGCCAGGATAATGCTTTATTTTTGCACTCACTTCTTTTTCACTCCTACTTTCTAAGCACGATTACTGAGCCATATTGCATAAGGTCTCCCCAAGCTTGGGCAATACCTGTTCTGGGGTCGCCTGGAACTTGTCTTTTGCCAGCTTCGCCGCGCAATTGCCAGAAAATTTCGCAGACTTTCATTGTTCCAGCAGCTGCGATTGGATTACCGACTCCAAGTAAACCGCCTGAAGGATTAATTGGCAAGTCACCATCCCTCTGTGTAACGCCTTCTTCTGTAAGTTTAGCCGCCTCACCTTTCTTGCACAGCAGCAGTCCTTCCATATGATGTAGCTCCTTGTACGAGAACGGGTCATACGGCTCAGCCACATCAATCTCTTTAGGAGGATTTTTGATGCCCGCCATCTTGTATGCCATTCGCGCAGCAATTTCCACATACTTCGGATAGTAAAGGTCACGGTTAGTCCAATATGTGGAGTCGATGCCCCACCCAACACCGTCAATCCAAATAGGGTTGTCAGTAATTTTTCTAGCCACATCCTCAGATGCTAAGACTAGCGCTGCTGCACCATCACTAGTTGGACTAATATCCAGTCGCTGTGCAGGCCAGCACATAATTTCTGAATTTAAAACATCTTCAACCGTAATCTTTGCGCCAAGCTGTGCACATGGATGGTCAAGTGCGTTGCGTTTATTCTTGACTGAAACTAGGGCAATTTGCTCCTTCTTAATGCCGTGAACATGCATGTATCGATGCATTTCCAGTGAAAATATCCAAATTAACGTTATACCCAACGGTCTGTCCAAGATTGGGTCAAAGATTGTAGTGAACGCATATGCTGGATGCGGATAGCATGATGACATTTTCTCTTCCCCCACAACTAGGCACGTGTCAAACATTCCAGAGGCTACATGCCACCAGCCCGCATCTGCAACGAAGACTCCTGTGCCACCGCCTACGAAGACTCTGGTGTAGGGTTTGCGCCATGCGCCTGCTCCATCAGCTAGATATTCGCCTTTCATGTGGACTCCATCGAAAGCGTCTGGGGCTGTTCCCATTACAACGCTTTCCATGTCTTTCAGTTCTAGTCCAGCTGCATCTAACGCCATTTTAGTGGCTTCATATGACATTTCTTTGCCTGTTTCTTTCAAGTTCCGTCTGAATAAGGTTAGTCCTGCGCCTACGATTGCGACTCTTTTCTTAATGAACATTTTACTCATCACCTTAACAATTACTTAAGATTGCTACTGCACCATTTGCAGTTGGAATCCCACGCCAAGTTTGAGCTAAACCTGTTTTGACATCGGTGAGTTGTCTTTTGCCAGCATTGCCGCGCAACTGCAAAACTACTTCAAGCACTTTCTGCAAGCCAGAAGTCTCAAGTCCATAACCCATCCCTAGTAGACCGCCGGACACGTTTACAGGCAGACAACCGTCAAGTTGTGTTGCCCCTTCCTCTGTGAGCTTGCCCGATTCTCCTTTTCTGCAGAGCTTTAACGCTTCCAAGTGTTGAAGTTCTTTGTATGAAAATATGTCGTTAACTTCTGCAAAGTCAATTTCCTTCTGCGGGTTGGTAATACCTGCAATTTTGTACGCCATTCTGGCTGCTAACTCAGTGTATATGGCGTTTCCCCATTCTCTGGTTTCAAGCCATGGAGTTTCAGCATTCCATCCTACACCCTTGATCCAAACTGGTTTGTCGGTTAACTTTTTGGCAACGTCTTCTGAAGCTAAAACCATTACGATGCATCCGTCTGCGAGTGGGCTGATGTCTAATCTACTTAGTGGATAGAAGTATGGTTCTGATTCGAGGACTTGGTCAATTGTGATGTTTGCTGCATGTGCTGCGCACGCGTTTTTCAGTGCGTTTCTTTTGTTTTTCACTACTACTTGTGCGCATTGCTCTTTTGTGTTTTCTGTTTCATGTAGAAAACGGGTCATTTCTAAGCCTGCAATGTGGTATGGGTGTCCGCCAAGAGGACGATTAAAAATTGGATCTAAAGCGAAGGCTACGATATCAGTAAATGTAAGCATATCCGAAGCCTTGCTATGCGCTTCTATCGCCACTACGTCGAGTTCGCCTGTGCGTATGAGCATGTATGCCGTTGCTAGTCCGTATAGGCCGTCTGCCGAAACGGTGAATAAGTGTCTTAATGCGGCTCCTAACTGGTCTGGAACGAATTCGTCGAAGATGCTGTAGCCTTCCCAGTAGTCTTCTGCACATGTGACGAAGACATCCACGTCTTTTCGCGGATTCACGCCTGCATCTTCGTAAGCCTTTGTTGCTGCCTCAAACATCATTTCTTTGTAAGATATGTCTGGAGTAATCGATTTGAAGCCTGTGCATCCAACGCCGACTATAGCAATGTCTCTCAACAATTTTACGCTCCTATCATATTTTGAAAGAAGTTGATAATGTAGAGGCTGATTTACTATAAAACTTTCGGAACAGTCTTCTCTGTCACGAACGTTCTTAGTGTGAATGTCGGCTGTAGATCAATTCTTCTTCTAACATGATTAAAGTCCGGCTTCATGGCTTGCTTTGAAATATTGATTCACTGTTCTAAACTCTAGTTTTAAATAATGTAGCCTCCGTTGTCATTGTAACAATATGGGCAGAAGGAAAAGAGAATTGAAAGCAATGTATGAATTCATAATCATAATGTTAATCATTTTTGGACTATGTTTCGCTGTCACTACATTGGGTTACAACATAACAGACCCAGCTATTATCAGTCTTAAAGTTGTTCGCTACGGCTTCCCAATGAGCTGGCTTAAAACAATAACACACACCATAGAGTTGTCTCCAACGCAGTACATAATCTTATGGACAGAGCTAATTGTCGACATTGTCTTTTATTTGGCATTGTCAGCAATAATTTCTTTCATCATCATAAAAGCTAAGCAACAGCGTGAGACTTTCACAAAGATGTTATTACTCGTGTGGATCAGATTCCTTTTCATTATTCTAGTAGCGTATCTTACCAAGCTTATTACATGTAGCGCTCACGAGCTTTTAGGTCATGGTTTGTGGGCGTGGGTTTTCGGGGCGGAAAGTGTTTGGATTTATGTTTCTTGGCTGGGTTTCGGATGGTGCCGTTGGCATCCCGCTCTTGAGTCTCCTCTTGCAAATGTTATGGCTGTGGCTGGAGGTCTCACCAACACTCTTTTAGTAGGTGCAGCAATCCTAATGTTTCTATTTTTTGTACGTAGGAAAGGTGGCATCTATCTAAGGTCTTTCTTCTTTTGGCTTGGGTTTTGGGCCGTTATAACTCAGGCTGGCTATTTGCTAATTGGAGGATTTATTACCAATAGTGATCCTTGGCAGCTTCATTTGATGACAGGTATTCCGATAAGCTTTTTCCTAGTTCTTGGTTTTGTCTTATTTTTGCTTGTCTACCCTATACTTTCTATACTATTTCTTCGTGATGTTAGCAAGTTATTTTTAGAATACAGCCAAAAAGCATTATTGTTTATGTTTTGGCTCGCAGTACCTATGCAAGTGATTTTGTTTATGATTTCTCCAGAGTACACAATACCTTTTCAAACGTTCTTATTCTTGCTAGCTCTCTCTATGATTCCAAGTTTGCTATCTCTGCCACTTTTCAAGTTCTTTAATCGTGCGCGTTCAAATATCTGAAACTAACGTGTTTGGGATACTCAAAACCCAGAGGTCATGCGCCAACTACTTTAACTTCGTTCACGAGAAGTGAAGGCACAATTGCGTTTGGAAACTGTTTAACATCTTTGCCTACTTCAGAGACCTGTTTAAACCAGTCAAAGCCGACACCTGAGACCATTCCACTCTTTATTGGATACCGTATCTCTCCATTCTGGATATAGAATGCGCGAGAAAGCTGCGCACTAATTATTCCAGAACCTTTTTGCGCAAAACCAGCCATCGATTCTATTAAAACTCCTTTGGTTATCTCAGAAACAAGTTCTTCTTTCATTTTATCTCCATGATGGATTACCAGGTTTGAAGGGTAAATTTCGGGTCTGGCTCTGTAACCGTTGCCAACGATCATGTGAGCTGTGTCAAGTCCTCCTGGAAAACGGGAAGCATTGGCTGTATTCTTTGTTTTTAGTGCGTTTGCGGAGGTGGCGTTGTGGAGAAAACTTTCAAGTTTGCCTTTTCTTATTAACGCTGTGTTTTGGGAAGAACAGCCTTCATCGTCGAAACTTCTGGAAGCAAATCCTTTTTCAAGGGTTGCATTGTCTGTTATTGTTAGGTTCTCTGACACCATGGTTTGGCCAAGTTTTCGAGTCCAAGCCGACCTTCCCGAAAACACGCTTTCACCATTCAAAGCGTCAATGAGAACGTCCGTTAGTTGATATGAAACGGCTTCTGGCCCAAAAATCACTGTGCCTTGAAAAGTTTTCAGAGTCTGCGGCTTAAACATTTCTATAACCATTTTCCCAACGTTTTCTCCAATGATTTCTGGTTCTAAATCTTCCATGCGATTGAATCTGAAGTCGTAACAGCTGCATGTTACTTCACCGTCTTGTTCTCCGATTCCTCCAAGGTAAATTGTGGCTTTTGTTTCTGGTTCTTCAAAGTCTACACCTAGCGTATTTATAATTCCTCGATAGCCGGAATTGAAAAGTACGCGCCCATCTTTCGCTTTGACTCTTTTATCAAAGTTTTCAGCAGAATCTATTGCCCTTTTTGCTATGTCGATAGCTTTTTCCACGGTAATCTCGGCTATTTGAGAATCAAACAGCCCATTAACTTTCGGTATTTTGCTTGCTTCTGGAAGAGCAAAGTTAGGTGATTTAGAGCTCACCTTAGCAATAGCTAACGCTTTTTCTCCGGCATCTAAAATAGCCTTTTCGCTTAAAGTATTTGTGCAAGCAAATCCCACTTTGTTTTTTGCCACAATAACACGGAACCCCACACCAGACTCGTCACTTTTGCTTTGGGTTAGGATTTCAGAATTTCGAATAGTTACTTCAGTGGTTCGCGTGCTTGTGAAAAATGCTTCTGTGTGGGTTACGTTTTTTCTTTCAAGCGTCTTAATGGCTTTATGAACAAGACTATTCAAAAAAGCCCAATCTTTATCTATATCCATCTTCTAGCCTCCAGTTCCTCCAACCAAGATTTCGCAGCTAATTGCTGGAACCGCGCGTCCTTGAATAGCCCATTGATATTTTCCACACGCGCCTGGTCGGAGAATAGCTTCTTTACCCACTGCGTCTATGGTTTTGAAGACTTCAATTGCGTTCCCAGCTACATTTGCACCCCGCAATTCTTCGGTTAGTTTTCCATGTCTTATCCATTTGGCGTTTTGAAAACCGAAGGTGAAGTCAGCGTTGGTGTCTGCTTGACCACCGAAAGTTCCCTCTAGAAACAAGCCTCCTTTGACGTCTTCTATCATTTCTTCCAACGAGAATTCGCCTGCTTCAATGCCAATGTTGGTTTGCCTAATTAGCGGTTCAACACCATAGTCCCATGCATGTGCATTTCCTGTTGGCTGAACATTAGCAAGTGCGGCGCTTGTTCTGTCATGCATGAAAGACTTTAACACTCCATTTTCGATTAGAACAGTGTGCTTGCACTTAACCCCTTCATCATCATATGGGAAATAGCCTAAACCACCTCGTACATTGCCGTCGTCGTAAATTGTAACTAGTTTTGATGAGACCGTTTCGCCAATGTGGTTTCCAAAGCCGCCGCCACTCATAGCCAAATCTGCTTCTAACGGGTGTCCAATGGCTTCGTGGAGCAAAGTCGCACACAAGGTCGGATGTATGACTACACGAAACTTTCCAGAAGGCGGTGCTTTTGCATTTAGAAGTTTTATCGCTTTTTCTGCAATCTTTTTGCCAAAGGAGTATGGCGAAGTTTTGTCAAAGATTTCTAATCCTCCAGCATGTCCAAGATTTTCGGAAGCTGGGCATATTAGACTGTCACCTTTTGCTATTGCATCAACTAGTAGTAGTACTCTGGTAATATTCTGGTGAATGCGTGTTCCTTCTGAGCTGAGAAAATATTTGTCATCTTCTATACTGATGTACGTCGCCTTAGCATCAACAACTTGAGAGCCAGTCTCTCTTGCGCCTTTAGAAGCCTCCAAAGGAATCTGGATAATATCTTCAGCGGAAAAGTTGTGAAGAGGCTTCTTAGCGAGTGTTGACACGTCTGCAGTTACTGCTTTGACAGGTTCAAGCATTATCTTTTGCTTTTTAAACTTCGCCGAAGTCTTACCTAATTTCACTGCATTCTCTAACGTTTGTTTTACACTTTTAAAGTCAAACCTGCTGGTTGAGCTGAACCCCCAGGATTTGCCGTCAACAAAAACTCTAGCGCTAACGCCACTTAGGGAAATATTAGAAAAATCTTCGACGATGCCTTTTTTAACCGTGCATGTTGTTATCACTCGTTTTTGACCACGTAACTGCGCTAAATCCTTTTTGCTCAAAGTTTGAGTCTCCAAGCATTTTTGTAAAATTTCAAATATAGTCCTCAACTCCGTTGTATTATTTCTAGGAAACCAAATTAAATAAGTTATGTGCTCAGAACCAAACCGCAAACAGAAAAATGCGACTTTAAAGCCTTTGCAGTATCAATTAAATATTCGTTTATGCAATACTATCATCTTCCAAAATCAAAAATCATAGTCTAATTGGAGACCAAAAGTATGGTTGGCAAACCATTAGTGTCAATAGTTTCAGCTGGAATGTCGAAATTTGGAAAAATAGACGGCATGTATGGAAGAGAACTTTTCGCCGAAGCAGCTAAAGAAGCGTTTGAAAGATGCCCAAACCTAAACCCCAAAAAACACATTAAAGCAATATTCACCGGAATGATGAGCGAATCCTTTGAGCATCAGGGTCATATCGGTCCAACAGTCGCTGAATGGGCTGGTCTCTTACATATACCTGCATACAGAACAGAATCGGCCTGCAGTTCATCTGCCACAGCATTAAGATGCGGCACATTCGCCATACTATCAGGCATGGCAGATATCGTGATGGTTGGTGGAGTAGAAAAAATGACACACCGAGCCACAGCAGACGTCACAGAATATTTAGCCATGGCTTCGGACTTTCCATTTGAACAGTGGAATGGTGCAACGTTTCCAGGGTTATTTGCTATGGTAGCCACGGCCCACATGCACAAGTATGGCACAACAGAACAGCATATGGCAATGGTAGCCGTAAAGAATCATCATCACGGTGCTATGAACCCGAAAGCGCACATGCAAAAAGAAATAACTCTGGAACAAGCGATGTCATCAAGAATTGTTGCTTGGCCATTAAAACTTTACGACTGCTCACTCATAACAGATGGCGCAAGCTGCCTAATTCTAACAAAACCTGACTTAGCCAAGAAGTTTACGGACTCGCCGGTCCACATAATTGGGTCTGGACAAGCAAGCGACACAATTGGACTTTATGAAAGAGACAATTTAACAAGCCTAAAAGCTGGCAAACTCGCAGCACAAGAAGCCTATAAAATGGCTGGCATCACACCCAACAAAGTTGACGTAGCAGAAGTTCACGACTGCTTTACAATCGCAGAAATCGTAGCCTACGAAGACTTGGACTTCTGCAAACCTGGCGAAGGCGGGCACTTCATTGAAGAAGGCTTCTCACAGATTGGCGGAAGAGTAGCGGTAAACACAAGTGGCGGACTAAAAGCAAAAGGGCATCCTGTGGGCGCAACTGGAACGGCACAGGCTTATGAAATTTATGAACAATTGACCGAGCATGCGGAAAAGAGACAAGTTAAAGGCGCTGAAATCGGCTTGACACATAATATAGGCGGTCTAGGCGCAACTGGCGTAGTGCACGTTTTCAGGAGAGACTAAAAATGGCACAAGCAATTCCTTTAACGATAGAGAGTTTCTATAAATTCGTAGGCGAAGGAAAACTGATGGCTGCAAAATGCAACAAATGCGGTGACTTGTTTCTGCCACCTAAGCCCATATGCCCAGAATGTTTGGCCAAAGATTTAAGCTGGATAGAAGTTAAAAACAAAGGCAAACTTCTAGCTTACACAGTGATTCACGTATCACCAGTACAATTTCAGCCTATGGCACCTTATGCCCTCGGCATCGTAAAACTTGACGATGGACCAAACCTGATAGGCATGATTCGTGGAATAGAAACTAACAAGATTAAGATTGGCATGAACTTAACATTTGACTTTGACAAGAATTTACAGTGTCAATGGCCTATGTGGCCAAGATACTTCTTCAAACCGTGAACTTTCTCTTTCTATCTCACCCTACATCTATTCCTTTTCTTTCATCATTAATAGGTGCTTGGCTAAGGTTGTAAAAGTTAGAGGCCGATAGTGAACTTCGTCACTCAGACTTATCAAGAAACTTTCGATACTAGATGATTCCAAATAGATGTCCTGTCCAAGCTCGTTCTTAAACTTTAAGTAAGATGAGTAGTCCTTGTGAAGTGAAACAAAAACTCCGTTG
>Ga0315312_1002894_pt1 | contig 11462 bp, 12 predicted proteins | sample TDP7_MG_FD_203629 | JGI IMG/M metagenome (GOLD analysis project Ga0315312, IMG submission 203629) | Freshwater sediment microbial communities from Lake Towuti, South Sulawesi, Indonesia - TDP7 | ecosystem: Environmental > Aquatic > Freshwater > Lake > Sediment | place: Indonesia: South Sulawesi... | reverse complement strand
CAGGCTGAATACTCTTGGGGGCTGGAGTAGCCACTTAGCCGAGCAACCTGTAAAAGGATGTCTGGACTGGTTTTAAGCTGGGCCAGGTCGCCGGGTTGAGGCTCCCAGTCTATTTCCGGGGCGTCCACCCTCAGTTCGGCTTCTATAAAATGGGTTTTTCCGCAACCCGGACATTCCAGCCTTAACGTGTTGCTGGTGCTGTCTGGCGCGTCAAAAACCTTCTCATGTTCAAGGGTATGCAACGCAACGGCCTTAAGGAATGTATCCAGTTTTATGTCCTTAGCTTTGACGCGGCCGTAAAGGCGTTGAAGTTCCCTCTGCCACTCCGCTAAGGCCTTCATCCTTGACGCGGTGCTTTCGACCTCATCGAAGTTCACGGCGTTTGTGATGTCCAGTTTTTGGCCACAGAAACGGCAGGGCAGAGTCCACTCCTCTAAGGGCTCCCGGTCAATTCTAAGGGTGACATCTACATCCTTCAGCTTCACTTCAATAGCCCCCTAATTTTTCGCAAGGCTCCATCCACAGGGTCCATGGGCGCCTCCTCCGGTTCAGGCTTAGGCTCGGACCGCGTCAACGCGGGTTCAATGATGGCCTGTCCTTGAGGCCTTTGGCCCATGATCCGGCGCGCCACCTCCGGATAACAGGCACGGCATATCCCCGCCCAGATTTCGTTCGGATCTTCACTCGTCGCGCCACAATACTTACAACCCCTCATGTTTCAACTCTCAACTCCTGTCACCTGATTCGCAACCTGATGGCCATGATCCTCCATTTTTCCTAACGTTCTAAAGCCCTGAAACCTGTAGGTGGCCCTCGGCTTTTCAAGTTCACTCACTGTTTTTCCTCCCGCTTTTTCGTTGATGATGAGCATGAGCCAGGCGCCCTTGGCGTAGGCGTAGAAGACGCTGCCCTGATTTTGAGTTGGAAACTCGAAGAGGAGGTCCAGCTTAGGCTTAAGGGCCTCAAACTCCTCCCGATCCAGTTTAAGGCCTATGTCACAGGCAGGCGACTTCATCAACTTCATGGGAAGCCTCCTTCGTCTTGGGCAGGACCTTCAGCAGGGCGTACTCCACAAGGCCTGAGAAGTTGAAGATGCCGGGGAAGGCGCCGGTTTCTATGGCCTCCTTGGCCCTTCTTTTGAGGTCTCTCCGTATGCTTATGGACGTTATCTCCTTACTCATATACGCCCCACGAATATACTACTCCATAGTAAGCATTATATAAGCAGATACGGTCAAAAACAGTAATATTAACGAAAGGAGCCCTAACCGAGCATGGAACCCCTAGCCCTATTAGACGAAACAAAGGCAGCCCTAAGAGTCCTGCTTTTCGTGAGTCGCCATGAGGGCACCAACATAACCGAGATCATAAGGAGCATGCAGGTGGGCCAAAAGGCCATCTACACCGCCCTCAAAACCCTAAACAACTTAAACCTCATTGAAGAGAAGACCGGAAGCAGATTCCCATACCCACGGTTATTTTATTTGACGGAAAAGGGCCAGAACGTTGCTGAGAGGTTAATTGAAATAGAACGGCTTTTAAAGACATAACTAACTTTGGTCGCGTCCTCCTTCAGCCGAAACCTTGATAAGGCCTGGAGAAATAAAGACCGACCAGAAGAACGATACCTACCTCCTGCTAACCGCCGAACAGAAAGCCATCAACTATTCAAGGATCTAACTAACCCAGTCCCCAACCAAAGGGTGCATCTACGCAAGCCCCAACATACCATAAAATTGAACAGAAAAGTGCCTTCATGGAGGCCCCCTAGGGGGAGGGGGGTATTGGAAAAAAGTCCTATCAAAAATTTCACGCAAAAGGCACCATTCCCACGACGGACCAATCGATTGGTAACCGCCTTTTGAACTGCCTCAGGTTGACGCACGCCTTTACATTCTCCCTTAACCGAGGGGGGATAGGGTATTAAAACGATAGGAGGCTATCTTTTTTATGCCAAAAATTTCCTATAAAAACAGAAAAAAGGGGAGTTTGCAGAGGATGTTACTGTAATACGAATTAACTGCACCGTAGACGAGGTTAATGGGCTCATAAATAATTTTAATAGCGGTTAACACAATTAGAAAAGAAGGGACTTTGAGTATGAGCATGGGCTTCTTGTTCCTTGGAGGGGAGGAAAATGGATTCGAGGCTTAAGAAGATTGTGGATAAAATTAGGGACGACAGCCTTCGAGAGAGGGTGGCTCAACTGGTTGAGGAGCCCTCCATGGAGATAGACGGAAGGGTTTACAAAGGCTTACCCTTGAATCGCTCTCCAGGAAGCGTTTCTCGCCACCACAGCTATCCCGGGGGCTGGCTGGAACACGTGGTTGCCACGGCTAAGATCGCCTTAACCCTGTCTGATGTCATCGAGAGGGTTTACCGCGGAAAGGTCAACACCGACTTGGTTTTGAGCGGAGCCCTTTTGCACGACCTCTTCAAGCCCCTAACCTACGTCGAAAGGGGAGATGGAACCTACGGTATGACACCCCTGGCTGAACGCCTCGACCACCTGACCCTGATAACCTCAGAACTCCTCCGGAGGGGCTTCCCCCTGCCCTTGGTTCACATAGTCTGCGCCCACTATGGGGAGTACGGCCTCACCCAGCCTCGAACCCTGGAAGCCCTCATCGTCCAAATCGCAGACATCACCGACTCCAACCTCAACGGAAAGGTATTAGACGCAGCAAAATTCCTAGTGAAAAGGGCCACGGAAGAGGAGATTAGGCAAATATCGTCCAAAGACGCCTTCGAAATCCTTCGCATAAAAGCCGAAGGAGGCTTGGAAGGGGTGAAAAAATACGTGATGGAATCCCTAAAGACTTGATTTAAAACCTTCATTCTTATGTTTGTTCACAATTTTTCGCAAGAATTTAATCGCTAAAGCTCAGGTTTTGTCTTTCCCAATTTTCTGTCTAGGCATGCTTTAATAAAGCCGTAGTATTCTGGGTCTGGTCTACCGGGGCGGCTTTTGAACTCCCCGTGAAATTGGGAGGCGAAAAAGAAGAATTTGTCGGGAAGCTCCAGTGTTTCCATTCTTCTGCCGTCGGGGCTTTTTCCCGAGAAGACCATCCCGTGTTTTCGCAGGGTGTCCCAGTAGTTGGGATTGACTTCCCATCGGTGGCGATGGCGCTCCTGAATCTCCGTGGCGCCGTAGAGCCTGTGGGCCAGGGTTCCCTCTCGGATTACTATTTTGTGGGCGCCTAGGCGCATGGTGGCCCCCTTGTACTCGACACCCCGCTGTTCAGGCATCAAGTCAATGACGGGGTGCGGGGTTTCCGGACTGATCTCCGTGCTGTTGGCCTCCCTCAGTCCACAGGCGTTGCGGGCGAACTCCACCACCGCCAATTGAAAACCGTAGCAGACGCCCAGGAAGGGCACGTCTTTCTCCCGCGCGTAATTAATAGCCTTCATCTTTCCCTCCGTGCCCCTGGGACCGAAACCGTAGGGGATGAAAATGCCGTCATAATTTTCCAGGGCTTCCACTCGGTCCGGATTCCCCTCCAGGGTCTCTGCCTCAATGTAGTCTATGGAAACCCGGGTTTGGCAGGCTGCGCCACTATGGCGAAAGGCCTCCTTCATGCTCACATAACTGTCCTCCAGGGCGGCGTACTTGCCAATTAGGGCAATTTTTACCTCAAACAGCGGGTTTTCAATGGCGTCCACAAATTCTTTCCACGACCCCCAGTCAGGCTCCTGATCAGACAAGCCTAGCCGGGTGCGGATGTACTCCCCCATCCCCTGCTCGTCCAAGATTAGAGGAACCTTATAGATGGAGGGCACCGTGTAGCTGCAAAACACGGCCTTTTCGGGTAGGGTGCCAAAGAGGGATATCTTTCGCAGGGCTTCAGCATCTATCATCTTTCCACAACGGGCGACGATGATGTCTGGTTGAATGCCGATGCGGCGCAACTCATTCACGCTGTGCTGAAGGGGCTTGGTCTTCATCTCGCCCGTCACGTCCAAGACGGGAACAAGGGCAACGTGAATGTATAGTGTGTTCTCAAAGCCCTCTTCTAAGCGCATCTGACGAATGGCCTCAAGGAAGGGCAGGCCCTCTATGTCCCCCACCGTCCCTCCACACTCGGTCAAGACCACATCCACCTTAGACCGCTCCGCCACCAAGCGAATCCTTTCCTTGATTTCATCGGTGACATGGGGAACGATCTGAACGCACCGGCCCAAAAAGTCGCCCCGCCGCTCCTTATGGATCACGGAATCATAAATCTGCCCCGTGGTGACATTGTTTATCTTAGGCAGATTAGTGTCGAGGAACCTCTCGTACCAGCCCAAATCAAGGTCAGTTTCACCCCCGTCATCCGTCACGTAAACCTCCCCGTGGATATAGGGGTTCATGGTGCCCGCGTCCACGTTCACGTAGGGATCAACCTTTATGGCTGTGACCGTGAAGCCCCGAACCTGGAGCATCTTCCCAACAGAAGAGGTTATGATACCCTTCCCAACAGAACTCAAAACGCCGCCAGTAATAAAAACAAACTTACACTTGTACCTTTGTGACATAAGCACTCCTCCTTGCTTTTTATCTTATCCATTAAAAGACCAAGATTATAAAGATATGCATGCTTTATGGTTGCAAGGTCGCGCGCCATAAAAGTGAGGAGAAGCTCAACTCAACGGAGCTGGGCTTTGTCCCAAGTTTAGATGATCTACCGTAAGATTTGCAGACGCGGTTTAAGTAATAAGACAACGACCGTAATTTTCATAAGAGAAAGGGTTAAGAGGATTCTTAGAACGGTATTGGTTCGCAGAGGTTTTCCTCCTTGGATGCCGCGCGGCCACATGCTTTACATAGAAACTTTGCATTTTTCACAAGGGCCTTGTAAGACTCGATGTCAACCCCGCCGCTTTCCGCCAGGTAACATAGGTGTTTTGCGTGGCCCAAATGGGGCATCTCCATTTCGGACTCCAATTTCAGAACGAAATCCGTGAGGTCCCTTCCATGCTCCTGAGACATTTCTTGACCAACCAGTTCACGGTACCAATGCCTATACCAGCCAATGGTCCTTTCAAAGGCGGTGACATCGTTCTCCCGCCTAAAATGTCTGTAGCGATTTCTTAGCAACGTCTTCTCGTCAGGTGTCAACACCATATTCTATCCCCAGAAAATATCGGGACTCGTGGACCAATAAAGCTTATGGATCGTTCGGGAAGTAAATTCACGACCGGGAAGAAAGTTCTTATCTTTGCTCTCTATAATGGGTGAATAGTCAATATTAACAATTAACCGTTAAGGTGAATTAAAACGAGGGTGTTGGTAATCGGCTTAGACGGCGCAAGCCCCTTGCTCATAGAGAAGTGGATGGGGGAGCTGCCAACCCTGAGAAGGCTTAAGGAGGAAGGATGGTGGGGCCTCTCCATTCCTCCAGTTCCCGCCCAGACACCAGTTGCGTGGACAACCTTCATGACCGGGAAAAACCCTGGAAAGCATGGGATTTTTAGTTTCGCCCTGAGGAAAACTGGCGCATACGAGAGGACGATCATAAACCCAAGCATGGTGGGGGCGAAGACCCTCTGGCGCATCCTCAGCGAACATGGAAGGCGGGTTGGCGTCTTAAACGTTCCCATGGCGGCCCTAGAGGAAATTAGGGGGTTCATGATACCCGGTTTCCTCTCAAGACAAGAGGGCGTACCTCACCCACCAGAAGTAAGGAGAAGGCTTGAGGGAAAATTCGGAAAGATGGAGCGAGTTGCAGGGGACGTGGAAACCGACATCCTAGAAAAGATCAGCGGTGATCCGGATTCCTTCTTTGACCGGGTAGATGAAATAACCGATGAGCTGGGCGAAATCAGCCTTTACCTAATGGAAGAGGAGAAATGGGACTTTTTCATGGTCGTGTTCATGGGCACCGATAGAGTCCAGCACTTCTTCTGGAAGTACGTGGATGAGGCGCACCCAGATTACAGGGAAAGCGAGTACGGCATAAAGGTAAAGAACTATTACATGAAATTGGATCACCTTTTAGCTAGATTCCTAAAGGCAGCGCCCAAGGATGCTTTAACTGTCATCTTGTCCGATCACGGGTTCTGTCCCATCCAAAAGGAAGCATTGGTTAACAACTATCTCCAAGAGCATGGAATGTTAAGGGTCAAAGACGGCAAGATAGACTTGGAGAAAAGCAAGTCTGTCTCCTACGGCTACGGAGACATATGGCTCAACATGAAGGGAAGGGAACCCGAAGGGGTTCTCCAACAAGGTAAAGAATACGAAGAAGCCAGGGAGGAAATTATCCAAATCCTTGAAAACCTAAGAATAGATGGAGAAAGGCCCATAAAGAGTGTGAAGAAAAGGGAAGATATTTACTGGGGCACCCGCGTCCACGAGGCACCGGACCTCATGGCTTTCTTTAACTCCGGATGGCAAGCGGCTAGACGTCCAGAAATAGACATCACCAAAAAGCACGGCGAAAGATACGTCATCGAAAAGCCGAGGTGGAGCGGGGGCCACGACGGAACTCACGACCCAACAGATGTCCCCGGAATCCTAATTTTCCACAAGAAGGGGATTCAATGTGTGCGAGGTGGGAGAGCCCACTTACAGGACCTTGCGCCGACCATCTTGAAAATAATGGGTGTTCCTATTCCAGCGGATATGGATGGAAAACCGCTGTCTATTATGTCGATAGAGGGTTTAAGTTGACTGGAATAGGTAAAACTTGGCCATTAAACTTGAAATGGACAAAAATCTGATAAATTTGTGCGTACAGACAGGTTTTTAAGGATGTTTCAATTATAGTTTCGTGATGGATCATGGTTAAATATGTGAACATATCTGTTCCTAAGCCTCTGTATGAGCGGCTTTCAAAGGCCTTGGAGGGAAGCGGTTATCGAAGCCCCACAGAATACATTGTCTACCTCATTCGAAGGTTCCTGCCCGAATTAGAGTCCGAAGACATGGAAAAAAGGCTTGAAGCTCTGGGCTACAAGTAGCTTCATGAAAATTCTGAAGACGAAAGGCTCCCATTTGCTTTCTAGTGGCTAAAGCAGGAGTGGGCGCCAGCCAAAACATGTTAAGTGATACATCACGAATATTTCCACTAGAAATAAGTTACATAACGCTTATATATAACTATGGACTTTGATCACTCAAAAGTTAAGGGGCGAATCATTTGAGCGGGAACGAGTTCGCGTCTGTAAGGATTCCGAAAAGTCTGCTGGAGAAAATAAAAAAGAAAATTTTGAACACGAGTTTTTCCTCAGCCTCAGAGTATGTTACTTACCTTTTAGAAAAAGAACTCTCTGGGACTGAGGACAAGGAGGTCTTCAGTAAGGAGGACGAGGAGAAGGTCAAGGAGCGGCTTAGGAGATTAGGATACCTTTAAAGGAGGATATGGCTTGCCAAAACCCCACGGTGGTAGGCTGATAGACAGAGTTTTAAGCGGAGAAAGACGTGAGAGGGCGTTAGAGGAGTCCAAGGAGCTTCAAAAAATTGTAATTTCTTCGGAACTTGTCCGGGATATTGAAAACATCGCCTATGGTGTATTCAGCTCGTTGGAGGGTTTCCTTGGGCAAGAGGATTACCTGAGCGTCTTGGGCAATAAGAGGCTAGCCAATGATCTCCCCTGGACAATTCCGATTTTACTCGATGTTTCAAGGAGGGAAGCAACTGGAATGAGTGTGGGAGATGATGTCGCTCTTGTAACTGAAGACGATCGGCCAGTTGCGGTTATGCACATAGAAGAAAAATATGGATTTGATAAGATGGAGCTTGCGCAACAGGTGTTCGGGACTACGGATGTTGGGCACCCTGGGGTCGCTAAGGCTTTCAACATGAAGGACCTCCTGCTCGGCGGAAAAATAGACTTGATTAATGAGCTTGAAGACGCCTTTTATAAGTATAGGTTGAAGCCCATTGAAACGAGGATTCTGTTTAGGGAGAAGGGCTGGAGAACCATTGTCGGTTTTCAAACCAGAAATGTCCCCCACTTGGGCCATGAGTATGTTCAGAAAACCGCTTTGACCTTTGTCGACGGCGTTTTCATCAATCCCGTGATAGGAAGAAAGAAGAGAGGGGACTTTAAGGACGAGATAATACTGGAAACCTATGACGCCCTAATTAACCACTATTACTTGAAGGACAACGCCGTATTGGCGGTGCTTGAAACTGAAATGAGGTATGCGGGGCCATATGAAGCCATCTTCCACGCCATCGTTCGGAAAAACTTTGGTTGCACCCACTTCATAGTGGGCCGAGACCATGCGGGCGTTGGAAAATACTACAAGCCCTATGCGGCCCAGGAGATATTTGACGAATTTCCAGACTTGGGGATAAACCCTCTCTTCTTTACGGCGTTCTTCTACTGCAAAAAGTGTGGCGGCGTTGAAAACGAGAGAACATGCCCCCACGGCGAGGCGCACCGAATAAACTTCAGCGGAACAGAGATCAGAGAGATGTTCCTCCGCGGCGAGAAGCCACCACAGCAGCTCATGCGACCCGAGGTGGCTGAGATAGTGCTCAAGTGGAAAGACCCCTTCGTCGACTGATCATGGAGGGAAAAAGTAACAGGTGGAAAAAATGAAGGATAAACGGATTTTGGTGATAGGATTAGACTCCGCCCCTCCTGAACTTGTATTCGACAGATTTCTGGACAAAATGCCTAACATGAAGAAGATGATGGGATTGGGGATTTATGGAAAGCTGAGGAGCTGTGATCCTCCCATAACAATCCCCGCTTGGACGGTGATGATGACCAGCAAGAGCCCTGGAAAACTGGGCGCCTACGGCTTTAGACACCGCAAGAAAAACTCCTATAAGGATGCGTGGATCGCCTCCTCCCAGGCCATAAGGGAAAGGGCGGTCTGGGACATCCTCGGCGACCACGGCAAAAAGGTTTGCCTGGTTGGGGTTCCTCCAAGCTACCCTCCAAAGGCCGTTAACGGATGGCTTATCTCCTGCTTCATCACGCCAGACACAAACAGGGACTATACCTACCCCGTGGAGTTAAGGAAGGAAATCGAAGAGCTGGTTGGCAACTACCTCATAGACGTGGAGTTCAGAACGGATGAAAAGGAGGGCCTTCTAAGGGAAATTTACGAGATGACGGAGAAGCGGTTTAAGGTTATAAAGCACCTGATAAAAACTCGGGATTGGAACTTCTTCATGTTCGTCGAAATAGGCCTAGATCGAATCCATCATGCCTTCTGGAAGTTCTTCGACGCGGAACACCACCTCCATCAACCCAAAAACAGGTTTGAGGACACCATACAAAACTACTATCAATTTTTAGACAAGGGAATAGGCGATTTACTCTCTCTGATCGATGAGGACACGTTGGTCCTTGTCGTCTCAGACCACGGGGCAAAGAGGATGAAGGGAGCCTTTTGCGTAAACGAGTGGCTCATAAAAAGGGGTTATTTAACCCTTAAGAAAAATGTTGAAAAGGTTACCGACATTGAAGATGCTGAAATAGACTGGAGTAAAACCATTGCTTGGGGTTGGGGAGGATACTACGCCAGGATATTCCTGAACCTAAAGGGGCGCGAGGAGCAGGGCGTCATAGAACCCAAAGATTATGATAAAGTTCGTGAAAGCCTTGCTGAAGAAATTAGGCAAATCCGAGGTCCAAACGGTGAAATATGGGATAATAAGGTGTTTAAGCCAGAAGAGCTGTACGAAGAATGCAGAGGCGATCCCCCGGACCTCATGGTCTACTTTGACGACCTGTACTGGCGATCTGCCGGAACCATAGGGCACGGCACCCTAAACCTCCCAGAAAACGACACTGGGCCCGACGACGCGGTTCACGCCCAGGACGGCGTATTCCTACTTTACGACCCGAAGAAAAAGTATGGGAAACGGGTGGATGCAAACATACTGGACATTGCGCCCACCATCCTTCATCTCATGGGTTTACCAGTTCCGAGTGACATGGAAGGAAAGGTGATTGTGGAGGATTTGGGATGAAAAGGGGCTTTGTTGTCTGGTTTACGGGACTGCCCAGCTCAGGGAAGACCGCCATAGCCAGGGAGTTGGAGAAAATGCTCAGGGAAGGGGGCTGGCGGGTTGAACTACTCGACGGAGATGAGCTGAGGAAAAAGCTGGACCCAGAGGTGGGCTTCAGCCGGCATGACCGAGAAGTCCACATCAGGCGGGTAGCCTACGTGAGTAAACTGCTGGCCAGAAACGAGGTGGCGGTGCTGGTGTGCCTCGTATCCCCCTATCGAGACGTTAGAGATTACGCCAGAAAGGAAATTGGCGACTTCATCGAAGTTTGGACCAAGTGTTCCCTTGAGACATGCATCCAGAGGGACCCAAAAGGGCTCTACAAAAAGGCCCTTGCCGGCGAGATAAAGGACATGACCGGAATCCAAGACCCCTACGAGGAGCCATTAAACCCTGAGCTAATTGTGGACACGGAGAGGGGAAGCCCACAAGAAGCGGCAAGAAAGGTCCTCAGAAAACTGGAGGAACTCAACTACATAAAGGTTCGGCAGAGTGGTGTTTAACATGAACAAAAGAGGCACAATCTTAATCGCCATTATTTTGGTAATCTTGACCGCTACTTTTGCCTACGGTTATTTTCCCAACCAGGATCTAGAAGGTACAATAAAGGTGTCAGGGGCATGGGCTCTCTACCCAATGATGGTCGAATGGGCAGAAGAATTTCAGAGAATTTATCCTAAAGTTAGAATTGATTTGTCAGCTGGCGGCGCAGGTAAGGGCATGACTGACGTTCTTGGAGGGTTAGTTGATATGGGCATGATCTCCCGGGAAATTTATCCCGAGGAGATCCAACGGGGAGCATTGGGGGTTGCTGTCTGTAAGGATGCGGTTGTCCCAACCGTGAATAAGGGCAACCCTGTGTTGAATGACCTACTAACCAGGGGCATAAAGAGACGGACCTTTATGGATGTTTGGGTTAGCGGGAACGTAACGAGCTGGGGTGAAGTGGTAGGCAGACCCGAGGTGAAAGCTAAAATTCACGTTTACACAAGATCGGATGCTTGTGGCGCCGCTGAAACGTGGGCTAACTATTTAAGATGCCGGCAAGAGGGTCTTTTAGGAGTTGGAGTTTATGGAGATCCTGGACTTGCAGAAGCGGTTAAAAATGATCCCTTTGGGATAGGTTTCAACAACCTGAATTACGCCTATGACAACTCGACAGGGAAACCGATCGAAGGTTTGATGGTAGCACCAATTGACTTAAATGCAAATGGTCAAGTTGATGAAAATGAAAACTTTTACGACACGAAAGCCAAGCTTTTGGAGGCGATAGCCACAGGGGTTTATCCTTCTCCACCCGCAAGGGACCTGTATGTTGTAGCCAAAGGCGAGTTTAAGGGCTTAGCAAAGGAATTTGTGAAATGGATATTGACTGGAGGACAGCAACACGTTTCCCAAACGGGATACATCCAGCTCTCCAAAGAAAAACTTGCGGAGGAGTTGAAAAAACTTAGTTAGACCCCGGAAAGGTTGCTGGGTCCCTCACCGCTTCGTTTCATTATGA
>Ga0315312_1002893_pt1 | contig 11465 bp, 8 predicted proteins | sample TDP7_MG_FD_203629 | JGI IMG/M metagenome (GOLD analysis project Ga0315312, IMG submission 203629) | Freshwater sediment microbial communities from Lake Towuti, South Sulawesi, Indonesia - TDP7 | ecosystem: Environmental > Aquatic > Freshwater > Lake > Sediment | place: Indonesia: South Sulawesi... | reverse complement strand
TTTGGAGTGGAGTGAAAGGAGAGTCCACATCGGCGGTAAGCGATCCAGCATCACTGTTCGTTGAACCGAAGCCGGTCACGTTATCTGTCGCACTTTCGAACTACAATGTCACCGTTGGTCAGAACGTGACGATCTCCCTAAGGCTCTCTCAAAACCTCTCGAACGGCACATTCACCATACGGTACAGCTCGAACAACAAGACTTGGACGGATCTCGTGACGGCCCAACCGCAGAACGGCACAATTGACTATTCATGGGCGCCGGCCACGGCGGGAACAATGTACATTCAGGCGACCTATTCGGGCGCCGGAAACTTCGGACCTGCCACCAGCAGCATAGTTGTACTCACCGTGAAGCCATAGCGGAGCCATACGGGCACGAATAGATCAGGCGCCTACTCTGAGGCGTGTGTCGTTGGCTGACGCAGCCTAGCGTATTTGTCTGCCGGAGAAAACTTGGGCGGGTGCGCGGTCACTGTGTCCCCACCGCAGCGAGGACACTTCTCCTCCAGGGTGTAATGACCACAACTCAGGCACCTACGTATCTGCCACTTCAACTGACCCTGCGCCCTTCGCCGCCGAAACCCTTCACGGCATTCACCGCCTCATCAACTGCAGCATTCAGCAGCGCTTCGGCCTCAGAGTACTCCCGCGTGGTGGCTTCAATCCTGTACTTTGGTGCGCCGATTGCGTATATTCGAATACCCGATCCTCTCGGCTTCTTGACTTTCTTCGCGCTGGACAACGCCGCTCTGATGGCCTCGATTCCCTCCTGCGTCTTGCAGGTGAGCTCGACAGTTGCGGTCAGGGATGCCTTCTCTAGTTTGATCTTGCTTTTCGAAACTTCAGTGAGCGCGGTCGCCCAGTCAGGGGCTACGCCAAGTTTTGTGAAGACCTCTTCACCGTCTTCGACAGAGTCCTGAAATGCCTCGTAAGGGTTCTCGAGTTTCTCGTACAGCAAAAGACGCATCTTCTCGGTCGTCTCCGGGTCGGCTTTCAAACGTTCGCCCGCACTCTTGATTATCGATTCCGCTTTCTTGCTCCTTTTCCACTCAAGCATCTTGTCCGTTTTTTCTCTACCAGTAACTCGGCGCAGTGAAAGGTCAACTTGCCCTCGTTGGCGGTCTACACGTAGGACCTTCAGAACAAGCTTCTGTCCCTCACGAACATGTTCACGGATGTTCTTGACCCATGTTGTGGAAACCTCAGAGATGTGAACAAGTCCCTCGATCCCTTCGTACTCGTCCAGCTTCACGTAGGCGCCGTAGTCGACCACCTGTCTCACCGTTGCAATCGTGAGATCTCCGACATCGGGATAGTTCCGGACAGACAATGTACGCAGACTCCTACATTCGGGGGCCCATACGAGTCAACCGAGGATCTGCGTGACCTCGCCTTTGATCTTCGCTTTTCCACCTTGCGTCTCCAGGAGGATGTCTTCGCAGATGTTGCACTTGACCTGAACGGCAGCTCGATCAAAAACCACCTGTTCGTTTCCGCATTTGGTGCATTTCACTTTCAGGAAGTTACTGCCAGGCTTCGGGATCGGCTCTTTCTTGACCATGACTGATTTCACGCCCCCACCTCGAGCTTGCGAAGGCGTATCCCAAGCCTATAAACGGTCTGACTGCATTTCTTGCATGTCAGTCGCAGCAGCTGTTTCTTCGTAGTCTTGGCTGTTCGTTTCAGTTCAGGCCATTTTTGGCCACCGTAGCCGTGCTTCTCGCGCTCGTGTCGTCTTGCACCAGCAGAGAGAGCGCGCTCCTTGCCCTTCTTGTACACTGACACGCCGTGTTCTGTGTGGCTCTTGCATTTTGGACAGTAGGTTGTAATTGCCTTGGGGAACTTCATGGAAATCACGCGGCCCCTAACCCAACCACGCGTCGTATTTATTAGTTCCTCGGAGCGCGCGTATCCTTCCGAAGATGGCTGCCTCTTACTCGCAAGGCGCACGTGTGACCGTCAGATCAATAGATCCGATGATCTGACGAACTGAACTTGTTTCTCCACCATGACATCTAGTGCCTTGGACAAGTGACCTAGAGGCGAGTCGATGGCCTTTGTGAGATCGATGGGCACAACTACCTCAAAACCCAGATCTCTCCCATCTTCGGCTGAATAATAGACACAGTAATCCAATGCGAGCCCGCATAGAAAGACGCGTTTCTTTCCCAGTGTGTTGAGATATCCGGACAGCCCGGTCTGCGTTTTCTTGTCATTTTCAATGAATGTTGAATAGCTGTCAACCGTCTGGTGGAAACCCTTCCTGATGATGGCGTTGGCGAATCTCACTTGGATCTGAGGATGAAACTCTGCGCCGAACGATCCCTGAACGCAGTGATCAGGCCAGAGAACAGGGCCTATCCCCTCGGACACGTAAGGATCATACGGCTTCATACCGTGGCTGCTCGCAAAGGAGAGATGGCCTACAGGATGCCAATCCTGTGTCATGACAACAGTGTTACCATGACGATGAAACTTTTCGGCAAGGTGGTTTATGGAAGCAACGATCTCATCTCCGTTCTTGACTGCGAGAGCACCAGATGGCATGAAATCGTTCTGAATGTCAACGATGATGAGCGCGTCAGTGTCTTTCATCCTGAGACTCTTGACGAGGTTCAGCCTCTCAAGTTGCGTTAGTCAGATCCTCCTCTACATTGGTCCACGTGCGAACAAATGGCCAAAAAGGTTTGTTTCCCTAGCTTCAAGCTTCAGCTCTTTCTCTGGAAACAGAAGAGTCTCTGATCTCTGACATCTTGAACTGTACATGGGACAAGAGCTGTGGCAAGATCGAATGGTGCTCCGGGCGGGAATCACGGCGAGGAACGACTCGTTTTCGAATTCGCGGATCGTTTCAGACGATCTCCCGCGATCAACGGCTCGAGTGGCCTCCGCCGAGTTCCGGACGGATAAGGCCGCTATGCTCTCGGCCTCGACGTTAACCGGGCTACACCACCGGAGCACCACCGCCAAAGCGAGACATGCGGTCTTTAAGCTCTTTCCTCGCTGAACTGATTCTGCGGTCTTGAGCCGCGGCGTTCTTTAGGCGAAATCAATGGCACAGGGCAGAAGAGAAAAGCATGCGGGCGCAAACGCAATGTCTGTCGTACAGGAAATTGTAGCGCGTTCGAATTTCAACGTCAAACCCGACTACAGAGTGAAAGAGCTGCTAGAGTTGCGCGGTATCATCTGGTCAAATGCCCATCTCCAGGAATGACGGCACTCCTCCACCCGCATTGGAGGGAAGTCAGAAACTGAGACTTGGTGACCAGTGCATTCTTCCGGCCTTTCGTCGATCGGCATCCCATCTACTCAGGAGCCGAACGGCTTCAACAGCGACCCGGCAAGCGTCCTCTTCGCCTTTGACTTCGAATGTGTCCTTTGATCGATTGGCGTAGACTGCAAGAACGCAACCGCTTCGAAGGCCGTATAGTCCAGCCAGAGTGAAGATCGTGGAAGCCTCCATTTCCATGGTGATAACGTGTTGTCGTCGAAGTCGCTCAATGACCCTCTCGGCATGCGGAGGGAGATAGCCTTCGACTCCGGGTCGGCCTTGGCCGACGTAGAAGCTATCAGTGGATGCCGTGTATCCCACACGATATCTTTTTCCGAGCTTCTCCGCAGCTTGGATCAGCGCGAGTGTTACATCGTAGCTTGCGGCGGCTGGGTACTCGGCTTCGACATACTGTTTGCTGGTGCCGTCAAGTCGAAAAGCGGCAGTAGATATGGCGAGGTCTCCACAGTCCAGATCTGGCATCAGCGAGCCGCAGGATCCGACACGAATAAAGGTGTCACCTCCGATCCTGCAAAGTTCTTCAACAGCTATCGCAGCGGCCGGACAACCGATACCTGTCGAGCAAGCGGATACCATAGTTCCGCTTACTGTCCCACTCCAGATCCTATACTCTCTGTGCGAAGATACTTCGTGAGCCGAATCCCAAAACTTGGCTATCTTCGGCACACGGTCGGGGTCGCCCGGCAGAAAGACGTAGGTACCTATCTGCCCTTTCTTGGCCGAGATGTGATACTGAATCCCCTCAGCGGACTCAGGTCGCGCAGCAGAGACTAAACTCTCGCTCACTTCTTGGCGCCCAGATAATCGTCAAAACCCACAGCATAAAAGCGTTCGTTGAAAACTTGGTCGCTTCGACGAGGGAGCAGCGGGCTTGATGATTTCTCACAGCCGATCCTTGGAATTCTTCAGGCCGAACGACGGTCCGCTGGCATTAGTACATTTTTTTAAACTAACATCCGCATAGAGTGGGCCATGCTCCGTTCTGTCGAGAGGCTGGGAGCCGTCATCTTTGACGCCGCATCCGCACCTCTACGTATGCAGATCCTCCGCCTTCTCTCTACGAAAGGCGCGCTGCCATATACAGAAATCATGTCGTCTCTGAAGCTGGATCCGGTGCGTGATGCTGGGAAGTTCGTCTACCACCTTCGGAGTCTGACGGATGCTGGCCTGATCAGTTCTGACAGACGCACGAAGAAGTACGAGATAACCGAACTGGGAGACATGGTCGTACACTTCGCTCGAGACCTCGAAGAGTACGTCAGTGTGAAACGCGGGAAGCTGTTCGTGAGGACGTCTCGGCTTGCCATAGAGGACTTCCACAGAAGCAAGATAGCGAAGTCATTGGTTGTCGAAGCCGGTGTTCCTCAGGAGCTTGCAGATGAGATAGCAGCAGAAGCAGAAGACCGACTGATCAAACTGAGGACCTCCTATCTGACAGCCGCGCTGATTCGCGAGTTCGTAAACGCCATCCTCATCGAGAAGAAGCTTGAAGAATACAGACATAAACTGACTCGCGTGGGCATGCCTGTCTACGACGTTACACAGCTTCTCCGCACCACGGGCGAACTCGGACTGGCAACCGATCATGTTCAGAGGGCAGCGGGAGCTTCTGTGCTGGGAGAGTACGTCCTGCTAGAGTGTCTGCCACGAGAAATAGCTGACGCACACATCTCAGGCCGGATCCACATATGCGACCTCGACAGCTGGCCCCTTAAGCCGAGCGAGGTACAGCATGACCTCCGATATTTTCTAAAGAATGGGCTCGTCGGTTTCAGACCGCCTCAAAGCTTCAACGCCGCCCTGGCGATGGTTCAGAACATCTACCGGCTCGGAATAGGGGAGATCTCGGGCGAACAAGGCTTCGACCTCTTCAATGTCTTCTTGGCACCTTACGTGGAGGACACGCCCGAGGACGCCGTTAGAGAATCATTGGGGCTCTTTCTCTCATCTGTGGCGCAAGACTTCCCCATGCATGCAGGTCAGCCCGGACTCTCCCTTGGGCTCGAATATGCGGTGCCTGAATTCTTGGAGAATGTCGAAGCGGTGGGACCTGGTGGGAGAACTGTCGGCGTCTACGGCGACTATCGTGAAGAAGCAGGAATGATCCTTGACGCCGTGCTTGAGGCAGCTTCGCAGGAAGCGATGGTCGGCCCCCTAGTCAGCCCAAGGCTCGTCTTCAAGCTTCGGGACTCTGCCGAGAAAAGCGACGAGGTTCGATCGCGTCTTCTGAAGACTCATGCCTTGGCTGCGTCTCGGACACTGCCGTACATGGCGCTGCTTGGAGACAGGTCCCGAGACTGTTACACAGCAACCGGTCTGAGGCTTTCGGATGACTGGAGCAAGAACTGGGAGTCAGACTGCTACAGAACCGGCTGCATGGCAACGATCTTCCTCAATCTGCCAAGACTGACCTATGAAGCACGGAAGGACGATGATAGGCTGTTCAAGTCGATGATCGACGCATTCAATTTGACCATCGAAGCGTTCAAGATCAAAAGGAGAGTCATAGCCGATAGGCTGAAACAATCTATCCTGCCCCTACTCTTCGGCTCAGGGTTAGGCACGCCCTACTTCCGCGAGAAAATGGCCACTTACGCAATCGCCGTCCTTGGATTGAATGAGGCCTCGCTGACTCACACCGGAAGCGAGTTGAGGAAGGATTCTATGGCTTTCGCTGACAAAGTGCTTCAGGAGTTGAAGAGACAAAGCGAGGCCGCATCAGAAAACCTCGGAATGCGCTTTGCAGTATCTGAGAGACCTGGAGATGACGCCGCCTCTCGGCTCGCTGAGCTTGACGTTGAACAGTACGGCAAGAGCACAGTTAGCGCTCAGGGGGGACGGAATCACCCCTTCTACACGGATTTGCCCGGAGTGCCTCTGACCTCAAAGATAGCGCTGAGCGAGAGACTCGCGATCGAAGGAATGCTTCAGGCTTCGATGCCTGGGGGTCACTTGGCAACGATTTCCGTAGATTCAGTCACACCAGACGCTTTGCTGTCCCTAACGAATGAAGCCGCAGTGAAGGGACTCAAGTTCATTACGTATTCCAGAACTTACTCGTTCTGCAAGAACTGCAATCGAATCATCAACGGACTGGTTTCAAGTTGTGGTACATGCGCATCCGACAATGTTGCACACTACGGACGGTCGTCGGCCACCTTCGTCCCTCTGGCGCTCTGGCCAGAAGGAAAAAAGCGGACGGTGGAAAAGAGAGCCGCGTATTCGCTTTCCTAGCAATTCTCTGCAGATTGGTCCTGAAGAAGAACCGGCCCCGATAGCCAGAGGATACTCCAGTTAGATCATTCCCTAACGTACGGTTTGCCTAGAGCTCTTGGGAATTTCTTGCCACCAATCGCAGCAACTAAGACAAGGAGGGTAACGGCGTATGGAGCCATCTGGACAAAGTAGAACGGGATTACCTCTTTCACCCCCGGAGAAACCACAACTGTGAATGCCACACCCTCTGAGAAGCCGAATATGAAAGAGGCAACGAGCGCTAACAATGGATTGAGGCCGGCGAATACGACGGCTGCAAGCGCTATGAAACCTCTTCCAGCGGAGATCTCCTTGACCACGCCGCCGAACCAGCCCAGCGGCATGAAGGCCCCGCCTAGCCCGGCAAGAGCTCCGCCGACGACGCACATGAGCAGTCTGATATGACCAACGTTCACACCTGCAACATCCACCGCGATGGGGTTTTCACCAGCGGCGCGTATCCTGATTCCCAGCAAAGTCCTGCTAGAAAGAAGATAGGCAAGGACCGCGATCACTATCGCGGCGATCGTTACAGCGCTAATGCTGAAGTATCCGTCTCCTAAGCTGAAGTGGATGGGCTGGAACATCAATTCGCGGCGGAACATGTGAATCCCTGGAAAAGCCCAGATGGACATGAGCAGGTACGGACCCAGTCCCAGCGCGAGTATGTTCAAGCCCATGCCGGCGATAACTTGGTTTGCCTTTCCGTAGACACATACCAGACCGAAGACAAGACCGATCAAGGCGCCGGTTACAGCCCCGAGCAATAGACCGTACAGCCCGCTCCCGAGTACCTCTGCCCAGTAGACGCCGAGAACCGCGGTGATCAGAAAGATGCCCTCCATGCCCACGTTGACAGTGCCTGCCTGCTCGTTCAGGCACTCACCGACCGCAGCCAACGCCAGAGGTGTCATCGCCAGCAACCCTGTCTCTATGAGGCCAGGAATGCCGAATCCCGCGAGTGAGATGACGTACATTACTACCAGAGTTAGAACAATCCCAATCAGATACCACTCAAATCTCCGCAGCGGCCTCACGACTCACGACGCCTCCTAATGATCGCGGCTATTTCGGGCATCGCAAGCGCTATCACGATTATGCCGTTGATCGCGTCAACCAACTCAGATGCGACCCCCACGTTGTACTCCATGAAACGACCTCCATGAGCTAGGCCACCGTAGAATATGGCCGCAAAGATCCCGCCGATGGGATGATTTCTACCAATAAGGGCGACGCCGATACCGTCGAAGCCTAGGTTCAAGACGTTGCCCATGGTCGCATAAAGGGTCCAAGAGGGGGGCCGTCCGAGAATCTGAGTTGCGCCCGCAAGCCCGGCTGCTAGCCCTCCAACAAGGAAGCTCACAAGGATGGCTCGGCTACTACTTGCTCCAGCGTACTTGGCTGCCTCGGGGTTATCTCCCACGAGCCTAAGCTCGAAACCTATTCCAGTGCGCCAAAGAAGGATAGCGACTGCCACACAGAAGGCGACCACAACAAAGATCATCGCAGTCAGCGTCTCTCCGATTATCGGGTAACGTGCTGTTGGCAATGCTGGTATTGCCCGTTCAGCTCTCCCCGGTTCCCCGAAATAGGTGCGCACGAGGAAAGTCACGAACCAAAAGGCGATCCAGTTCAGCATGATTGTGGAGACGACCTCGTGAACTCCTCTCCAGATCTTGAGGACGGCTGCCGGCAATGCCCAGAGAGCTCCAAGACACATCGCGAAGAGCGTGGCAGCCATCGGATGCACACCCGCCGGCAGAAGCATGGTACCGCCGACAATTGTAGCTCCCATGGCGCCGAGATACATTTGACCCTCAGCTCCTATGTTGAAGAGAGCGGCTCTCACGCCAACAGCGAACGTAACGGCAGTCACCATAAGAGGCATCGCAAAGGCGAGAGATTCCAATATCCCTGCCGCGCTGCCAAATGCCCCGATGAATAGTGCAGCATACGCTCGAACAGGATCGTAGCCGAATGCCAACATGAGAAAGGCTCCGGCGACAATCCCTATCACCACAGCGATTCCGGATTCCGTCACTGGACGAACCATTGCAGGCAAGCGCTTGCTCATCTGGCTACCCAGCGAAACGTCATCTTACTGACCTGATGTGAAGCTCTGGCCTAACCTGCCTTATTGCCTAACGGCTTAAAAAAAGAAAAGGGACGGGGGCCACTATCCGAGTGTGGCCCTCCATTGGTCTACGACATCTTTCTCCTGCGCCAGTGGAACCAGCGTAGGGTCGTTGCGGATCGCGTTCTCTAGTTCCGTGGCGGCATCCCAGACCCAGCTCGGGACAGCGCTTCTCATGGCCGAGACCTTGGACTTGATCTCGTCGGGAGACATTGGAAGTACTGTCTTTCCTGTCAACTTCTCAGCGTTGGTGCCCATAGCGATGAACTCGTCCAGGTCGGCTAAGGTGCTCGCAGATATTCCCGTTATGGAGACGCCTGATATCGTGGTTCCAATTCCTAGGGTGACGATTCCTCCGGTATCTGCCACGACCTGTCTGAACTTGCCCTCCACGACCAACTCAGTGGCGAAGTAGACTCCTCTGTCAACACGTTTCATCATGCTGACGAGGACGAAGCCAGGATTGATCCAGTCTTGGTTGGCGTCGACTCCGATCCAGAACGGGGGTCCCATCGTTAGACCTTTGGGAGTGGCTATCTCCTGAACAGCTTGGTTGAGACCAAGGCCTAGCGGCCCTGCCACGTTGTACACTGCACCGGCGTCTTGAGCGTACATCGCCTTTGCTGCCTCGTATCCTTTCGTAATGTCACTGAACGTGCCGGTGTAAGTCCAGAGCACTCTGTCCTTCACCGGAGTGTCTCCGATGACTGGTGCGGTCGTTCCGAACTTGCTCTGATACCACTTCAGCCCCCAGTCAGCGCCCCACTTGTAGCCGATCTCGAACTTCCAAAGCACTGGAATCTCGATGCCGAGTACGACTCCAATATGCGAGTACCCGAACTGCGCAGCTGTTAATGCTGCAATGGCTCCGACAATGGCGCTTCCCTTGTGCTCCTCATACAATATGCTCATCACATTGGGCATACCAGGGACGAACCCGTCGATGATAGCGAAATTCTTGTCAGGATATCTGCCAGCAACGTCCGTTATGGCATCAGTCAACAGGAAACCGACACCGACAACGAGTATCACGTCCTTGTCTTTGGCTGCGGTTTCGAGATTGGGAACATAGTCCGCCTCTGACTTGCTGATCAATTCGACCATTTGGACTCCAAAGGCCTTCTCAGCTTCTTCTCCGCCCTTGAAAGCCATGTCGTTGAAGGACAGGTCCCCTCGTCCGCCGATGTCGGATACTACTGCAATCTTCTGGACGGGAGCCGGTGGGGGAATCGTCAAGTACCAAGCGGCAGCGCCTGCAGCTGCTATCACGATAATTACGACGATGATGATTGCTTGCATTCGTGTGATTGCTGTCTTGTTGGATAGATGTCGCAGAATGTTCGACGTCCTACTCAAATTTCTCACACAACCTCCATAGGCCAAGAGCCTATAGCGTGATTTGACTCCGGTCAAGTCATATTTAAGATGAATCAGACCTTACACAGGGAGCGAGCGGATACTGAACCTCTCAGCTTGTCGCCCCTGCCATCATGAGACCGATTTCTTGCATGCTCGTTTTCCCGGATTCTCTCATGCCGACTATCTTGCCGTTGAACATGACAGCGATTCGGTCGCTGAGCGCCATGATCTCATCAAGATCTTCTGAAACGAGCAGAACCGCCGAGCCTTTCTCCCTCAACTTCAACAGTAGTCGGTGCGTGTGCTCGATGGCTCGGAGGTCTAGTCCGTAGGTCGGATGAGAAGCGATCACTAACCGTGGTTCCTTCCACAACTCTCTTGCAAGAATCATCCTCTGGATGTTTCCGCCCGAGAGTATCCGCGCCTCGGTCTTGTCTAGGTCAGGCGTCAAAATCTCGAACTCGGACACGAGTTTTTCACAGTGGTTTCTGATCTCGGAGACGTTGAGGAATCCGGCCTTTGAGAATGGCGGACGGCGGTAGTCTTTCATCATCAAGTTCTCCATGAGAGGAAGACCTTCTGCGGTCCCTGTCCTTCTCCTTTCCTCCGGGATGTGGCTAACCCCAAGCATAGCAATTTCTCTCGGCGAACAGTTGGTCACGTCTTCACCGAAGACCATCATCCTACCTCCAATCACATCGCGTAGTCCAGTTATCGCTTCAACTAGCTCAGTCTGGCCGTTTCCTGACACGCCTGCAATGCCTAGGATCTCACCCTCGTGCAGGGTGAGGGAAGCTCCCCTGACTGCAGGTTCTCCCTCCCCGCCGAGCACACAGAGTTCCTTGACTTCCAGGGCAACTTTCCCTTTCTCAGCTGGCCGAGCCTTCGGTAGGACGGGCACTTCAGGACCTATCATCATCCTGACTAGCTCTTGCTCATTCGTCTCAGAGGTATTCTTGGTTCCGGTCAGCTTGCCCAGTTTCAGAACTGTAACTCTGTCACTGTTCCGCATGACATCTTCCAGTTTATGCGTGATTAGAACAACACCCTCCCCCTCATCTGCGAGTCCACGGAGGATTGAGAACAACTGCTGGGCTTCGGTAGGAGTCAGGACCGAAGTGGGCTCGTCGAGTATGATGACATCTGGCTCGTGATAGAGCACCTTGAGTATCTCGGCGCGTTGCTGCTCGCCCACCGAGAGATCTTCGACCCTCGCCTTGGGGTCAACTTTCAGCTTGTACCTTTCAGAGAGCTCGTTCATTTTCCTTTCAACTTCGCCTATCGGAAAAGAGAAATTGTTCTTCTTCAAGCCGAGCGCGACGTTTTCCGCGACCGTGAGGGGACGGACCAGCGTAAACTCTTGGTGAACCATCCCCACGCCGACTTTCAGAGCATCCTCCGGAGAGTTCAGTACAACTGGCTT
>Ga0315312_1002892_pt1 | contig 11469 bp, 15 predicted proteins | sample TDP7_MG_FD_203629 | JGI IMG/M metagenome (GOLD analysis project Ga0315312, IMG submission 203629) | Freshwater sediment microbial communities from Lake Towuti, South Sulawesi, Indonesia - TDP7 | ecosystem: Environmental > Aquatic > Freshwater > Lake > Sediment | place: Indonesia: South Sulawesi... | reverse complement strand
GACTTGGTTGAGTTCCACGGCCTTCAGCTCGGTTCCAGAAATGGTCTCCTCTATTTTGGATAGAACCTCTGAAGGGTTGGATGATTGAACCTTTAGGAGGAGGATGTTGCAAAGTTTTTCATTGGTTCCAGTCAGAGCCTTGAGGGGCGCATACACCACCTCTCCATTGTTGAGGGGGTCTAGGCAGACGCCGACTATGGCGTAGGTTTTTCCGAGGAATTTGATACCCTGTTTTTGGGGTAGGTCAAAGATGTTTAGGGCTAAGGTGTCGCCTATCATCACGGAATCCAGATCTGTCTCGTTGAGCCTTCTTCCCAGGATCAGCCAATCGTTTATGAGGCTTTTTGGATTTACGCCCAGGATCAGGGCTTCGGCGGATCGGTCGTCGCCAACTTGAATGTATTTGCTAGGCTCTTCGGGGTCAATGGTTATTCCCTGAATCTCGTATACCTTAGCCTTTAGGATGAGGCGTTGGTCTACTGTGAGGACGCCTGAAACGTTATTTTCCAATCTCTGGATTAGAGGTTCAGAAATGAGATATTTTGGGTTGAGATAGTCTATTTGCTCCATTTGTTGCTTTGGGGTCTCAAAGAACCTTGAAAGAAGGTTTACATACTGCCCGCACACGTCTTGATGGCCTATGAGGATCAAGTCCCTGCCCACGGCCCGTTCCACGTAGCTCCGGGTGGTTTCGTTGGCTATAATTCCCCCAGCCACCGCCGTGGTGGTTAGGGTTAAGACTACCGACAGGCAGATGAGGGCCTGAAGAGTTGAAGACCTCCTCCGCGTTACGCTCCTATAGGCAATTTTGAAGGTAAACCCAAACCTAGAAAAGGCTGGCCCCACGGCCTCAGAGGCTGTTCCAAACTGAAAAAGGGGGGACAGGGCTTCCGCGGGCTTTACCCTAAGGGCCCTCCTAATGGGGCGAACTCCCAGGAGATGGGAGGCTAAAGCGAAGGCTAGAAATATGAAGAGGATCGTCCAGAGGTTGAGGGGCTTTTGTGGAATGGAGAAGCCCAAGGCGTTTAGGAGGATGACGGAGATAGAGTGGGCTAGGATTCCCAGAAGGGCGCCGGCTCCGCAGCCCGCTAAAACGATGATGGAGAGCTCCGTGAGGAAGTAACCAAAGGCCACGTTGGTTAGGCATCCTGCCGCCCTCATCACCCCGATGTCTTGCATCCGCTCCGTCATGTTCAAGGAGACCAGGAAGGATGTGATCAGGGCGCCAGCCAGGAAGTTGAGGACGCCGACCACCAGGATGAAACGGGAAAATATGATGGAAAAGCCCGTGGTCAGCTTTTCCCCCGTGACAAGGCTAATTTCAAAGCCCAGGCTTTCCCCGAGGGCTACGAGGAACACGGTAGTGGCTGTGCAAAGGATTAGGCCGGCCACTGTTAGGGCTGTCTGAAATCTCCTCCGCACCAGGTCCTTCAGAGGAAAACCCAGGTCACTCATGGTCCGCCTCAATCCTCCCGTTCCTCAGGTGGAGGACCCGATGGGCCAAACCCATTATCCGCTCGTCGTGGGTGGAAACTATGACGGTTTTCCCGCCCGCCTTCAGCCCCTCCAATATTTTGACGACCTCAAGGCCCGTCTCCAGGTCCAGGTTTCCCGTGGGCTCATCCACGAGGATCAGGGGCGGATCGTTGGCCAAGGCCCTGGCGAAGGCAACCCGCTGCTGCTCACCGCCACTGAGTTGGGCGGGGAGATGACCCGCCCTGGGGGACAAACCCACCAGCTCCAGCAGTTTTTCTGCACGTTTTTGGGCCTTTTCCCCAGGCCATCCAGCCAATTCTACTGGAAAGGCCACGTTTTCCAGGGCGGTGAGGGTTGAAATGAGATTGTAAGATTGGAAGACAAAGCCCACGTGGGTGGACCTGAAGGTTGCCAAGAAGTCCTCATCTAGGGTCCCCAGGTCATGGCCGGAGACCTCGATCCTCCCGCTGGTGGGTCGGTCCAAGCCGCCTATGAGGTTAAGGAGCGTAGTCTTTCCTGCGCCTGAAGGCCCGTGGATGGAAATGAACTCTCCCTTCCAAACTTCTAGGTTTAAATCCTTTAGGGCTTGGATTACCAAATCCCCAAGGTGATACTCCTTGCATAGGGAGGAAGCTAAAACCGCCCTTTCCCTGATCTTCCCCACTTGGACCGCGCCCTTTAAGTATACTAAAAAGCCCCTTAGATAAAATCTTAATGTTAAGCGTTTGTACTAATTTGATTTAAATTTGATGGGAGGTTAGCTTCGCTTAGCTTAAGCACACACGCGCGTGATACTATGCGTAATACTATGCAAAATAAGGGGCAGGGTTAGAACCGAAGTCCCAACCCCGCTCATAGAAAAGGGAATCGGACTAGACGTTTCAAAGCACATGATTCAAAGAGCTTTTGAGCGATGTCGGGAAGCCCTTTTCATCTTGGCTGATGCAGCCGCTGTACCACTGATACCAGAAGCCTTCGACGTAGTGATCGCTGTCCTAGTAATTCACCAGATTTGGAAAGGCAATAGATCAACTGTTTTCAGAGAAGCCTTCAGGGTTCTAAAGCCCGGTGGTAAACTGCTCATTGTAACATTTGACCCTGCCTTTCTCAGGGAGCACCCCTATTCATTGTTCCCAGGTGTCCTTGAGATAGACCTTAAAAGATTCTGCCCAGTTTCGGAGCTAGAGGGGCTTCTCCGGCAAGCAGGCTTCAGACAAGTGAACTCTGAGGAGATCCTTATGGAAATGAAGTACTCGAGCAAAGGACTGCTGGAGTCAGCAAGAAAAAAGTTGATATCGACAGTGGCGCTCCTTCCTGAAGAAAAGTTCAAATCAGGTTTAGGAGAGTTTAAACAGAGACTGCTCTCGAAGTACGGAGAAGACGAATTCCCCTTCACCTACAAAAGGATCATCCTAGTAGCCAACAAATAATAGAAAACATGTAAGTAGTCTTGATACTAAGATTTCACAAAGAATGATATGAGGTATGGGGTTACAATTGTGAGGAAAGTGTCTCCGAAAAGATGGGTGAAAATACGATACTTAGGGCATTCAGGTTTCTGGGTTAGAACAAAGACGGAAGGAAGTTTCGTCATCGACCCATGGCTCTCCAAGTTTGGTGATCTGCTTCCCTTTGCCACAGGCGATATAACGCCTGTTGATCTTTTACTCATAACTCATGATGATAAAGACCATTGCGATCCGTATAGCGTCAACGAAATTGTTAAAAATACAGGGGCTAGGGTTGTTGCTCCTCAGAGATCCTTAGAACGTCTAGGGCTGAAGGAAAGGCTGGTGATGATAGGGGATACCCTTTCTGTGAAGGGTGTCCGAATAGAGGTTGTCAAGGCGGGCCATGGATTTGGCCGAGACCCAAACTGCGTGGGCTACGTATTTACCACAGAAGATGGGTTGACTTTATACCATGCGTGCGATGGAGATCCGAAGGATCCGTCTCTTAGGTCCCGCAAAACCGACATACTCATGATAAAAATCTAAAGCGGAATATACCCATTAAATCTCCACGATGTGATTGAAGCTGTCAGAGTTATCTCTCCAAAAATCGCCATTCCAATGCACTATTACGGTCCCTCCGTTAAGAAAAATGATCCACGCAAATTTGAAGCAGAGGTAAGCAAATTTAGTCAAACATTTGTGATAGTGTTTGATGTTGGTCAGGAGAAGATAATCGAAATCTAGCATATTTCCACTAAAATAAAATGTTTATAGAAGAAGAGCATAGAAGAATTTGGAGCAAACTTACTTAAAGAATAGAATCGGATGGAGAAAAAAGGGAACGTGTACCCAAGATAGGAGAGTTTTACTTTCGTGTACGTCCTGAAGAAGTTCAAAAGAGAATGTTGGAGATCGAGAGGATTGAAGAACAGATTGGACGCCTTTAGCACAGACTGAGATCGAGGAATTGAAAAATCTGGACCTAAATGGGTTCATTATCGCGGTTGGGGCCTTGGTGCGCACTAAAGACGGAAAATTTGTTTTTGTAAGGCAGAAGTATCTTCCTTCCCTGTGGGAATCTCCGGGTGGGGGCGTTTATAGACGGGAAACCATTGTTGAAGCGATGGTAAGAGAGGTCAAGGAGGAGACCGGTCTTGATTCGCATGTTTGTAAACTGATCCGGGTTTGGATTTCTTCACAGGAGTACAAGATTTTGAGTATGAAGTTCCTTGTGGAAGCGACGGGAGGAAAGCCGATGCCCATGGACCCTGATGGCGATGCCATCGAAGCCAAAGCGTTTGAAAGAAAAGCTGTCCCTATAGAGAAATTACGCTATCAAGACGACAAAGAGTACTTAGAGAAGATGGCTGAGTGATCTGTTCCCATTAAACCGCTATTTTTGGTAGTCTTTTAAGTGTAAGGTTGGAATTTCTTTATGGGCCCTTTCATAAAGGATGTCGTCGGCGGTTAGGAGGGTTGCTCCAATCTTCTTGGAGGACCTTACATATACGCTGTCGTAGTAGGTTGCGTCGTTCTTCACACCCCACTTCAGAGCCTCTTTGTGTTCCTCCTCATCTAACTCAATGGAATCTATTCTAAGCTCTAAGAAGTAGGAGAACTTTTGCACGGCCTCGTCTAGGTTTATGAAGCCCTGCTTAACGGCTTTCCATAAGGTGTTTCCCACTTCGTAAATCACCAGTTTTGGAGACCTCAAATCAAGGGCTTCCTCGAGGAAATCCTCTAAAATCAATGTCGCCTTATCGGATAGGTCCTCGACCAACAGAAACCTAGATGCGACAGAATCATCTATCACATAAATCATCAACGGGTCTCCCTCATCTCCCTTAGGGTTTGGTTTATAAACCCCTTCGGAGCCACGTGTTTCCTTGCCTTTAATCCCTCCAGAAGCCTTTCGGCTGCCTCCCTTCTCTCCTCCAACTCAACCCTTCGCCGAATAGCCTCCCTAATAAATTCAGACCAATTAATCCTGACCACGCCCATCTTCCTCTTCAAATCCTCGTCAATAGTATCACCAAAAGTAATGAATTAAAACAATCTTTAAACATTACGTCCTTTCTTCGAAAAACACGATGGCTTTCATATGCCCTTGGGCAGAGGGCGGAAAGTCATGGGGGATCCGCTCCCAGCCAATGACTTAATTTTCTCCGCCACGCGCCTGAAGGCCCATAGGTGGAGATGAACTCCCCCGCAGACTTTTAGGTTTAGGTCCTTTAGGGCTTGGATTACCAAATCTCCAAGGTGATACTCCTTGCATAGGAAGAAAGCTGAGATCACCCTTTCCCTCATTTTCCCTCTTTTTCCTGTTTACCAGTTACCTACGAGGAATGCTTTTGTTTTTCTAAAGCCGACTTTTTGCCAGAATTCTAGGCTTTCCTCTGTTACCGTGGCTGACACTGTTGGGGCACCTCTTTCCTCAAATCTTTTCATTATTTCTTTAACAAGTGCCGTTCCTATGCCTCGCCTTTGGTATGCGGGATGGACAGAAAGCTGGTGGATTATTGCCCTTGAACCGTCATAATTGCCTCTTACAACCCCAACAACCTTGCCATCTATTTCACACACGAGAAATACGGCGGCGCTGTAAGCTTTAACCCTCTTCATAGCCTCAGGTCCATCCACCGCAGGAAAACCATATTGGTTGTTTAACTTTAGAACCTCAACTATCTCGCCGATATCGTTAAGTTTAAAGTCTCTAATAATCATGGAATCACCAATTTTTGTAACCATAATCAGCTATATCATTTTTCCTTCAAATGTCTCCCCGCAGGTTAAATGTTAAGCTTTTGTACCAATTATCTTTAATTAATTTTTCAACCCTTCCCCTAATCTCGTCCCATTAATTGCGCTAGTTCATGTAGTCCCATCGAATCTTCTTCCTTACATGGATGCGAAAAATGTTACTATAAAGAAAACGATAGTTTGCATACTTAGCGGATTATGCTGATGTATCGAAGTCTTTTAATCTTCTAACATGGATTATGTTGGAGTATTGCAGTGAGGCGGCTGAGTTGTCAGGTGTTCCTAAAGTCTACTATGCCCGTTGAAGGGTGATTCTTGCTCCTCTATTTTATGTTCAAGTCACCCCTCGTGCACTTTATGTGTTGATCTTCAGATTCGTTCTCTTCGGAGTGGTGGCTGGAGCATTCGGAGCACTAGGCGGGGTTAAGAAGGAAGCTGGCTAGCCACGCCCCCTCATCACCCAAAGACGCAACAGAACCCTTCTGTAGAACCCTATTTACATGTTGTTTGGAGAGTAAACAGATTTCAATAAAGCTTTTTCTTAACCTTCTTTTAACCACTACTATCAACAAGAACATAGCTAAGGGCTACATGATGGAAGCTAGGGAAAGGCGGGATGGCAAGAAGGCCTGGATGATCACTTAAACTGAAGAAAGATATGTTGAGACGGGCTTAAAGTTATAGGTAACTAACTGTAAAGGCTCCAAAACAGAAAAAAGGGCGAGTTTGCGGGGATGTCGCCACGCTTATATAGTTATAGTCTTAAATAGCTATACTCTTCAAGTTGAGGATGCCCTTGAACAAAAGTTTCCACCGCATGCAGCTTCCTAGGGAGGTCATAGTGGGAAGGGAGACCCTAAACCTCCTGGGCCGAGTCTGCAAAAAGCTGGGCTTTTCCCAATCCGCCTTCGTAGTTACCGGACCAAAAACCCAGGAGGTGGCGGGGAAAAAAGCCGTAGATTTTTTGGAGGACGCGGGTATCCAAGTCAATTATGTCATTGTCTCCGACTCGACTATGGAAAATGTGAAGGTGGTGGAGGAGAAAATTCGGGAGTTGAAGCCCCAGGTAGTCTTGGGTGTAGGGGGAGGCACCAAAATTGACGTAGCCAAGCTGGGCTCCGCCCATCAAGGGGTCCCCTTCATAAGCGTGCCTACTACCGCGTCCCATGATGGCATCGCCAGCCCCTTCGCCTCCCTGAAGGGCTTCGATAAGCCCTACTCCCGGACGGCCCAAACCCCCATGGCCATCCTAGCCGACACGGACGTTATCCTTCAGGCTCCTTACCGCTATACGGCCAGCGGCTGCGGCGACGTAATGGCCAAACTCACCGCCGTTCGCGACTGGAGGATGGCCCACCTTGTTACAAATGAGTATTATGGCGAGTACGCTGCGAGTTTAGCCCTTATGAGTGCTACGCTTGTTATGAAAAATGTTGGGGCCATTAAGCCTGGGGAGGAGGAGGGGGTTCGAGTCCTCTTGGAGGCCCTGATAAGTTGCAGCGTGGCCATGAGCATTGCTGGGAACAGCCGGCCCTGCAGCGGCTCTGAGCATCTTTTCAGTCACGCCCTGGACTTGGTGGCGCCTAAACCGGCCATGCACGGGGAACAGTGCGGTGTGGGAACCATCATGATGGCTTACCTCCACAAACGGGATTGGAAACCCATCCGCGCCACGCTACAAAAGGTGGGTGCCCCCACCACAGCGGAGGATTTGGGCATAGAACCCGAATATATCATTGAAGCCCTGGTGAAGGCGCAGACCATCAGGCCCGAAAGGTACACCATCCTAGATGAGAAAAGGTTGAACTACGGGTCGGCTAAGAAAATTGCCAAGATTACTGGCGTTATAGATTAGCCGAAGTGAAGGCTTTTTTGTTTTGATAAAAACCCTTTTCGTTCCCTGTAGCTGCAGTTAGGGATTGGAAGGTAGCTGTTCTATCAAATCCACCATGGCGTCGGCAAGGATTTTGCCTACGTCGGGTGTGAAGGGGAAGTAGCCAGTGATTATGGGAACCATGGCGGCAGCATAACCTTTCCGTTCATAGTCCTCTCTGTCTGGGATATAGCCCACGAAGTCGTTGGCGTAACCAACTACAAAGGTGTTCTTACGGGGAGACCTTTCTTTAACGTCTAAACAGAATTCGACAAACATCTCCGAGGGTTCGGCGGCCAAAACCATGTCATCCATTTGTATAGCCTGGATTTCGGTCTCCATCCAAGGCCCCTGCCCAGTTTCAAGCTTTTTGAGCGCACTTTCTGCCCACTCGCAGTGGAGTTTCCCCAATTTTTGTTCCTTCTCGTCCTTGGAATCAAGCTTTGGTCTGTTTTCATTTAACACCATTCTGACCTCTTCAGCAGTCGGAACGTTTAATGGCAGCTTTACATTCATGGTCTTCACCGCTATGCGCGCCTCTCCCGTGGTCTGAATTTGCTCTCCCACCCTTAAGGCTTCGGCGGCAAGGCTGACTCCAGGTTGTTCAAGGTTCCCTGTGTGTGCTAGTACGGGATTGATGTCACCGCAGGCGCCCTGTAAGAACATCCCAGTAACCCCTCTTTTCACAGTTTCCACAACGGAATTAGCCCTGCCTGGGAAGTCACCTGATATGAGGGTGTTAACGGGCATCACAACCGGGTGGCAACCAAAGTTTATGAGGAGAGCTATGGGATTATCTTGGATATCGTCAACCCTGATCACCCCAACTTCAGGATCCATGGGTCCGCCCTTCTCGACGCGGTTCTTACTGATGTTATCTAGGTTCCCCTTACCGGCCCCGATTTTCGCATCCTTTAGATTCGCGTTGGCCATCCTAACCGCTCCAGCCATGTGTTTAGGAAGCAAGTTTAGGTAATCGTAGTCAATCTCACCGCATCCGTATAGAGGGACGGTTGCGGGTCCGTGGTGGGTGTGGGTGCAGGCTAGCAGTATGTGGTCCCCGGGAATTCCCGTTTCCCTCGTAATCAAATGCCTCACAATCTCAGTCATCTCTTTATTTACGCCTATGAGGTCGTTGGCGACGATGGCCACCCGTCTCATACCATCGCTGAGGACAAGGGCCTTTGAATACAACCCATCCCTGATGCCTGTGGACCTCCGGTTAAGATAGAAGCCGTAACCACACAGCTCCACGCCCACGGGCGGTGTGATATCTACCCTGGTGACGCCTGCCTTTATCCCCATCCTGACCCAGCATTACTAAAAGTTTAACCCAGAATCTCCTTCACGTTTTCCTTTATCTTTGCGATGGCGTTGGCGATGTCATCCATGTCTTCCCTTGTTCCCAGAAGCATGCTCTGGGACAGCCATACGCCCTCTTCATAGCATGCCCTCTCGGTGATCGGCAGCTTTATATTGCTGTAGTCGATCTTTTTCCCATAGAGTTGGGAGAGAAGGGGATCCTTCGCTAGGTTCACCATGAATAGCTCCTTGTATAAGGGCACATATCCTGAACTGCAGGGTATCCCCTCGGCCCTGAGAGCTTCGAGGAACTTGCTTCTTGGTAGGCCCTCAAATTCCTCTGGGCTATAGCGGAAAATGTATAGGTGGTATGCGTGCCTTGTTACCTTCGGGCCACGTTGAAGGGGTTCGATGCCCCTTATTTTTGAGAGTCGGTTGGATAGGTAGAGGGCGTTTTCGTTTCTGGTTTTTGTCTGTTCATCTAGTCTTGTGAGTTGTACGAGGAGGATGGCGGCTTGTAACTCCGTCATCCTGTAGTTGCCCCCCAAAAGGTCGTGTTGGTACCAGGCTCCCTCCATGGTTCTTCCACAGTTGTGGTAGGACCAGCTCAATTCATAGAGCCCCCTGTCGTTGGTTAGGATGATTCCTCCCTCGCCGGAGCTGATGTTTTTGCTCGACTGGAAGCTGAAGCCTCCGAGGTCCCCTATGGCTCCGACCCTCCTACCGCGCCACTCGGCTCCCCAGGCTTGGCATGCGTCCTCAATGACGCTTAGGTTGTTTTCCTTCGCTATTTTCATAACATTGTCCATGTCGGTTGGGCATCCGCCAATGTGCACGGGAAGAATCGCCTTCGTCTTATCTGTGATGTACTCCTCAACGCTTTTGGGGTCAAGGGTGTACGTGGCAGGGTCTATGTCGGCGAAGACGGGGAGGGCGTTCACGTAGAGGGCGGCCGTAGGCGTTGCCATAAAGGTGTAGGCGGGCATGATCACCTCATCACCAGCCTTGATGCCCGCAGCCCTGAGGGAAATTTCCAGGGCCGCGGTTCCATTAGTTACCGCCACGCCATATTTTGCGTCTTGATAGGCCGCGAACTTCTCCTCAAACTCCTTCTTCTTTTTTCCACCTATGCCCCACACACCACAATATAGAACTTCCTTAAGAGCCTCAAGCTCCCTCTCATCGAAAACAGGCCATCTGGGAAACGGTTTCTTCCTTATGGGTTCGCCACCCTTAATTGCTAGTTGAGCCATAACCAAACCTCTTAGGTCTAAGGAAGGTTTTACTCTTCATTTAATATTTTCGGTATCCACCTAAAGACCTGACCGAACTCATAGGGATGCAAAAACCGAGCCAAAAGAGAAGATCGCCCCTTCCCCTAAGGAATTATGAAATGGAATCTGTCTAACCACACCACAAATTTTAAAAAGGGGAGTCTGTTAAACACGCTCCGTTCGAAGCTTATCATATTCTAGTGGCCTCACGATCTTTACTCCCTTAAACCTCCTCCAATGTTCTATATCCTCTGTAATCACGACTTTCAGTTCAGCCCTTGCCATCGCCGCCGCATGGATGGAGTCATACCCTGCCTTACTCTCTATCATCAGACTGGAAGCTTCGCGTATGAGCCCTTCGTCTATTGGGATAAGCTTAATGGGAAATGCGAAAAAGGCAGTCACAGCTCCCACTGAGATGTGGGGGTCGATTTCAGCTAGGGACCCGAGGATCTCTATGGGCACAAGAAAACTGCAGCAGGCCTCTATTTTGCCATCTCTGATGTCGTCGGTTATTCCCTTGCAAGCTTCGCCATACTTTGGATGCCTCAGAGCAACATAATCGAAAATGTTTGTATCCACATAGGCCCGGAGCTTTTCCATCGCTATACCTTCCAGGACTCCTCGATGAGCCTCAACACATCCACATCAACTGGCTTCTTTGAGAGGTTCCAAAGGAACTCAGATGGGTCGGCTATCCGCCTTGGAACCTCAATGAGGATGTGGCCCCCCTCCCTTCTGAGCAGTATCCTGTCTCCCACCCTTATCCCCAGCTCGGACCTCAACCTCTTAGGTATGGTGACCTGGTACTTTCTAGTCACCTTCACCTCCTCCAACACGATAACCACCGTAGTACGTAGTACGTCCTACAAATATTTATGTCTTACCGCAGGGGTCCAGAAAGCGTGGCTCATCCAGGGTAATCCACAGCACAGAAAATCCCAGGCCCCAAACCCTTAATCGCCAGTTTAGCCATAACTAAAACCTCTCAGGTCTAAGGGGACTTTGACCCTTCATTTAATATTTTCGGTATCCATCGTCTTGAAACTCTGCGAAAACCACGGAATGAGACTTGGAAGGCCTCTCCTTATCAAATTGAGTATTAGGGTGCTTAATGAGGTTCTCATAATTTCGGGAGTTTCGGTAGGATTTCTTCGGGTTCAGCTATCCAGATTTCCTGTTGGTACGGCTTAAAGTGCTCCATGTCCCTTGTCGCCACCACTTCTGCTTGAACCGTTAGGGCCGATGCGATGATGATCACGTCGGGTCTTATCCTTGTATTGTGTTTCGCGCATAACTCACCAATTTTGTCGGCTAAAGGAAAATTTAA
>Ga0315312_1002891_pt1 | contig 11470 bp, 9 predicted proteins | sample TDP7_MG_FD_203629 | JGI IMG/M metagenome (GOLD analysis project Ga0315312, IMG submission 203629) | Freshwater sediment microbial communities from Lake Towuti, South Sulawesi, Indonesia - TDP7 | ecosystem: Environmental > Aquatic > Freshwater > Lake > Sediment | place: Indonesia: South Sulawesi... | reverse complement strand
AAGGAGAAATTGGTCATCCTGGAGGAGATGCGGCGCCGCGCCGATCAGCACCAGGCCATCTGGGATTTTTACGCTGGGGCCCTGTGGCAAACTCATCCCCTGAAAGACCGGGTGCTGGGCTACAAAGAGGACCTCCTCAAGCTATCCGTGGAGGACCTGCGCCAGCATCACACCACCTTCTTCGTGCCCCCTAACACAGTCATCGCCATAGCCGGAAACCTGACCTTGGAGGATGCCTTGGCTGTCGTCGAAGAATTCTTTTGCGCTTGGGAAGGAGAGTTGCCCTCCTTTCCCCCGGTTTCCCCCGAGCCGCCTTTGACCGAGAAGCGAGAGGTCTGGGTTGAGAGAGAGGTGAGCCAGGTTCACCTCGTCCTGGGCTGGCCGGCGGTGGATATGAAACACCCAGACCGTCATCCCCTGAAGGTCATCGGCCGTCTCCTGGGTGTGGGAGGCAGCTCCCGCCTTTACCAGCGGTTGCGGGAAGAGCAACCATTGGCCTACACCGTGGCCACAGCCACTGCCACCTACGAAGACATCGGCCACTTCGCCATCTCTACCGCCTGCGAGCCGGCTAAGGTAGAGGCCGTTCGCGCTGTTATCCTCGAGGAGATCGCGCGCTTGAGGGAGCAGCCCGTTGGCAATGAGGAGCTGGGGCGCGTCAAAACCAGCTACGAAGGGTCGCTGGCGGTCAACTTCGAGACGAACCTGCAAATAGCCGGCATCCACGGCGTGGAGGCGCTGCTTGATCGTATCGAGCCCTTTGAGGAAAGCGTCCGCCGGATCCATGCTGTGACCCAGGAGGACATCCTCCGGGTGGCCCAGCAGTATTTCGATCTGGACCGCTACGTCAGCGTGGCCATGGGGCCCAAACCGATCACAAGTACATAACGTTAAAAGGAGGGTACTATTCACCTTGTCACTCTGAGGCGGAGCCCTTCACTTCGCTCAGGATGAACTCCGCGGAGCCGAAGAGTCTCCACGCCGTGAAAACGGGAGTTTCTTCGCCGCTTCGCTCCTCAGAATGACAAACAGGTGAACAGTCATAGTCATAAAGGAGGCGATCACATGTCGAAAACCATTTCTATTCACTCATTCCGTGGTGGCACGGGCAAATCCAATATCACTGCCAACGTAGCTGCCATGGTAGCTCAACGGGGCAAACGGGTGGGCATCATTGACACCGACATCCAATCCCCCGGTATCCACGTCCTCTTCGGCCTGGACGAGGAGAAGATAGATAAGTGCCTCAACGACTACCTCTGGGGCAAGTGCGCCGTCGAGGAGGCGGCCTACGATGTGGGGGCCATTTTGAAGATGGGTGAGGGTGAGATCGCGGTGATGGGCGGAGGCCTCTACCTCATCCCCTCCAGCCTCAAAGCCGGGGAGATAGCCAAGGTGCTCAGGGAGGGGTACGATGTGGGCCTCCTCAACGACGGCTTCCGCGAGCTGATTAGCCGGCTCAGCCTGGACTGCCTCTTCATTGACACCCACCCCGGCCTCAACGAGGAGACCCTGCTTTCCATCGCCATCTCCGACGTCCTCCTGATCATCCTCCGTCCCGATCAGCAGGACTACCAGGGGACGGGGGTGACGGTGGACGTGGCCCGCAAGCTGGACGTGCCCAGGATGTTCCTGGTGGTCAACAAGGTCCTCACCTCCTTCGACTTCGCCGAGGTGAAGGAGAAGGTGGAGAAGACCTATGGCTGCCAGGTGGCTGCAGTGTTACCCCTCTCCGAGGATGTGGTGAGGCTGGCCAGCGCTGGCATCTTCTGCCTGCGCCACCCCGACCACCCCTTCACCGAGGGCCTCATCGCCGTCGCCAACAGGATTATGGAGGCACCGAGCTGAGGTGCAGGTCGGGGAATGGAGGGCGGCAGATGAAGCTACAAACGAAGATTTTTCTATCCATCATCGGGTTGCTGGTGATCACGGTTATCGCCACCGCCTTTGTTACCACTCGAGGGGCAACCCAGTCCATGCTGGCCCAGATGGAGGAGGACGGCATCGCGATCGCCCAACTGCTGGCCCGCAGCAGCAACTTCGCCGTGCGCGTGCCCCAGCAGGTTGAAGACGTTATAGGCGATCAGATGGTGGTGGAGGCGCGCATCGCTGCCCATCTGGTGGCTGTGGCTGAGGGGCGGGCCGGCATGTCCTCTGAGGAGATCAACGCCATCCTCCAGGACATCACCGGTCACACCGTCCTGGACGAATTCTGGATCACCGACGAGACGGCCCACGCCTATCTGCGCAACAAACCGGAGATTGACTTCAGCTTCAGCCCCGACCCCGAGGAACAACCCCAGGCTCACGTCTTCTACCCACTGCTCAGTCAAAAGGACGGGGTAGTGATACAAGAAGCCCGCCAGCGAGAGGTGGACCCCAAGGTCTTCAAGTATGTGGGTGTCTCTGGCATTGACAGGCCGCGCATTGTCCAGGTGGGCTACGAGGCTACCTTCCTCGAGGAACTCAGCCAAGACATGAATGCCCAGAGGCTAGTGGACGAGCTGACCGGCCAGGGCAATGTGGCCTCCATCCGCGTGGTGGATGCCAAGCGCCAAAACCTCGCTGCCAGCGCCCAACCCATCAGAGGCATCGGCCAGAGGCTGAGCGGTGATGATGTAGACTTGCTATTGGAGGCCTTCGAATCTAAGGGAGTGCGTTCTGCCCTGCGAGAGGATGTCTTGCGGGTGGCAGTGCCGTTGTTGGACCGGGAGGGGGAAGTCCAGGTCGTGGCCTTCGTGTACCTGCTAACCGATAGCGTCAGGGCTGCCATCCAAACGAGCATCGTCCGCAGCGTCCTCGTTTCTGTGGCAGTGATCGCCGTTGGCGCCCTCATCTCCTTTCTCTTGAGCAGCAGCATCACCCAACCGGTTCGCAAACTGACCGGCGCGGCTCAGGCTATAGAACGAGGCGAGCGGTTCGAGCCGGAGCGCATCGCCAGCTTGACCAGGGCCAGGGATGAGCTAGCCCACCTGGCTCGGGTCTTCAGCCGGATGGCCGTCGAGGTGCAGGCCCGCGAGGAGCGGCTGAAGCGGCAGGTGGAGGAGCTGCGCATCGAAATTGATGAGGTGAAGAAGGCCCGTCAGGTGGCGGAGATCACCGATACCGAGTACTTCCAGCGCTTGCGAGAGCATGCCATGGAGATGAGAAGGAGAACGAAAGGGGAATAAAATGGAATGCTGGAAATGCGGCAAGCCAGCTCGGGGTGTCTGTCGCTTCTGCGGGCGGGCCCTTTGCCAGGAGCACGCCTCCAAGATGCCCTTTATCCTGACCATCTATGTCGGCGAGAATCGGATTCCCAAGGCGGTGGTGGTGGCCGATGCCCTCTTCTGTGGGATCTGCAAGCCCCAGCCGGAGCCCATCGAGATGCCGGAGATCGCCTAGCCGAGCGCGTGTTGCAGATGAGGAAAGGAGCAACAGATGGCCGGTCTATTTGACAGATTGCAATCGGAGATCGAAGCTCGCCAACGCATGGAGGGCATCACCCCTGCTGACCTGCTGGAGCTCTCCCCCGAATTACGTCGCATCGTCAACACGATCACTCGCCGGGGGGAGATGAGCTTGGCGGAGATCATACTGGAGCTGGACATGAAACCCTCTGAAGCAAGAGGGCTGTTGGATACGTTGGTGGAAAAAGGGTTCCTGAAGGCCTTCGAGGCGAAGGGAGAACTGCGCTACAAGACCTTCTTTGCCCGACGGCGGGTGCGCGAGGTGCCGGTGAATATCTGGGATGCCTTGAGCGACAAGGTAGAGTAGGAGTTGTATCCGAGATCGTTGCCAAAGACCATGTATGAAAGGTTCGACGGATGGGAGGCGACCCGATGGAATATGGCGAGGTTCTGAAGCGCACCACGGTCGAGAAGGAGCGTATGGAGCGGGAACTGGAGATCGCCTATGAGATCCAGCAAGGCTTCCTGTCTCAGACTCTCCCGGAGGTGCCGGGCGCCGAGATCGCAGCGACGATGCATCCGACCCGCGAAGTGGGCGGCGACTTCTACGACGTGATCCCCCTGAGCGGCGGGCGCGTGGGGGTGCTCGTCGCCGACGTGTCCGACAAGGGGATGCCGGCCGCCCTCTACATGGCCCTGGCCCGTACCCTGCTGCGGGCCCATTCCCTCAGCGCTCGACCCCAATATCTGAGCGATGCCCTGGAGAGTGCCCAGGTACGCCGGCTGATGCGCACTGGCTCGCTCGGCGCGCTGGAATTGGCCGGCTTGATCGGCAGGGAGAAGCCTCTCTTTAAAACCTTTGACAATACAGTATTGGCCGTCGGCAGCTGCTGCCCAACACGCGGCTGCGCAAAGCACTCTTTAGCTTGTGGATGATCGAAGACGTAGAACGCAGAACATAAGACGCGGGAGGTGTGATAATGAAAGGACAACGAACTCTCGTCAGCGTGCTGGCTCTGCTCCTGGCCCTGGCCCCGGCGGCAGGCGCTGCGCCGCCGGACCGTCCTGCTGCCCAGCCTATCGCTTGGAGCCAGGTCAACGCCGATGGCTTCGGTGACGGCGATAACCGGGGTGCCTACTCCATGGCCGTCTTCGGCGACTACCTCTATGTGGGGACCTATCACCGGAGCCCTTCCGGAGCTGAGGTCTGGCGCAGCGCCGATGGTACCACTTGGAATCAGGTCAATGCCGACGGCTTCGGCGACAACAACAACCGGGTCGCTGACTCCACGGCCGTCTTTGGCGGCTACCTCTACGTGGGAGCTGCAAATGCGATCACCGGGGTCGAGGTCTGGCGCAGTGCCGACGGCACCACCTGGACTCAAGTCAACGCCGATGGCTTCGGTGATGGCCATAACACGATTCCCCGATCCATGGCCGTCTTTGACGACTATCTCTACGTGGGGACCTATAATCCGATCACCGGGGCCGAGGTCTGGCGCAGTCCTGACGGCACCACCTGGAGCCAGGTCAACGTTGACGGCTTCGGCGACGGCAATAACTGGGAGGCCTACTCCATGCTCGTCTTCGGCACTTACCTCTACGTGGGGACCTGGAATTGGACCACCGGGGCCGAGGTCTGGCGCAGTCCTGACGGCACCACCTGGAGCCAGGTCAACGCCGATGGCTTCGGAGACGAAGATAACTGGGGTGCCCAGGCCCTGGCCATCCTGGGTGGATACCTGTACGTGGGGACAAGCAACCCGGCCAATGGGGCTGAGGTCTGGCGCAGCGCCGACGGCACCACCTGGAGCCAGGCCAGCGCCGACGGCTTCGGCGACGGCGAAAATCGAAGTATCGAATCCATGGCCGTCTTCGGCGACTATCTCTACGTGGGGACCTATAATCCGATCACCGGGGCCGAGGTCTGGCGCAGTCCTGACGGCACCACCTGGAGCCAGGTCAACGTTGACGGCTTCGGCGACAATGGCAACACGGATGTCACGTCCATGGCTGTCTTCGGCAGCAAACTCTATGTGGGAACTAACAACGGCATGACCGGAGCCGAGGTCTGGCGCACAGGCGGCACGCCGTTTCATCTCTATCTGCCGATTATCGTGCGGGGAGCAAGTGAGCGGTAGCTTTAGTGAGATTCCGGCCAATGAACAATCTCTACCAGCGTGTCTTCGAGGGAGGGCTGGAGCAACTGGCAGCGATCCGCGCCTTCGTCGCCCAGGCCGCAGCGGACCTGGGCGCTGGCAAGGATGACCTCTTCGCCTGTCAACTGGCGGCCGACGAGGCGGCGACGAACGCTTTCCAGCACGCCTACGCTGGTCGAGGTGGCCGTGTGGAAGTGCGTGTCCGGCGCGAGGGTGGAGGCCATCGTGCTCCAAGTGCGCAACTGGGGTGCGCCCTTTGACCCCACTGCCATACCGGAGCCTGATCTGTATCGCCCCCCGGAGGAGCGGACCCCTGGCGGTCTGGGCATCTACTTGATCCGGCAGGCTATGGACCAGGTATCCTTCCGAATTTGACCCGCATGAGGGCAACACCATCACCATGCGACGCCGGATCCGTCGGTCGTGAGGGATTGCAGAACCCTCGGAAGACCTATGAGCCCCACATTATTTGGGTGGGCCAGCCTCACGGTCCCCATCGGCGAGGCCAGGGCACCACACCGAATCTATACGAGGAGGTGATGCACATCGGCGAACCACTTTCACCAATGGCTGGCAGAAACCTTTCATACTTGTTTGAAGAAGGAGGTAACCCATGCAAACCGTGCAAACCGCTCACATTTCCAAGCCGCCCATCACCTGGCTCCATCTCGTCACCTTCGCCATCGTCACCGGGATCTGCACCGTGTTGGCCATCTTTGCCGTGATCAGCGCCCCGGTGCCCCCGGCCCCCGGCGTCTCCGGCCTCTACATCGCCGCTGCGGTCTACGTCCCGGTGGCGCTGTGGTTTGGTCTGTGGGGTGCGATGGCCGGCTACGTCAGTTGTGTCCTCCTGGGCCTCTGGACCGGGATGCCGATCCTCTTCGTCCTATGGTGGTCGCTGGCCGACTTTTTTGAGGGGCTGCTGCCGCTCCTGGCCTTCCGCCTCTTCAAGGTGGACCCGGAGTTCCGGATCGAGCGCCGGGGGCCGGCAGCCGTCATCCTGGCCCTGCTGGTGGTGGATCTGGTGGTGGCCGCCTTCGCCACCGCTGTCCCGGCCATCGGTGCCGTAACCCCGATCACCGTGCCTGGCCTGGGCGAGTTCGGGGCCATTTACCTGCTCTCCTTCCTGGTGGCTGTGATCCTGATGATCGCCACCATCATCGTAACCCGCTCCGAAGCCTGGACCTTCTACGTCATCTTCGGCATCCTGGGAGCCTCCTTGGTCTCGGCTTTGGTGGGTGCCAGTGTGGTGGCCATGGGCGACCTCTCCGGCGGGGCGACGCTGGGGTTGGCCATCGCCGGCGTGGTCGTGGTGGCGATGGTCACCGCCGTCGCCGCTTTGGTGCGTCGCCGCCCAGCCCTCTCGGCGGCGGTCTACATCGCCTCTTGGCTGGCAATGCTGGCCGCAGTGATCATCGCCCTCTCCACCGCCGGAGGAAACCCCGCCTATGGGATCGTCCTTTTCGGCTGGGGGTTCGGCGACATCATCGTCCTTTCCACCATCGGCACTATATTGCTGACCACCCTTACTCCCTTCATCAAACGGACCCAAGTGTACATCCAGAGTTGGTTTTCGTAATGCTCTAGAAAGAGGCCTTGGCCCAGATTGGGTGGGGAATGTCGGTCGAGCAGGCAGTGATGGTGGTGGACGAACCGACCGCCGGCCAGGAACGAGGGATGGACCAATGGAGGTCGCGATGAACAAACTCAAGCAGGGCTTTCTGCTGCTCTGAGAAGAAAGGGGAAGGCAAAATGAATTGGACAAGGGCTATATACGTTCTGTTTCTTATCTTTGTCATGCTGGCTGCGGCGGTTGGATGTAGGACGCAGGAGCCAACTCATACTCCCCTTGAGCTCCGCACGCTGGTTGTGGTCATGGAAATAGACGACGTGGTCACCCTGGATCCGCATCACGCTTATGAGGTAACCAATTTGATGATCCACCACAACACCTACGACACCCTGGTCGAGCATCGCCCTCCGGACTTGAGCCGCGCCTATCCCCGGCTGGCTGAGGAGTGGAGCGTCTCTGACGACGGCTTGACGTACACTTTCAAGCTGCGCCCTGGCGTCAGGTTCGCCTCCGGCAACCCAGTGACAGCAGAGGATGTCCGCTTCTCCTGGATGCGCCTCATCAATCTAAAGGGCAACCCTTCGTTTTACGCCGATGGGATTGACGAGGTGAAAACCGTTGATGAGCTCACTGTCAGGGTCAGGCTGAAGAGACCCTCGCCGGCATTCCTGAGCACCATCGCGGCACCGGCTATGAGCATCCTGGATAGCCAGGTGGTCAGGGCCCACGGCGGCACCGACGCCGCTGATGCCGACCAGACCGACCAGGCCAAAGGCTGGCTGGATCAGAACTCGGTGGGCTCTGGCCCTTTCATGCTGGCCGGCTGGACGCCCAAAGGGGAGATCGTGCTGGAAGCGAACCCGAACTGCTGGCGAGGAGCGCCTGAGCTCGACAGGGTCATCATCAGGCACGTCGCTGATGCATCCACGCAGTTGGAGCTGCTCCAACGCGGCGAGGCCGACATCGTGCATACGCTGGACATGGGCCTGGTGGACCAGGTGTTGGACGATTCCAATCTGACCCTGGTCACAGGCCAAACCCTCAACATGACCTACCTGGCCATGTCGCCTGATGCTGAACTGGGCGGGCCGCTGGCCGACCAGCGGGTGCGGCAGGCCATTGCTTACGCCCTGGACTACGAGGCCATCATTCAGGACTTGCTCGGCGGTTACGCCGACTACGCGCCGTCTGTAATCCCGTTGGGGGTCATGGGCGTGGACCCGGCCATGAGGCGTGGTCGTGACCTAGATAGAGCCAGGGTCCTGCTCAGAGAGGCGGGCTACGAGAGCGGTGAGCTGGAACTGGAGCTCGCTTACGGCGCTGAGCCCGGCTCGCTGCGCGAGGCCATTGCTGCCAGGATCAAAGCCGACCTGGAAGAGGCCGGCATCTCCGTCAACCTCCAGCCAATGGAATTTTCGGAGTACCTGAACGAGATGCGCTCTCAGCAACTCCCCTTTGCCCTGGGCATTTGGGTGCCTGACTACGTTGATCCCACCATGTGGACCGATTACTTCTCCTACCCAGACAGGGGCATCGCCTACCGCGTCAAGTATGACAGTCCGGAGGCTGTCAGGTGGGCCGATGTTGTCGCCACAGAGTTTGACTACTCTCAACGGGAGGCAGCGGTCAGGAACCTCATCCAGGTCTGGATGGACGACGTGCCCTTCGTCATGGTCTACCAGCCCCAGCAGTTGGTGGCTTTGTCCACAGAAGTCAGAGGTTTCGTCTATGATCCCATTCTCTTTGCCAACTTCTCCGACGTGAGCAAGTAGTTGGACAATGTTAAGTTCATTGCCGCAGGCGCCACAAAGGGTGTCATTGCGAGCGTAGCGAAGCAATCTCCCGCCTCCAACTACACGCAACGGTGGAGATTGCTTCCCTTCGGCAGGCTCAGGGCAGGCTCTGCTCCGCTCCTCGCAATGACAATGGTTGGAACTTAACATTGTCAAGGTAGATTTCCATACCGAAGGGAAAGTGCAAGCATGACAGACGACCATCTGTTCACGCGTGAAGAGGTCATGACCGGCCTGCCCGCCAAACGAGCTAGTACCCTGCTGTTCCTCATCGAGAGCCGGACGGCGCACCTGGTGGCGCGCTCGCGGCAGGCAATGGAGCTCTTCCTCACCGAAGGGGCCGCCGAGGAGCGCGACCTCGCTTTCCTCGAGGCCTTCGCTTTGGGCCGCGATCCTCCCCTTCGTCCCACGATCCAGGACCTGGAGCGCTACGCCCCGCAATGGGCGCCCCTGGTCCCGGATAACCCCAGGGTGCAGGCGGCCCTTGCCCACCTCATGGGCCAGAAGTACTCCTTCACCTACCAGGCTGTGCCCGGCATCCGGGCGGCGCTGGGCCTCGACGAGGCAGCGGTCCAACAGGCCTATCGCCGCCTGTACCGTGAGCCGCTGGAGACGATCTTCGCCCCACGGCCAACACCGGTTGAGCGGCTGCGCTGGGCCTGGGCTGCGCTCGCCGGGTGGCTGGAGTCCCTGCCGCCCTTCTGGACCACCTTCGCCTTGACCCTTACCGAGACGGTGGGCGCTGGCATCCTGGCCCTGCCCATCGCCCTGGCCAGTGTCGGCCCGCTGGCTGGTGTGGTGCTCCTAGTCGTGCTGGGCCTGGTGAATGTGCTGACCATCGCATCTATGGCCGAAGCCGTCGCCCGCAGCGGCACCATCCGTTATGGCAAAGCCTTCATCGGACGGGCGGTGGCCAACTACCTGGGCGGCGCCGGTTCCCTCATCCTCTCGTTAGGGCTGGCAACTAGCTGCTTCGTGGTCCTTCAGGTCTACTACGTCGGTCTCTCGACCACGCTGGCGGACGCCACGCCTGTGCCCGCCGAGGTGTGGACGGCGCTGCTTTTCCTCGTAGGGCTGTACTTTCTGCGGCGCGAATCGCTCAACGCCACCGTCGCCTCGGCGCTGCTGGTAGGAATGGTCAACATCGGGCTGATCCTGGCCCTCTCGCTTCTGGCTTTCAGTCACCTGCGGCTGGAGAACCTTCTCTACGTGAACGTGCCCTTGATTGGCGGACGCCCTTTCGAGCCCTCGATCCTGCAGATGATCTTCGGCGTCGTCCTCTCGGCCTACTTTGGGCACCTATCGCTGAGCAACTGTGCCAAGGTGGTGCTCCGCCGTGACCCCAGCGCCCGCTCCCTGATCTGGGGTAGCATGGCGGGGACGACGACGGCCATGATCCTCTACTGTATCTGGGTGTTGGCGGTCAACGGGGCCGTTGCGCCACAGGCCCTGGCTGGCCAGTCGGGCACAGCCCTGGTTCCGCTGGCAGCACAGGTCGGTCCCGTGGTGCGGGTGTTGGGCTCTGTCTACGTCGTCCTTGGCATGGGCATGGGCTCGATCCACCGCTCCCTGGGACTCTCCAACCTGGTCCGTGAGCGGCTCCCTGCACACCCTCGGCCGATCGTCATGCTGCCCCGGCGGCGGGGGAGGCTGCTCTTTCACCAGCGGGGCAAACCCGATGATGGCCCGCGCATCGGCCTGATCTACCTGGGGCTTGAGGCCTGTCCTGAGCATAGTCGAAGGAAAGGCCAGCCGCGGTTTCGCCTGGACGTCCAATTGGCTGGCGACACCCGCCGCGTGGAGGCGGCCACTGCCGGGCGTTGGGAGGCCACGGAGCTATTCGATCGGCTTGGTCTAGGAGGGCAGGGAATCCGCCTGGCGCTGGAGGTGCTGGATGCCAGCCCGGAGAGCGTCCGCCTGCGGGTTGACTCGCCGATGAGCCTGACCTATGAAGGGGAGTGGGATGCCACTGGCCTGCGCATGGCCGATGCCTTGGCGCTGCCCCATTCCCTGCGGGAGATCATCAACTGGATAATGCGTCGGGGAGAGGCGAGCCTTGCTGAGGTGGTGGCGCACCTCGGCCAGGATGAGGCAGTGGCCCGCACCATGCTGGAGGGGCTGATGGAGCAAGGCTTCGTGCAGGAGGTGGAGGGCAGATTCCGGGTTCATCTTGCTGTCAGGCGCGGCCGTCGCCTTCCTGAGGAGATCTGGCAAGCGTTGGGGGACCAACGACGAACGACCAAAGACGAAGGACGTCCATCGTTTATCCTTCGCCTTTGGTCCTTGGTGGGCCAGCGCGGGCGCTCTTTCCTGACGATCAGCCCGGTGGTGATGGTCTTCTTGCTGGTCGAATGGCTTTTGTTCACCGATGTGGAATCTTTTGCCGGGCCCATCAGCTTCATCGGCGTGATCGTCGTCTCCCTCCTGGGCGGCGTTTTCCCGGTTCTTCTGTTGGCTTCCAGCCGGCGGAAGGGAGAGTTCGTGCCGGGCATAGTCTACCGCTTCCTGGGTCATCCATTGCTCATCACGAGCATCTACTTTGTCTTCCTGGCCAGC
>Ga0315312_1002889_pt1 | contig 11474 bp, 11 predicted proteins | sample TDP7_MG_FD_203629 | JGI IMG/M metagenome (GOLD analysis project Ga0315312, IMG submission 203629) | Freshwater sediment microbial communities from Lake Towuti, South Sulawesi, Indonesia - TDP7 | ecosystem: Environmental > Aquatic > Freshwater > Lake > Sediment | place: Indonesia: South Sulawesi... | reverse complement strand
ATATGTAATGTGTTAAGAAGAGACCCTGTTCACGTTCTTAGGTTCCTCTCAAAGGAGATGGCGACCGCTGGAACCGTTGAAGGAGGACGGGCTATTTTCCAGGGCAAGTTCGAATCAGAGACCCTGAGAAGGTTGATTGAGCGCTATATGGAGAGCTACGTTGGTTGCCCGGTCTGTAAGAGGCCGGACACAAAGATAGTCAGGGAGAAGAGGCTCTACTTTCTCGTATGCGAAGCATGCGGGGCAAGATCGCCAGTAAAGCCCGTTTGACCCTATGCAATCTGGAAGCGTTCATCTTGGAAGCCTATGTCAACATGCGCAAGTGGGGGCGGCAGATTCTTCTTGCCGTCTGCGATGCTGATATCTTGGGGAAGACCTTCGAAGAATCAGAGGTAGTTTTCGAGGTTAAGGAAGACTTCTATAGGGGCTTCAGGACAAGCATCGAGGACGCTGTGAGCCTCATAGAAAAGGCCACTATCGTCAACTTGGTTGGGTGCAACATAGTCAAGAAAGCCATGGAGGAAGGGCACGTTCACCCTGAGGCTGTTATCGAGATCTGCGGCGTCCTCCACGCGCAAATAGTGAAAATCTGAAAGTACAGGATCATCCGCAGGCTGCACAATTCCGACCGAGTCTTCCTCCTCTAAGCAGACATCTCCGAAAAGATAATAAAACAGGAAGCTCAATCAAGGAACCTTGGAAGCCTTAAGGACCAGACTTGTTGCGTGCCGGGGTGGCCGAGTGGTTTAGGCGGCGGGCTGCAGACTCGCTGCACATGGGTTCAAATCCCATCCCCGGCTTCCAAGGATGAATCCCAGGCCTGCTTTCGTTTTTTGAAAAGCTGGACATCCTCAATATTACAGACATGCTCGAAGCCTACCTCTCTAAGTTGCTCCGCTTCTTCCGCCGTCTTGGCTGCTTTGCATAGGAACTCAGCTTCGTTTCCAAAGTTAACGAGTTGCGTGGATCAGATGTTCTTGGTGTTTTTGTGGCCTAGGGTTCTCATTACATGCAGGATGTCTTTGATTTTGCGGTATTCTACTGTTGCTCTCCGGTGACGGAACGTGTGACAGTGAATCTCCCTCCGGGCGGTCACCATAACTGCTCGGTCATAACCCAAAGCCAATGTCTCCGGGAGCTGCCCTAGTCCACGGATCAGGTCGTCACCAAAAGCTATTTAACCTCTGGATGGCGACCATTGCGGTTGGGCGTGATGGTTTGAGTAGGAAAGTGGTAAGCAAGCTAATTGTGTGTCCAAGGTGCTATCTTTCCTATACCGGAACGATTGCCGGTTGCCTGAGAGCCTTGGGGATCAACTGTGACATCGTTGATGTGGGCGGATATTCCGGCTACGCGTTCATAGTCAACGTCACAAAGGAACAGACGCATGTGTCTGGTCCTACTGCTCTGCCTACGACATCAGCGACGAGTGAGGGAGACGTTGTCTGGAACGAGATCATCAAGGCAACCCAGAGCCTTGGATGGACTATCGAGAAATACCATGATCCCGGTGACTGCGAGGTGCACGATAGAGAACCTACGCCTGAGGAACGTGCACGCGCAGGGAAGCTCTTCGAGAAGGTGAAGAAGGAGGTCGATGAGTGGGACAGACCCGTTGTAGTCTGGGGACTACCAGTACCTGACTACGGGGTTGCGGTAGGCTATGAAGGAGGTTCCTACTTAGTGACGACAGTATATGGGGAGGGAAAGCTTGAGGAGCCCGTCCCTTACGACCGCCTGCAAGCGCCCGGCAGAATCCAGGCACTCTTCTTCCGAGACAGAGCGGAGGGCAAAGCTGAGGTTTTGGATAGAGAAGCCTTAGAGAGAGCTGTCAGATTTGCGTCACTGTCAATGTCAAACCCGATCTGGGTTATCGGTCCTGCTGCATTCGATACTTGGACGAATGCTCTCCAGAATCTCCCGGAAATAGAGGACTATTGGAGTGGGTATGGAGGCAACTGCTACGTTGCACAATGTGTCCGTGAAAGCCGATACATGGCAGCTGAGTTCCTGAAGCGACTGTCAAGGAAGTATCCAAGAGCACGATCGAGGTATCTGGAGGAGGGTGCCAAAGTGTATGAGAAAGAGCGGGAGCTCATGGAAGAGTTCACACGAATCTATCCTTACAAGTGGCCTATTCCCGAGGATTGGCGGAAAGAAGTGCAACGATGGAAGATAGAGAAAGGAGCAGAAATCCTCAAGAAAATGAGGCCCTTCGAGGAAGCCGCAATCAAAGAGATGAAGAAAGCGCTTAAGGAATGGAAATCCGCTTAGGAGTCCTCCAATCTGCTCATAACGCGGCATAAGTTGGGGACTGCTACGCGCCTGAGATCTAACTGGAGAGTTCCTCTAAGGCATAGTCGCAGTGGAACTAAGCGCAGGAGTTACCCTTGGGTCCTATACTTGGAGAACCGGTCAATGGGCTGGCCTGCTATGATAGCACCTCAGAAAGATATGAGATGGAAAAAGAGGGGATTGCGGGTGACATCTCCACTGTGGGGTGGGTTCAAATCCCATCCCCGGCTTCAGTGAGAACTCACAGACTCATAGTTGCTTTCTGTTTCCGTTAGTGTTTTCTCTTCAGAGCTTCATTCCAAAGGTTTAAAAGTGCGCTTTGTCCGTTAGGACTTCATGGGCTACATATACCTATACACTGGGAAGGGAGAGGGCAAAACAACCAATGCCCTGGGTTTGGCTCTGCGTTCTGTAGGTCACAAGAGAAAGGTTGTGGTAATCCAGTTTCTGAAATGGCGGAAGAGCATAGGGGAATACAGGATAAGGGACAAGTTGGCACCATACTACGAGATATACCAGTTTGGGAGACCTGCTTGGCTTGGAGAAGAAGAAAAAACGGTCTCATATGGCGGCAGGACCTTCAAGATCGAAAGATTCAAGGACGTTGACAGAGAATTGGCAAAGAAAGCCTTGGAATTTGCCCGAACTGTGCTAAGGGAGAAAAAGCCTCATCTGCTTGTTCTGGATGAGATAAATCTTGCCCTACACTGGAAGCTTCTGGATGTTGAGGATGTCCTTGATTTTCTTGGCAATATACCCGAGCAGACAGATGTTGTTCTAACTGGGCGGTATGCCCCGGAGGAGTTGATCGAGAAAGCAGACTTCGTCAGCATAATAGAGGAGTTCAAAGCTCCGAAGGAGTTTAGAGCAAAGAAAGGAATTCAGTACTAGTTCCCAGCATAAGTGTCTTGAGACATTCCACGGCTAAATTGTATGGGGTCGAGGCGATTTGTCTGGCATCTGCGATTTTGCATGGCAAAGTTTATATGGTATTACTTTCCCTTCTTGTATGGTGAAAGGACGTGAAGCACACCTCTACTGTCACCTCGAAGGGCATGATAACCCTCCCAGCCGACCTCAGACGCAAATACTCGATAAAACAAGGCTCCAAAGTCAGGCTTCTGGAGGAAGAGAAAGGCATTCTGGTCATTTCAATACCGAAGCTTGAAGACCTTTTCGGCATTGACCCTTCAATGAAGGATGTGGCGAAAGCCATCTCTGAGGGACGAAGAGAGGAAATCTTGCATGAAGGGTCGGAGTAGATACCTCCTAGATGCGGGAATCTTTCCTTTGATCCTTGCTGGAGATTCGAATGTGAGGCGATACGTTGATGAGATCGCGTCTGAGAAGGCCGAGCCCCTGGCATGCGAGGTTAATTTGGCCGAGTTTTACGCCAGAACATGCCAAGTGAAGGGGAGAGAGCTAGCCGATTTGTATTATCTCAGAATACGCCACCAACCGAGGATGGTGATTGTGGCGCCTGATGAAGAACTAACGAAGAAGGCGGGGTGGTTGAAATGCAAATATCGAGGAAAGGTCTCTTTGGCAGATTGTTATGCCGCGGCAGCGGCCTCCTTGCAGGGCGCGGTTCTTATTACTACAGACGGTAGCCTTGCTGAGATGGCTGATGTGGAAGGAATCCCGGCAAAGATTATTCCAGTCTAGGCAACCTCTTCTTTCAAGCACACACAGGCTTAAATCCATCTGTGGCTAGGGTGCCAATTCCTTTGGGCCAACTTCACGGAGGTATTTGGGTCACTGGGCTAAGGCTTTCAGCGTATGGAATGATCTCTGATTAGAAAAGATTAACAAAAAAGAAGGGGGGTTGGATAGGGTTTTGGTTCGTCTATCCAGCTACCTTTCTCTGCAGCGTTATGACGGCTACGATGGATGCCAGTGCGGCTATCAGTGAAAGGACGACGGCTCCGTATACGGCCATCGAGATTCCTGAGGCTGTTGATTGAGCTGCTTGTGCAGCTGTCTTTGCGTCTGAAGCGTTTGAAGCGGCGGTTGATGACGATGCCGCAGCCGATGAAGCCTGCTGGGCAGCGGTTGATGCCAAAGTCTGGATTGCTGATAGCTGACCGGCTAGGGCGCTTACGTCGCCTCGAGCATCTTCTATGGCGTCCAAGATGGCGTCTCTAACAGTGTCTATGTGAGTGCTTTCGTCTTCGACTAGGTCGGTTAGATCGCCTAGCGACTCCTTGATCTCATCTAGGTTCTCTAGAGCTTCATCTAGCTTCACTAGGATCAGATTTGCTTCTGGCGAGGTAACGTTGAACAGCACATAAGCTTCCAGTGTTGGTAGTACTCTGGCTTCTTCTGCAGCGGAAAGCTTGTACAGTGATACCACGTGTAGTCCTGGCTCGAAGCCGGCGGCAACGAATTGGAATGAGAAGTCTCCAAGGCAATCACCGGTGAAGTAAGTTGGGAAGCCCCACGAAGAATCTGGCGTGACTGACCAGAAGTTCTTTTTGTTGTCTAGATTTAGGTCGTACCACCATCCGTAATAGGCTAAGCCTGTTCCGTTTACCCACACAATGGTTCCATTGTTCGGGAACGTTAATGGTGATACTATCAGTGTTGCTGTGACAGTGAATATGTCCGTAGCAATCGTTGACGGGGTATCGTTCGCCCATGCTGTGACTGTGTGTGCTCCTCCCACGGTATGTGGAACGTCAAAGGGGACAACGAAATATCCATTCGCGTCCGTTAGAACGTATTTCAGGACTACAGTCACGGGATCGCATGCATCGACATAGTCCCACTCTAGGGTCACGTTGTAGACGTTCGCAGCTGCGGGCTTTCCCTTTGCTGGGAACCCATATCCATAGGCAACGACATGTGTTCCGACGGGTCCCTCGTCGGGTACCAGAATCAGCGTAGGTATCACATTGACATAGAACACAAACTTTATCATTCTATCGTCGATGGTGACAGTGTGCTTTCCTTTTGAGGTAATTGGCACTGTGAATGTGTCGTTGAACCATCCGTGGGTAGAGTTGGCTGTTGTCGTGTCTATCGCCACTCCATCCCAAAGGATTGTCAATGCGCCTGGATGGAACCACTTCCCTACTATTATCATGGAACCATTGACCTCAACATCCACTAGATATGCGCCAGTAGTAAAGTCTGTAGTGTTGCCAAACAGGAAACCGGTGGGCGCTGTGGCAACGGTCTTGCCTTTGACTTGCTCTAGGCCTCTGTAATATTCGTCGTAGGTGTCTTTCTCCGATTGCTTTGTGCTATTCACTGTCATATAGAATGTGATAGTAGACTTCTGTAAAGATTCATTCTGCGGTCCGGCTGCAGCAATAACCCTCTTCAGGTCTGGAGCAGCCATAGTGTATGTGAATCGACCTAATGCCCTTTCGGATGCCGATGGATCTCTGTAGAGGTTTACAATGGTAAGGTTCTTCCCTGCAATTGGATCATAGTAGCTCAGGTTTGCATAGTCGTCTTTTGGTAGAGCGTATCCTTTCAGTGATACTTTTGCTAGGACATCAGCCGTGCCATTGCCGCCTGGTCCAAAGCTAGGGGTAACCTCGAACGTGGCTTTGATCTTTATGTAGTTGTCTGTTACAGCTACCGCAGCCGTAATTCCATCGAACGCTTTGATGTAGTAGTCTCCTCCAGCGATCGCCAAAGTAACAGGCACTGTCCCGTTAATCCAGTTATAGCCAATCTTGTAGCTTAGATCTCCGTATGTGATATTTTTGACTACACTGGCCTTCAGGTCGGCAACACTGAAGGGTGTCGGTGGACTGTATTTTAGGTCGGTTGTTGTGTTCAGAGCTGCATAACCGTTCGGGCTGATATAGAGGTCAATTGTTCCACCGGACCATGTTACAAATTCAAAGTACAGATTCACGCTTTGCCCGAGTTTGATCACTGTCACCGGGCTTGGGGCCAGCTTAACGCCAACGAGGATGTTCCCAATTGAAGCCTTTACTGGAACGTAGCTTGCTAGCGTTGAAAGTGTGATTAGCGCTGCTAGGAGTATAGATAGTTTCTTCTGCATTTTTCCTTCCTTCTTCAATTCAGTGGTAGAACAATCTTCCATATCTGTATTTATAGCTTGTGTTAACAACTTGCTACATTTTGTCTACAACCAGATAAACTCTAGAAATACATATTATGACTATATATCCGAAATTAACACGAAAATATATAGAACAAACATACTCGCAATTCAAGGCGTGAATGGCGGCGTAAACAGTCCAATACATTTACGCGAGCGCCGTTCCAGCAGCCGAGGAAAGAGGTTCTAGGGCTAAGGAACGACTAGCGGGAGGAATCTTAGGCGAATGATCCCTCTGAAGCATTCGTGCTCCTTGCTTTCATAGCCCAACGAATGCATGGCGCCCTCGATGAATCTCCGCATAAGTTCGGTTCTCTCCTGCGAAACCAAGGTCGAAACACATTTGAACTCAAGGGCCTCCTGGTTCCGTTTCATAGTCACCTCGCTCATGTCCCATCTACCCTCTTCTAGCAGGCGGACGAAGGCATCAATAGCATCGTTAGATTTCTCTTTGAGGTAGACACCGCACCATTTTCCTGCTTGATGCCAGAGCTTCTGCAGCGTTTCTTTGTCTTCGCCATAGGCTTTTCCGATCAGATATTCCACAAAATCCCTTGGCGCGAACACGGTTCCAGCTTCTTTATAGACTTCAAGAATCTCGTAGGCATCTATGATCTCCTTTAGGCCATGGTTCATCTCGTAGGCTCTCACAGCCTGCTCAAGAATCTCGCTTACGTAACTGTAGAAAGTTTTGCCTTGGCGATTAGCTGCCTCGCTCAGCTTCGAGACCAGATTGCCAGGTGCCCTTATGAGCTTCTTCTCGTCTGGAACGTCCTCTGACATTAGACACCCTTCGACTTCACAAACCTCAGGCTGATTATACCTTTCGAAACCTCACCTTGGTCGAGATTATAACCTAACGCATTCAAAGAGCCTTCCAGAAACTTGCTGAAGAGCTCCGTGTACGCCTCAGAAAACTTCGAGCTTAGGCAAGTGAGAGCCAAATGTTTATCTCCCTTGGATATTTTAAGCTCTGAGAGGTCCCAGAAATATCTTCGCACCGCGCCCTCGAACCTTCCTAGATCCTCGTAGTATCTGCCATACCATTGTCCAGCCTCGTACCAGAGACTCGTCATCTTCCGTTTCCCAAGTTTCTCATAGGCATCCTCAGTCAGCTCGTAAAAGACTTTCTCCGGGACAACAGCGAACCCCGCATCCCTCGCATCCTTAATAACCCATCTATCGTCTAATACTTCCTCAAGCGTAAGACCCATAGACTCAGCCCTGACAGCCTGCTCCAGAATGCTGTTCACATAATCGTAAAGCGTGCCACGTCGGGACGCGATCTCTGAAATTCTGTCAGCTAAGTCGACCCTAGCTGCCAACATCTTCCTTCTATCCCTTCTTCTCTCTTGCCTCCTCAATTCCCACACGACCCATTCTGCCAGATTCCTGATGCTAAGTGCGAATTTCCCTTGTATAAGATGATAGTTTCTCCCTTATAGTTTATTTCCCTGACATCTGAACCCAATAGCGCGCAGACCGTTTTAGTCTTGGTCAGAGAAAAGCGGCGTGCGCAATCCCCATCGATGGGCGACCGCCAAAGCCTGACGTTCAGGAGAAGGAGCACATAGGGCGTAAAGCCTCAGAAAAACTTAAATAGCCTATTGGAACTCTATTGCGCCTACGGAAGATGGTGGGAAACCGATGCTCTCAACCAACCGGCTATACGAATAACGAAAAGACATCCGGATTTCTGACGAGAAATAGGCCGGTGGCAGAGATTGTTGAAACCTTATGATTGGAGGGTTATCCTTGGACTACGCTGTCGAAACCTTCGACCTCACAAAGATATTCGAAACGAAGGAGAAAGGCAAAAAGCGTTCCGTTAGGGCAGTTGACCATGTCAACATAAAGGTCAAGGAAGCAGAGTTCTTCGGCCTCCTCGGACCCAACGGAGCCGGCAAGACAACCCTCATAAAGATGCTTTGCACGATAATATTGCCCGATGAAGGAACAGCCAAGATCAGCGGTTACGACCTTCTAAAAGAGCCTTATGCAGTAAGGAGCAACTTCGGATGGTTCCACGGCGAGACAGGTGGACGTTCGCTTTACTGGAGGCTTAACGCCGAGGACAACCTGCAATTCTATGCTTACCTTCAAAATGTGCCCCATGAAGTCGCAGAAAAGAGGATTGACGCACTTCTCGAGTTCTTCGGCTTGACCGAAGACCGAAAGAAGCTCGTGAAGGAATACTCAACGGGAATGAAGGTCAGGGTTATGCTTGCCAGAGCCTTGCTTCACAATCCGCCTATTCTCTTCATGGACGAACCCACAATCGGGCTGGACACAATTGGAGCGGTCGAAACTAGGAAGCTTCTGAAGGCCCTCAACACGGAGCTAAGGAAGACAATAATATTCACGAGCCACAACATGTTCGAGGTCGAGCAGCTCTGCGAAAGGGTTGCCATAATGAGGAGGGGGAAGATAGTGGCAGATGCCCCGCCCTCGCAGCTAAGGGAGATGCTGAGGGACATCCATGCTGTCGAAGTTGAACTGAAAGATAATGAGAACCCAGAGAAGACCGCTGAAGCTCTAGCCTCCGTGCCCATAGTGAGAAGGGTAATCGAGACGAGGAACAACACCTACGGTTTTGTGATACGCCTGCAAGTCGAAGACGAGTACGAAGCCATCCCGCAGTTAGCGGAGAAACTTCGCTCTCTCGGAGCTAAGGTGTCAGCAATCCGGCAGACTGAGCCCACCTTCGAGGACATCTTCGTGAAACTGACAAAGGAGGAGGAGGCATGAACACAGAGGAGCTCGTTGAGCTCTTCAGAAAGGAGAACCCACGGAGACATTCAGGCACGACCCACGTTTGGGCAGTTTTCTGGGCAAACTTCAAAGTCTTCCTCTCGTACAAGACCTGGGCGATAACTGAGACAATGAGCACAGTCGCCTCGATCGCCATGTATTCCTTCATGGGGCTCCAAGTTGACGCGAGACGGATTGTTGAAGCGGGCTACGGAAACGTCGATTGGCTGTCCTTCGCCCTTGTCGGCGTGGCAACAGCCAACTACCTCTGGATGTGCACAAGCAGGATAAGCCATTCGATGCAACATGAGATCAGCGAAGGCACATTGGAACCAATAATCTCTTCCCTGATCAACATGAAGTCCTACATAATCGGTCAGTCCATCCGCGGCTTCATCGTGAGCGCATACTTCATGCTGGGCTCGCTGCTGATCGGAATCTTTGTCTTAAAGGTGCCGTGGATAATGAGCCTTGAGACAGTTGCCTCCTTCATAGTCATACTTCTCATGATGATCGTCAGTTACGCAGGCATCGGAATAATGGCAGCGGGGATAATCCTAGTATACAAGAAGGGCGATCCGCTCGCATTCCTCTTGGCAAGTATAACCGAGTTCCTTGGTGGCGTACTCTTTCCCCTGAAATACTTAGAGGGCTATCCGATCCTCGGGATGCTTGCTTGGTTAATGCCCTACACCTACGCCTTGGACGCTGCTCGAAGGGTCCTCTTGAACGGGGCAACTCTAGCCTCACCCGCAGTTCTGGGCGACATCGTTGTGCTTGTCATCTACACCATTGTGTTCATCCCAATCGGACTATGGGTCTTCAGGTGGGGCTGCGATCGCATAAGGTATGAAGGAACCGTGGCGACCTACTAGGGAGTTTAGAGATGGACTCCGAACAGATCGTTAGGCTTCTGTCCGAAGAGGTTCCCCGTAGGAAGACGCCTGCCCATCGCATAGTGGCCTCCTTCATATCTAGGGACTTTAAGGTTTGGTGGACCTATAAGTTCTGGCTTACCTTGGACATATCTGGCATAGTCATCTTCGTGGCAACCTACTACCTGTTCTCCCTGATCACGTCTCCTCAGCAGATTCAGGAAGCAGGATACGTCGCAGGCGGATACTTCACCTTCGCGTTGATCGGCATAGCCTTCCAGCAATACGTCTTCTTCGCTGTCCAGAGCGTGAACATGAGTGTGAGGGAAGAGCAGTGGAATGGCACCATGGAGACGGTCCTCTCATCTGCCACTGACTTCAAAGTCTTCCTTTTAGGGGAAACCTGTTTTTACTTCATAGTGTCCTCAGCCTTCCTTTTCATCTCTTTGCTTATGGGATATCTCTTAGGAGCCACATTCAGCATCAGCCCCGCGTCACTGCTGTCAGCACTCCTGCTCTCCGCCCTGCTCATCGCAAGCCACATGGCAATAGGGGTCTTGAGTGCAGGCGTTATAATGAAGACGAAGCAGGGCAACCCGTTGACTTGGGCGTTTTCTTGGATGACGCAGCTTGTCTCAGGCGTCTTCTACCCGTTGAAGCTTCTCCCATGGTACCTCGAGTGGGTTGGCAAGATCTTCCCGCTAACTTACTCTCTAGACGGGATTAGACTGTGCCTTCAAGCTGCGAGTGACCTCACCTCGCCGGCGGTCTTCAGCGACGTCATCAGCCTCGTAATATTCATGGTTGTAGCGACGCCCTTAGCCCTCTACGTCTTCAAGATAGGATACGACGCGGCGAGAAGAGACGGCTCCCTAGGACAGTACTGACCCAGCACCTTTTTCATTTGGAGAGAATCAGCTGTCTTTAGAGCCACATAGGGAAAATCGTCTCATACTTGAAGAGCCTTTCCTGGTCCGCTTTTGTCAAATGAAGCTTGAATTTGGCTTAACGCACGTCCGCCAAAGTTTGCAGAAGTCATCCGCAGGCTCAGGAAGTCTCGCTTTTGCTGTCTGCCAATGATTGATTGAAGCAAAGTTTTTACTCCGTGGCACTCCTTTTCTCTATGAGAGGTCCGGTCTTATCTATGAGGGGGCTTGCAGATTCGGCTTTGAGCCGTTCTCTGATTGATCTTCTCCTGTATGGGAACCTCGTGAACGTCTACGACGGCAACATCTCTGAGTCCTATGTTGGCATCAAAGGGGGAAGGATAGCCTACGTCGGCAAGAAGCCCATCCCCAGCAAGAATTTTGTGAAGCTTGATTCCGGATACATGGTTCCTGCCTACATTGACGGCCACATTCACATCGAAAGCTCCTTGCTGATCCCCAGCCAGTATGCGAGAGCCGTGATTCCGAGGGGAACCTGCTGCGTCGTCGCTGATCCTCACGAGATAGCCAATGTGAGAGGCGTGG
>Ga0315312_1002888_pt1 | contig 11478 bp, 10 predicted proteins | sample TDP7_MG_FD_203629 | JGI IMG/M metagenome (GOLD analysis project Ga0315312, IMG submission 203629) | Freshwater sediment microbial communities from Lake Towuti, South Sulawesi, Indonesia - TDP7 | ecosystem: Environmental > Aquatic > Freshwater > Lake > Sediment | place: Indonesia: South Sulawesi... | reverse complement strand
CTTTCCGACGGATTCATAGACATACCTGACACCGTCGAATTCCTTGATGAAGGGGAAGCTGTCAAAGTCAACCTATTCGGAGAAGCACTAACCCCTGCCGACCTGGTTGTGATAGGGAGCCACTGCATCGGGATCGATGTCCTGATCGGAATAGTGCGTGAACGTGCGCCCGAGTTCGTCGCCAAGGTCATCAATACAGGTTCACTCGGAGGAATTCATGCCGTAAAGCGGGGCGAGGCCGATCTTGGTGGCATCCACCTGCTCGACGAGACAACCGGCAAATACAACATTCCATTCTATCATCGATTCGGCTTAGAGGACAAGGCAGTCTTAGTGAAAGGATACGCACGCGAGCAAGGCTTCCTGCTTCCCCGAGGCAACCCGAGGGGCATACAAGGCTTCGATGACCTCCTTAAGCAAGAGTTATCGTTCATCAATAGGAACCGAGGCTCGGGCACGAGAGTCCTAGTGGATTTCTATCTCTCTAAGATCGCCTCCTCAAGGGGCATCACACTCGATGAACTTGCCAGACAGATCCGGGGATACATGTCGGAGGCGAAATCTCACTCAGCCGTAGCGGCTGCAGTCGCTCACGGTCGAGCCGACGTGGGCGTGGGCATCAGGACGGTCGCGGAGACATACGGCCTCGATTTCGTGAAGATTGGAGACGAATCATTTGACTTCCTGATAGCGAAAGACCGCCTTGACAAACCGGCTGTGCACTCATTCTTGGCCACTTTGAAGTCGAAAGAGTTCGCTTCAATGCTCAACACGAAAGCCCCAGGGTTGAGAACGGATCCGAACACGGGAATGATTCTGGCCAGCTGATCCGGGCATACTCATTGCTTTGCCCGTCGGATCTTCTGAACTTCCGCCGCCAGATCTTTCAACATTCCTGAACGTGACCTGTTTCCACGTTTGACCGAGATGTACCCTGTCTTCTCCCACCAGCGGGAGGGAAGCGCAGAGCTGGATGAGATCTCAAGATCGAGTGAAAGCTTCTTGGCTGCGAGCGCAAGTTCGTCTGCTCGCGGGGCTTGAACCGCCTGTGACTTCGCTAGGCGCCTTCCCTGTGAGCGAGACTTCGTCGAGTCGATAGCCGAGGGCCAGATAACCATCTTTCCGCTCTGCTTCAACTCGTGCATGCCCTGCTCCGGTTGGATCGCTAGCCGAGTTCAGACCACGGAGGGATTCAGAAGTTACGCTTTCACGACGAGTATCGCGTTGACGACTCCGTGCTGTCCCGGTCTTGAGGTTACTCGGGCTTGTCCCAGAGGGGTTTCGAGTATTGCGCCCTTCGTGATTACACCGCGCCGTTGGTAGTCAACATTGGCGGGGTTCCTAACGACACCTCTGATCTCGGTCTTCTCCGTCTTCCCGGTCGCCGGGTCCGTGACGTTCACAAATTTGGTAGCGAGCACCTTCAGCTTGTCTTTCCCGCCTCTTCCTCTCTTAGGCGCCAGTCTAAGTTCGCCTATCACAGTCGCGGCTGGGTCGCTGCCCATCTCGTATGCGCGTTTGCCTCGGAAGACCTTCCTTCGTCCTCCCGACCGCTTGCGCTTGTGCAAGTCACCGTGCCATTGAGGCAAATCAGAGTAACCTCCAAACTCGAACTGCTGCACACCACTCAACACCAAATATAAGAATTGCTTGGGTGACGGGCACTCGACGTCTCACTCTAGCCCAATGTCGGTTCAAGGAGCGGTTGAGGTCTGATGAATTGTGGTCATGCCTGCGCAGCGACGAATACTGACGGAGTCGTTTTCAATCTTTGGTGACTTCTCTGTGAGGAATGAGGTGCTCTTGGCCATCTCTGCAATGGTCTCAGTTGGTGTCGCCGACGTGCTCCGCAGGAGAGGCTTGATCTCTGGTGGTTCTCCGGTCACTTGCATGACGATCGAAACTGGGTTCATGGCGTTCTTTTCTTTCATTGCCGTGTTTCTCCTTGAAGGAAGGCTGAATCTGAACAGAGACATCGCAGTGTTCTCGCCAGTTACGGGTTTCCTGATCTTCGCTGGAATCTTGGCGCTCTTGATCGCTGTTAGCACGAGTGAAGCAAGCCAATATGCACCGATCACGAGACTCAGCTTTGTATCGACCTTCTTGCTGGCGATCTTTGTGTTCGGAGACTTTGACTATTTCGAAGGCGGTTGGGGTGGTTCTGGCTGTAGGAGCGATAGCTCTGTTGTCACTAGACTTCTGACAACGGAACGAGCTGAATTCATCCTCTGCTCACATAGCACCCGTTACAGGTTCGGAGGACTTCCACGTAATCCATGAAAGGACCTCTAACCGTGGTCCCAATGTATCGGACGCAGTCGAAGCACACAGTTTTTCCACAGAACCTGCAACGGGCCCATCTACGTTCCTCATCACGCGGGACAATCTCTCGCCCACAGTCGACGCATCTGAAGGCTTGAGTGCTGTCAGGGCTCACGGTCTTGTCATCTCCATCGTTTCTCGGTCAAATATCGAGAGGAAACTTGCCCACCGCTCTTGCAAGATCCGCTGATGTGAAGACGCCGATCGGTTTGCCGTCCTCAACCACAACAAGCCGTCTGACCTTCATCTCCGCCATGATACGAGCAGCCTCCTTCACGTCTGTCGTGGGAGCCACTGTCACTAGGGGCGAAGATCCATAGGTGCCCACAGTTATCGCCTTCAAATCCTTGTCGTGAGGTAGAACTTTCGACATTAGATCACGCTCTGTGAAGATCGCGTACGTCATTCCCTGGCGGGAGATGAGGACGCTGCCGATGTGTTTCTCTCCCATCAGCTTGCAGGCATCGGCCACCGACGTCTCCGAGTCTAGCGTTACCGGGGGTCCGCTCATGAATTCTCTGACGGTAACCAAGTGTCTCACGTTCACAGAGTTTCTGCTACCTCTGGATAAATGCGCGTACTCCAGCGGCAGGCGGAATCTATCGACTAGTCGTGCTTGGTGGCTCCGCCGACTAAGTCGGATTTCGTTCTTCTTGAGGGGGTTTCAGAGGAACTTCCTGTATGCCTGCTGGCCGCATTTCTCCGATCTGGCCTGATTTGAGGTTCTCAAGGATCTTCTGAATCTGTCTCTTCATGAGTCTAGGTTCCTGGCTGAGATTGAAGTAGTCGCAAAAGCTCGCGGTTGTCCGCAGAAGCTTCGATCTTCCTAGCTTCTCCTCTGATATCAGGCCCATGTCCCTCAGCTGCTTCACGTGCCCGTAGGCGAGGTTACCTCTTACTTTCACGACGTGTGACTGCGCCACGGGCTGGCGCAGAGCGATGTATGAAAGTGTCCTGAGCGGGCCGAGAGTGAGGAGCTGCCTCGTTGCCAGGCGCTTAACGCTCTTCGAGTATTCGGGTTTCAGTTGCATAACGTAGCGGCCGTCTGAGAGCTCGAGGACTTCCAGCGCTCCTGAGTTCTGGGCGTACTTCTCCTTCAGAGCCGCTGCGAGTCTTCGTATCTTCTCTTCAGAGCGCAGGTTTAGGATCGAGCCCAGAACGACGATGTCAAGCGGCTTTCCAGCCACGTACAGAGCGGCTTCAATCACCGAGATTTGCGTTGTTGTACGCTCGTCTCGCCTCGTCTCGCCCTGTGAGGTCTCAGACAATCTTTGCAGCAACCTCTGGGAGGGTGATGATGATGTCGCCTCGATCCTCTTTCTGACTCAAGGTCACTCGGTCCTGCATGACCAAGAACAGGAGCATAATGAACGCCCTAACGATATCCAACAGGGTGTACTGCTTCGTCAGATGTAGGAATGAGAGTGTATGACTACGAGCGGCTTTCCTTACGAGTGTCGAGTAGAAGGTCTCTATGTTCTTCTCAATGTCGGCTAGGAACTCGTCCATCTGTTCAAGGATCTCTGGCGGGCTGAGCAGGCCTTTCCTCTCGGCAAGAGCGATACTCTCGCGTTTCAGAACCTCCTCAAGCAGCGAGAGTACTTGCTCGATTGATGTGGCTGTGTACTCGAACCGGATGGGGAATGGGAGAGGGGGTGGAACCTCCTCGTTTGGTCTCGCTATAGGTGGCTTAGGGGGCTCCTCCATCTCCAGTACGAGTTCGGACTTCATTCTGTGAATCATTGAGGATGAGAGGAGAGCTGTTCCGGAGGCGGAGAAGTCGATGAAACCTTGTTTCTTCATCTCGGCGAGAAAGGCGTTCAACAGGTAAGTGATGTTGACGTCCCAAGGTTTGATACGATGTAGCCGGAGCAGGTCGAAGAGGATGAGGTATGGGGGGCGCAGCCAGAATGGCTTCTCTGCTACGTCCACTAGGCGGCCACCTCAGCCATTGGCATTGAGACTACTTGAGAGACGCCCTCCTGTATGAAGACGCCGTAGACTTTGTTTGCCCTGGATATCGCCGTGTCCTTCAGTGACACGACAATGAACTGTGACCCTTTTGATCGTTCACGAAGCAGTTCCGCGAGTCGCTGCGAGTTCAGCACATCAAGGTGGGCGTCGATCTCGTCGAATATGTAGAAGGGCATGGGATGTATGGCCTGAAGCGCCAGCAGGAAGCAAACGGTGCCGACCGACTTCTCGCCGCCGCTGGCGCTGCTGATCGTCATCTCAGACTTGCCCGGGAACTCCAGTAGAACATCAACTCCTCCCTTGAATGGGTCCTCAGGAGACTCGAGGACCAGTCTTCCGTTTCCGGTTGCTGTGATCTTAGTGAAGATCTCTTGGAATGTGCTGTTGATTTGGTTGAATGCTCGCATGAACATGTCATGCTTCTTCTTGTCGAGTTCATTCATGAATTGGATGATGGCGTGACGTTCTTTCTCGATCTCGTAGATCCTTGTCGCGAGCTGCTTGTAGTTGTTCTTCTGGTCTTCGTATTGACTGACCGCGAGTTCGTTCACCGCGCCGATACGTTCAAGTTCTCTCTTGAGGGTGTCCAGTGAGTTTTCCAGCGATGGGAGCGCTTGAGGGTCTACCTCGACGAGTTCGCTGTAGCCTAGCTGCTTGATCTCCGACCAGAGAAGCGACGCGCGCATCTCTTTCTCTCTGATTGTTGAGCTGAGGTCCGCAACATCGCGGTTTATGGGTTCAAGATCATTGATCGTCTTCATCAGCTCAGATTCCAAGTTTTTGAGCGCTCTCTCAAACTCGCTACGCTTCGTTTTTGCCGAGGTGAGATAGCTCAAGATCGTCTGTCTTTGGTTCTGGACTTGTTTGATATTCTGCTGTTCGCTGCTGAGTGTCTGATCTGCTACTTGGATCCTTGATTGTATATTGCACATCTGCCTCTCGATCGATGCTACTTGAGCTTTCGTCTGATCGAGGCTTTGCGTGAACGTTGTAATCGAGGATTCGAGTGTGGAGATACGGGATTGGAGTTCGAGCTTCTCCTGAACGAGCGTGTTCAGCTCGTCATAGAGCGTCGCGTGCTTCTTCTCCAGCTCGACGAGCTCGTCCGACTTGGCCTTGAGTCCGAAGGATGACCTCTCCTTCATCAGTAGATCGAGCCGGTCCTGCAGATCCTGTTTCGCGGCTAGGGCCGACTTGAGAATGCGATTCTCCTCTTCGATTTGTTCGTTCAGTGATGCATAACGTTTTTCCGAGTTGTCAATGGCTCTTGCCGTTCGTTCCAAGTCTTGTCTGATCGTCTCGTTTTCTCTTTCCATCGCTTCGATTAGATTCTTACTCGCGGCTCTGCTGTCGGTCAGGGTGAGGATTTCCACTCTGAGTCTCTCGAGATCGTTCTTGCTTCGCTCTAGAAGACTCTCTAGTGATTTGACGGCAGAAGCTACATCTTCAAGGGTCGATTGTTTTGGCACAAGCTTTCTGGCGTCCAGTGGTTCACGGTAGTACCCAATCTCCATGCCTCCGCCTGGCTCATACAGGTCTCCGGCAAGTGATACTGCTCGTTGTCCTTCAAGAGAGACTAGGAAGGCCGACCTTTGAGTCGCCGCAAGTATTGTGTCTCCGAACACAAAATTGATTGCACGATCAAACGGACCCAACGGTTCAATGAAGCTTTCAATGGGCCCGATGACTCCTTCGATGTCGGTGGGCGGCTCGATCTTCTTCGTATCGTAGAGACTTTCGATCGAAATCAGTTTGACGCGCCCAAGCTTCGTTCTCTTGAGGCTCTCTATGCATTGGATTGCGTTTTCGATGTTCTTGACGACGACGGATTTCATCCATCCTGCCGAGGCGGCCTCGATGGCTCTGCGATGTTCCTCCTTGAAACGGATGAAGTCGCATAAGCGTCCGTAGACACCGCCAATCGCGCCGGACCGGCCCATTCCCTCGATCAGCTCCAGAGCGGACTCGTCTGAGGCCAATGCCTCGGCTACAGTCTTCTGGGTTTCTACCTCTGCGAGGGTAAGCCTCGCCTTCTTGGAAACCTCTGCCGCATGCGCTACTTCACCTTGTTTCTCGGTCTCAACCTTTCCATACTCGGTGAGGTTTGCCTCGATCGTGTTTAGCCTAGACTTCTCGTCCGCGAGAAGCTTTGCCAGTTCTTCCATTCTACCCTTGATGCCTTCGGCAAGGTGCTCATACTCTTCTCGTCGTGACTTGAGGGTCTGCGCATGCTCTTCGAGAACAGTAATCTTCGAGCCGCTTCCCTTCTCATGACCGTCGAGCTTCATCAGTTCCTTCGTGAGTTCTGCAATCTGCTCGTCTATTGTGTCTGATTCGCCGGATTGCTCCCCAAGCTTCCTCCTCGATTCGGCGACAGACTGTGACAGGGTGTCGTGTTCTTTACGCTTGGAATCCAGGACCTGCATCAGATCCGATAACCGGGCTGCGCCTTCAGCTAGATCCGACTTTGATTGCTCGATGGATCCGCCCATCCGCTCCGTGTGTCTTTCAAGCTCCGCCTTCTGCGTTTCAAGCGATCTGACGGTGTCTTTGGATGATTCTATCTCAGCCTTCAGGGCTGCGATCTTCGCGCCGAAATCTCCAATGGTACGCTCAATGTTGAAAAGGTCTGCACTGCCCTTGTCGACTACGGTGTCCTCATAGCTGCCCCGCTCTAACTCAATCCTTTCCCTTTCTTTGGAAATCTCATCCTTCTTGATTTTCATCTGTTCGATCTTTTGCTGTTTCTCGCTGACCTTCCGTCTGAGATCAGCGATCTGGGTCTGGATCTCAGATATCTTGTAAGAGGCCAATTGGGCCTGAAGTTTGCCAGTCTCTTTCCTGAGTTGCTGTGATCTGAGGTAGTCGTTTCTTTCCCTCTCAAGGGCCTCGACCCTGCTGCGAACCTCATCCGTCCTAGCCGATGCGACCTTTATGTTCAGGTCAGCCTGCTGAAGCTGGAGTTCCGATTCTGCCTTCTTGGAGTCGTAGACGGCTATTCCGATCATGTCCTCAATTATTCTTCGCCGTTCCTCCAGCGTCACCTCGGCAAGCTTGGTGATTGCATGCTGCTGAACGATGTTGTGCCCCGAGACCTGAATATCTGCTGACGAGAGTATGTCGGTAAGTTGCTTTCTTGAAACGCGCCGCCCGTTCAGTCGGTATATTCCCTCTCCGCCTCTTCTGAACTCTCTTGAGATCGTGACGGCGTCGGCGTCCACGGGGATGCGGCGATCCCCGTTGTCGAACTGAATCCCTGCATACGCGGACCTTGCTGTTGCATGTGGAGATCCTCTATGGATGAGGTCTGTGATCGTTCCTCCTCTGAGTTCTTTGGCACTGAGTTCACCGAGCGCAAACTTTGCCGAGTCAATGACGTTGCTCTTGCCCGAGCCATTCGGCCCTGTTATCACTGTGAGGCCGCGATCAAGATTCAGCGACACTTTCTTCCCGAAGGTCTTGAAACCTCTGAGATCAATCCTACGAATGTAGACCAAGAGCGAACCGATCCCGATGAGCTAAGCAAGACCTTCGAGACTCAACGATCACGTCGTGATGTCAATCAGATTCGAACAGTATTGGATGTGAGATAAAGTTTGGCGCGACCTCTGGAAACTTCATGCGTCGCGAATTCATGTCAGAATAACTTGCTCAAGGCTCGCAGGGTTACTGTCCGAATCTTCTCCTGCGTTTCTGGTAAGTTCGCACAGCTCTGAGTAAATCTATCCGCCTAAACTCCGGCCAATATACATCTAGGAAGCAAAATTCGCTGTAGGCCGACTGCCACAGTAGAAAACCGCTAAGCCGCTCTTCTCCAGATGTCCGTATGATAAGGTCCGGATACGGGTTCGGCAGATGGGCGGTATACAGGTACTTCATGAAGAGGGCCTCGTCTATCTCATCTGGCCTAACCGATCCTTTGCCGACTCCATCGGCGATCTTGCGCGCAGCGTCAACAATTTCAGTTCTACCGCCATATGCCAGCGCGACGTTGAGGTAGTATTTGTCATAGGATTCTGTTGCGTGTTCGATCTCTCTGAGAACTTCCTGCAGACCTTTGGGGAGGAGATCGACTCGGCCCAGAGCTTTCACCCTGACCTTGTTCCGATGCAGCCTCGGATCTTTCAGCAGCTTCCTTGCTTCTTCCTCGATGATGCTGAATATCGTGTCCACTTCACGTTTCGGGCGATTGAAGTTCTCCATTGAGAAGACGTACAATGTGATGGTCTTGATCTTGAGGTCCAGACACCATTCCAAGAAACGCTGGCTGGTCTTAGCCCCGTATCGGTGCCCCTCGTACTCTTTGCCCGAACGAGCGATGGCCCATCGTCGATTTCCGTCGAGTATGACGCCCACGTGCTCGGGGATCGCTTGCTTCCTGACCTGTCCGTCGAGCCACTTCTCATAGATGGCGTAGGCCCCGATAGCCCTCAGGAAGCCTTCTAACATGCTTTGTCACGTCGCAGACGCATGTGACAACGCTCTTGCGCACCGGCAAGCTCTTGCGACCGGAATCTTAGCTATTGCGGCGCTCAGCAAGGATTCAACCTCTGGCAAGACCTTCTTTGCGAGTTCAGTCACCTCAGATGCGCTGAGCGCTTTCTGGAGGCCTGCAGCCATGTTCGTTACGAAGCAGACGGCCCCGTAGCACATTTCGAGTTCACGTGCGAGGAACGATTCGGGCGCTGATGTCATTCCTACAATGTCGCATCCTGCGTTTCTCATCATCCTGATTTCGGCAGGGGTCTCGTAGCGCGGCCCATCCGTACATGCCAGCACACTCTCATTCCAGACTCGACGAGAGGAGCGGCTTGAGACCTCAATGAGGGTCTTGCGGATCTCTGGGCAGTAGATGTCGGTCGCGTCGACGTGCACAACCTTATCGGAATCATAGAAGGTCTGAGCCCTCAACCTAGTGAAGTCGACTAGGTCGACTGGAATCGCTAGGTCCCCTGGCCTATAGCTTTCCCTCATGGCGCCGACGGCGTTGGTCGCGACTATCCTTTCCACGCCGAGCTGCTTTAGGCTCCAAAGGTTGGCCCGGTAGTTGACCTTGTGCGGTGGAGAATCATGGGAGGCGCCATGCCTGGGCAGGAACGCAACAGCAGTCCCGTCAACTTTGGCGACTGTTATGTCGGGAGACGGCCCGTATGGGGTGCCTATCCGTTTGACTTCCCCGGATTGGAGTAGTCTCTCAAACCCTGAGCCGCCGATCAGCCCTATTCTTACGTTGGACAATGGTGACCCGCCGAGGCGATTCTGCAGTCTTGTTGCACGACGCAGAACCGAGAATATAAGGCGTGCCGGCCGGCCTATATGGCGCCCTTTTCCATGAGCGCCTTGAACTCCTCAAGGGACAGTCTCTTACCATGCTCAAGTTTCTCGGCGCCAGACTTCTCGAGCTTTTCACGAACCTCTTGCGCTTTTCGCAGCTTAGTCAACTGTCCTGACGAGGCGATCTGTTGGCGCAACTCCCGAATCTTGACGAGGTTTGTAACGTATTCCTTGTGGGCGTTGTCTGCGCCTTTGAAGGCTTCGACGAAGGCTGCATGTGCCTTGTCTGCCTCCGCCTTAACCGCCGATGCGGAGGCGGCTACCTCAACCAGTCTCTTATGGACCACCTCGCTCTCCTCGACGACCTTTGTCATCTGCTCATGAAGCGATTGGGCCTGAATCCTTCGACCGCCGATCGTCGCCTTCGTTCCCGCGATCTTGTACCTGAGATCCTCGGCCTTCTTGGCGACCAGTACCTGTGCTTCGAGTTCCTTTAGTCGCTTGATCATCTCTCTCTCAGCCTTCGCAGTGAGGGTCGTAGTCTGCAACTTCCATTCCAACCGGTTGAATTCTTCGATCGCCTTTCGGGGACTCTCGTTCATCCGTTCAGAGATCTTGACCGACTTGTCCTTGAGCTTCTCCAGTCTCTCCCTCTCGGAAACAGCACCATCCCTAGCAGTGTCCCGAGATGCCTTCAGTTCCTTCACTTTGCGGTTAAGCTCGTCTCTTCTGGCCTTGACGTCTTTGACCTCGGCGACGAGCCTCTTGAATTCCTCGTTCAGCTTGTTGCGTTGCTCAAGCAGTTCCTTTGCCTTTCGATTCAGACTCTCGCGTTGCTCAACAAGACGGTAGTTCGATTCTCTGAGAGCATTGATCTGCTGGAACAATGCCTCAGGCGTCGCTGACAAGCTGCTCTGTACCTTTTGCCGCCTGTCGGAAGATGCGCGATTACTCATAAGACTTTCTCGAAAACCGATCTGTAGGCCTCAAAGGGCCAGAGGACTGGAGCGATGTCTGGATCTCAGAATCGGCGCACTTGACGTTTCAGGGGGAAAGTAGCATGCGCGCGTCGACGACCATGGCGCCTCGCTCGTATACCATCGTTGGGTTCAGGTCCATCTGTTCGATTTGAGGGTTCTCTGTCACCAAACGAGAGGCGCTTAGAATGATGCTTGCTATGGCGTCTTGGTCAACAGGCGGAGAACCGCGGTAGCCGGTCAGCATGGAATAGCCTTTGATTTCCCTGATCATGTCACGTGCGTCGCGCTCTTCAACGGGAGCTATCCGAAAGGCTACGTCCTTGAGCACCTCAACAAAGACCCCTCCGAGCCCAAAGAGAATAGTCTGCCCAAACTGCGCGTCGTTGACCGATCCAACAATCACTTGGGTCGACTCGGGCGCCATCCTCTGCACAAGGACACCGATGAGTCGGGCATCCGGCCTGCGTGCTCTCACGTTCTCCATTATGCCGAGATAGGCGGATTCCACGGCGTCGCTTGATGACAATCCTGCCACGACTCCGCCTACATCGCTCTTGTGAACTATGTCAGGAGAAACGATCTTCAAGACGACCGGGTACCCAAGCTTTCCGGCGATAGCGGCCGTGTTGCTAGGGCTGGTTGCCACCGTGAAACGGGGCGTGGGAATGTCGTATTCAAGACATATCGCTTTGGCCTCGGGCTCAAGTAGACTATGGCGTCCTTCCGCTAACGCCTTCTTGATCACTGCTTGTACCTCTTCGACGCCCAAGGCAGCTCACCGTCAGGTCTGCCACAAACCGCTTTAATACGCTTGCCCGTTTGTGCAATAGCTCGAGCTAATACACTTCAGACATCAGTCTGGGCGGAATCGTTGGAACAGAACAGCGCTTGCCAGAGACTTGCAATTGTCGGTACCACCCATGTCGAC
>Ga0315312_1002887_pt1 | contig 11481 bp, 7 predicted proteins | sample TDP7_MG_FD_203629 | JGI IMG/M metagenome (GOLD analysis project Ga0315312, IMG submission 203629) | Freshwater sediment microbial communities from Lake Towuti, South Sulawesi, Indonesia - TDP7 | ecosystem: Environmental > Aquatic > Freshwater > Lake > Sediment | place: Indonesia: South Sulawesi... | reverse complement strand
GATGCAGACCAGACGCTTACCCTCACGGGGAATCCTGAGGCCTGGGAGGGGGAGAATCGGATTGTTGGCGAGGAGATGGTTCTTTACCTCCGCGAGGACAAGAGCGTGGTGAGGGGAGGTGCTCAGAAGCGGATTAACGTGACGCTCTTTCCTGAGTCCATGCAGGAGCAGGCCGGGAAGGAGGGAGCTGAGCCCAGCTCCGGTGGGGAGGCTGGGGCGGCGGGACAGTCAGCAGGGAGCCCGCGGGCGGAGTGAAACATGGCGGATCGTCCGGCGCTGGAGACGGTAGGCCTTGTGAAGTCGTTCCACGGAAGGAGGGTGGTGGACGAAATCAGCCTTACCGTCGGCCGCGGGGAGATTGTGGGTCTGCTTGGCCCCAATGGGGCCGGCAAAACCACTACCTTCTACCTGATCGTTGGCCTGGCCAAGCCCGAAGAGGGAAAGATTCTTTGCGAGGGGCGTGATATCACCAGGCTTCCCATGTACGAGCGCGCGCGCCAGGGGATCAGTTACCTGCCCCAAGAAGCTTCCGTATTCCGGCGGTTGACGGTGGAGGAGAATATCCTGGCCATGCTTGAAGCCCTGGGGAGCGGGAAGGAGGAAAGGCGAGTTCGTGCCGCAGATCTTATGAGGGACCTGGATATTGCCAAGGTTTCGGGCGTCAGGGGCTACGCACTGTCCGGAGGTGAGCGGCGGCGGGTGGAGATCGCGCGGGCACTGGCAACCTCTCCATCCTATCTGTTGCTGGACGAACCGTTCTCGGGCATAGACCCCATAGTGGTGGCAGATATCCAAGAGATCGTCTACCAACTGAAGACCCGCGGCATAGGAATCATCGTCACTGACCATAACGTGCGTGAGACGCTTGAGATTACCGATCGGGCATACATCATCAACGAGGGAAAGATCCTGGAGAGCGGGATGCCGGAACAGATTGCAGCCAGCGAGCGTGCGCGTCAGATTTACCTGGGAGAGAAGTTCTCGCTGTCTCGCAGATGGAGTGACTCCGGCGCCTGAGGCGGGAAGGATGTGAGCGGATATGGCTCTTGAGACGCGCCTGGTGCTGAAACAGCAGCAGCGCCTTGTCATGACCCAGACGCTTCAGCAAGCGATCAAGCTGCTTCCGCTATCACGTCTGGAGTTGGTCCAGCGGATTCAGCACGAACTGGTTGAGAACCCATTCCTTGAAGAGCTGGCGGAGGAGGAGGGCTCGGTTGGCGAAGGTTCGGAATCTGGGGACGGGCTGGGTGAAGAGGCGGCCGATGCCATGGGTGAGAACGACGCTGCCAGCGATTTGACGACCATGCGTCCGGAATGGGAAGTGTTCGTGCAGGCGAACGAGGATGCGGGGATTCCCCTGGAGCCTTACGAGGAGAGGCCATCGTTTGAGAACACAATGGGGAAGGAGGTGAGCCTTCCCGATCATTTGCTCTGGCAACTGTCCATGGTGGCGCGCAGCGATGATGATAAACGCATCGGGGCGGTGATCATTGGTAACCTGGATGCCAACGGCTATGTGGCGGCGGAGCTCGAGGAGATTGCAGAGCAGGCGGCGAGCTCTGTTTGTGAAGTCGAGCGCGTACTAGAGCTGGTTCAGTCCCTCGAGCCAACCGGGGTCGGTGCGAGGAACCTGCGTGAATGCATGCTCCTTCAGGTTCGTAATGGCACCTCCGAGGGGGAGCTTGCGGAGCGGATCATCCATGGATATCTTGAAGAACTGGCCAACGGGCGGGTGGAGCGCATGGCCAGGCGACTCGATGCCCCGAGGGAACTCGTGCTCAAGGCCATAAGGCTGATTCGCAAGCTCGATCCTTTTCCCGGCCGCAGCTACACCCGCACGCCTACCGAGTACATCACCCCCGATATTACTGTCATCAAGGTGTGTGGCCAGTACCGCGTCATCCTCAATGATGACGATATCCCTCGGCTGCACATTAACCGTCGTTATGAGGAGTTGTTGAGGGACCCCGCTAAAGGGGGCACGCATGCCAAGGAATACTTGGAGGAACGGTTGCGCTCGGCAGTGTGGCTGCTGAAAGGGATCGAGCAGCGCCGGCAGACCATGCTCAAAGTCGCCAACAGCATTGTGAAGTTCCAGAAAGGATTTCTGGACCACGGCCTTCCCTATTTACGCCCATTGGTATTGCGCGATGTAGCAGAGGACATCGGGATGCATGAGTCAACGGTGAGCCGCGTTACGACTAACAAGTACATGGAGACGCCTCAGGGCATTCTTGAGCTCAAGTACTTTTTCCACAGCCGCCTGGAGTGTGCCGAGGGCGACGCCATGTCGTCGGTGCGGGTGAAGGAGCTTATCAAGAAGAAGGTCTCTGAGGAGACGCCCAGTAGTCATTATACCGATGAAGACCTGGCGCGCCACTTGCTGCAGCATGGGGTGCGGATTGCTCGCCGCACAATCGCCAAGTATCGCAAGGAGCTGGGAATTCCGTCTTCGAGTCGTCGCAAGAAGATGGCTGCCCTCGGAAGATGAATGCTCGCATGAGCCTATGCCCCTGCAGCCCTCGTGGTGTACGTCTGGGCAAGGGAACTATCCAGCGCGCAGGTAGTGTGTGCCTTCCTTCGCGAGCAGCTCTCGACGTGTGTCCTCTGGAGAGGTGGGTTTGTGCCGTTTGCGCCAGTGGTTCTTCCCCCTGTGATTCTTCGTCACGGCTAGGGCCCTGGTTACCCCGGACGCTTTGGAGGATGTGGTATGCAGATTCAAATCACGATGAGGCACGCCGAGCTTACGCCTGAGATCAAGGAGTTCGTTGAACGCAGGTTGGCCAAGCTTGAGAAGCTCACACATAAGCCGGTGGAGGTGCACGTGGTGCTGTCGCAGGAGAAGTTCCGCTACGTCACAGAGGCGGCGCTCGCCGCTGGGCGGACGAACCTGCGCTGCAAGGCGGAAAGTCACGACCCCCTCCTCTCGGTAGACCAGGCAGTGGACAAGCTGGATCGGCAGTTTCGCAAGACCCTGGCCAGGGTCAGGAGCGCGAAGACAAACAGGAGGGCGGAGTAGTCCTTCAGTTGGGAATTGGCGCCACCCGGAAGCTAGAGGCCTCCTGGTAAGCGAGGGGGCTAGTCCGTCTTCTGGGTGGTGGGGAAGATAATTAGCTTGAAATGTTTGCCTGGCGATGTAACTTTGTCGCTGATGCAGCGAACCTTGTAGTCGTGACTGGCCAGGCAGCTAGACCTCCGCTATCACGAAAGGGGAAAAGGTGGAAGGGAATTACCTCTTCACGTCGGAGTCGGTGACCGAAGGACATCCCGACAAGGTGGCAGATCAAATCGCCGACGCCGTGCTGGACGCGATCTACGACCATGACCCGTACGCCCGCGTGGCGTGTGAGGTTCTGGTAACCACCGGGCTTGTGCTGGTGGCGGGGGAAATCACGACGAGCTGCTATGTGGATATCCCGAAGATTGCTCGAGATACCGTGCGCGAGATCGGCTACACGCGGGCCAAGTACGGTTTCGACGCAGATACCTGTGCAGTCCTGACGACCATAGACGAGCAGTCGAAAGACATCTCAATTGGGGTAACCGAGGGACAAGGCCTTTTCACCGAGATGGGCGCTGGCGATCAGGGAATGATGTTCGGCTATGCCACCATTGAGACGCCGGAGCTCATGCCGTTGCCCATTATGCTGGCCCATAGGCTGGCACATCGGTTGGCTCAATGCCGCAAGGAGAAAATCATCAATTATCTACGCCCGGACGGCAAGACGCAGGTGACGGTGGAATACCGAGACGGCAAGCCATTTCGGGTAGACACCGTCATCGTGTCCGCCCAGCACCGCGAGGACAAATCACTGGACGAGATCCGTCAGGACATCATTGAGCAGGTGGTGTTGCCGGTGCTACCGCCCGAGCTTGTTGACGAGGAAACGATCAGGTACTTCATAAACCCCACGGGGCGGTTTGTGGAGGGCGGCCCGAAGGCCGACTGCGGCTTGACCGGACGCAAGACGATTGTGGATACGTACGGCGGGGCAGCCCACGCTGGCGGCGGGTCCCTCTCGGGCAAGGACCCCTCAAAGGTGGATCGCTCTGGTACTTACGCAGCGCGCTACATCGCAAAGAATATCGTGGCAGCGGGGCTCGCAGACCGGTTGGAGGTTCAAGTCGCCTACGCTATAGGGTATCCGGAGCCTGTCTCCCTGTACGTAAATGCCTACGGGACGGGAAAGGTGGATGATAAGACCCTCAAGAACCTCATCGTTGCCCACTTCCCGCTCAAGCCCGCAGATATCATCCGAACTCTCGATCTCAGACGGCCCATCTACCGCAAGACCGCTGCATACGGCCACTTCGGCCGAGAGGAACCTGAGTTCACCTGGGAGCGGACGGATAGGGCGGAGCGGCTCAGAAAAGCTGTAAACCTCTGAGACTTATCTCAGCTTTCCGAGTTTGCCGAATCCAGGAAGATGGGGAATCCCTGTTGGCAGTCTGGGGGGATGTGTGCAAGCTGACATAAAGAACCCTTCGTTGGCCCAAGGTGGCAGGCTGCGCATCGAATGGGCTTCGCAGAGCATGCCAGTTCTGCGACAGATCCGCGAGCGCTTCAGCCGGGAACGTCCGCTCCGAGGGGTGCGGATAGGAGCATGTCTGCACGTGACCGCCGAGACGGCTTGCCTTGTGCGGACGTTGAAGGCAGCGGGAGCGGAGGTGGCCCTTTGCGCTTCGAACCCCTTGAGCACTCAGGACGATGCTGCGGCGGCGCTGGTGAGCGATGACGGGATTGCTGTATTCGCTATCAGGGGCGAAGGAAGCGAGACGTACTACGCTCACATACACAAGGTTCTTGACCGCAGCCCTCACATAACCATGGACGATGGTGCCGATCTCGTCTCCACCCTCCACGCGGACCGTAAGGATCTGTTGGGTTCCGTACTGGCCGGCACAGAGGAGACCACCACCGGCGTGATACGCCTGCGAAGCATGGCCTCGCAGGGGGTGCTGCGCTACCCGGTTATCGCCGTCAACGACGCCATGACGAAATACCTTTTCGACAATCGGTACGGGACTGGTCAGAGTACACTGGACGGCCTGCTGCGCGCCACAAATCGTCTGCTTGCTGGCTCCGTGTTCGTTGTGTGTGGCTATGGCTGGTGCGGCCGGGGAGTAGCTATGAGGGCAGCCGGCATGGGAGCGAGGGTTATAGTTACGGAGGTCAACCCGGTGCGCGCACTCGAGGCGGTGATGGACGGCTACCAGGTATTGCCTATGAATGAGGCTGCAGGTTTGGGAGACTTCTTCTTAACCCTCACCGGAGACGTCCGAGTGATCCGCCGCGAGCATTTCGAGCGAATGAAAGATGGCGCCATTGTGGCCAACTCGGGCCACTTCAACGTGGAGGTGGACATCCCGGCCCTCCAGGAGATGAGCTTATCGCGGCGCACTGTGCGGGAGTGCGTAGAGGAGTACCGACTGGCGGACGGAAGGCGGATCAATCTCCTTGCCGAGGGTCGGCTCGTCAACCTGGCTGCGGCTGAGGGTCATCCTTCAAGCGTGATGGACATGAGCTTTGCCAATCAGGCCCTTTGTGCGGAGTACCTGGCCGGGCACGCCGCGGAGCTGGAGAGCAAGGTATATCCGGTGCCAGAGACCATTGACAGAGAGATCGCTTGCCTGAAGCTTCAGGCTATGGGCGTGCGCTTCGATGCCCTGACCCCTGAGCAGGAGCAGTACCTTCGCTCGTGGCAGCTCGGCACGTAGCAGCGCTTCCTATTGCTTACGCCGGTAGTGGATCAGCAGCGGGGTTCCCGTGAATCCATAGCTGTCGCGAAGCTGGTTCTGGAGGTAGCGTGTATAGGAGAAATGAACGCCTTCAGGGTAGTTCGTGAAGATGACGAACTGCGGTGGGCGCGTTCCCACCTGGGTCATGTAATTCATTTTGACCTCGCGGCCCCTGAAGCGCGCCGGCTGGTGGCACTTGAGTGCGGTTTCGAGCAGCCGGTTGAGCTCCGCTGTGGGAATGCGCTTGCTATAAGCCTCCATCACCTGGTCGGTGGTGGGGAATAGCCGCGGTAAGTTGAGACCGCTGGTCGCCGAGATGAACAGCACCGGAGAGAACACGAGGAACTTCATCTTGTTGCGTATGCGCTCTGTGAACTCCTCGCGCAGTGATGCGCTTTCCCTCACGAGGTCCCACTTGTTAACCGCCAGGATACATGCCCTGCCCACGTCGTAAGCGTAGCCGGCAATCCTGGCGTCCTGGTCAGTTATGCCAGCAGTGGCGTCAAGTAGCACCAGCGCAACGTCGCAGCGCTCGATGCTCTTGAGCGCCATGATTACGCTGTATTTTTCCACCCTTAGGCTCACTCTCCCCTTTCGCCGAATGCCGGCCGTGTCAACAAATAAATACTGCCTTCCATTGCGGCTGATGATCGTGTCTATGGCGTCGCGGGTGGTGCCCGGCGTTTCGCATACGATGAGCCTCTCCTCACCCAGCAGTGCGTTGATGAGCGAGGACTTGCCTACGTTGGGACGACCCACCACGGCTACTCGGGTGAGCTCCTCAGGCGCTTCGTGGGCTTCTGCTCGGGGCAGCAGTTCCAGCACGTCCTCCATAAGGTCCGCCACTCCCAGGCCGTGCTCGGCGGACACCGGATATATTTTGCCCAGGCCAAGTCGGTAGAACTCGTACGTCCTTTCCTCGTGGGCTGGCACATCAATCTTGTTAACCACGAAGAAAACCGGCTTGTCGGCGTGGCGCAGGATCTCTATGAGGACGGCATCGGCGGGCAGGAGACCTTCCTTGCCATCCCCTACGGCGATGATTGCATCCGCTTCCTCCAAAGCCAGTTGGGCCTGCTCGCGAATCTGCTGTGGCAGTTCATCAGTGGGGGCAGGTTCGAACCCACCCGTGTCCACCAGGAGAAAGGGTGTGTCACCCCAGATAGCCCGCCCGTAGTTTCGGTCGCGGGTAACGCCAGGAGAGGGGTCCACTATAGCCGCGCGCCTGCCCAGAATACGGTTGTATAGCGTGGACTTGCCAACGTTGGGCCTCCCCACTATTGCCACCACCGGAAGGGCCATCGCTTTGTTCCCTCGCCCCTCTGCAACCGCAGGGCTCAAGCTGGGCAAACCTTTCCCTGCGGACCGAAAATGCGGCCTTGCACTGTGGATTATTTAGTCGGCAGGTGGCCTTTGCAAAGGGAAACTTGAGCTAAGGATCTTTTCGCTCGGCGCACTGCAGGCCCGGCGAGATGCCACAGGTAAGGTCAGCGCAGGGACGCGTAGCGTGTCGCCTCTATATACTGCTTCAGCCCGTCCACAATGTGCTGGGCCACTTGCTGTCGGTAGGTGCTGGCGCGCAGGCGTCTCTCCTCGCCGGAGTTGGTGATGAACCCGATCTCAACCAGTATGCTGGGCATCTGTGCTCCTATCAGGACGTAAAAGGGCGCCTCCTTCACCCCGAGGTCGGTCACTTCGCCGAACCGAGAGCCGAGACCGGTCACCAGGGAATGTTGCACAGACGCGGCCAGGTCGTTGGACTCATCGAGCTTCGAGGTCAAAAGCAAGTCTGTAAGGATGGTCTGCAAATCGCTCACCGTCTTCAGCGAGGTCTGGTTCTCGCGGGCGGCCGTGATGGCTGCTTCCTCGCTGGAGGCGAAGTTCAGGCAGAAGGTCTCGACGCCGCTCACCGTCGGCTTCCTGTGGGCGTTCGCGTGGATGGAGACGAACAGGTCCGCTTCGCTCATGTTTGCGACGGCTGTGCGCTCCTCCAAGGGCACGAAGACGTCTGAGTCCCTAGTTAGTATGACCTTGCAACCGAGCTGCTTTTCGATGATGGGCTTCAGTCGTATCGCCACATCCAGCGTGATGTCCTTCTCCAGTATGCCGGAAGGGCCTACTGCCCCCGGATCCTTGCCTCCATGTCCTGGGTCAATGACGATGGTTTCCACCCCCAGCCCCAACTGCCTGGCTATGCTGATGTCGCCAGCCGTGCGGGCCTTCAGTTGCCTCGCCTCAGAAACTGAATCGCCGGCTCCTTCGGCTGGTGCTTTCTCTGCCATGATGTCTATTACGAGCCGATATGGGTCATCCAGCGCGAAGATCTTGTTCTGCGATATGCTGTCCATGTCCAGAACCACCCGTACCGTGTCCGGCTGGTTCTGGCCGATCCGCGCCCTCTTGAGAAGGCCGTCGTTGATGGGGACAACCGGATCCTTGAGGCTTGGAGAAATGCGGCTATCTTCCAGGTCAATGTACAGCCGATCGGGGTCGCGCAGTACGTCCTGTTTGTAATTCACAGGGCCTTCTACGTCGAGCACCACACGAGTGTAGGTAGGATTGCTCCAGTAGCGCAGGTTCTTGACCAGCTTGAGTGCGGATATTCCATCTGCCTCGGTACGAGATGTGCCTTTACCGGCCGTTTTGGGAAGAAAGGAGGCGAGCTCCTTCAAGCAAAGCTTTGCCTTATCGGACCACTTGCTGTTCGGGTACTGGCTTATGAGTTTTCTGTAGTGCTGATCTGCTTGGGCATACGCCTTAGCGTATCGAAACAGAAGCTCGCCGCTGACGAAAAGAGCCCACTCGGCGTATCGGCTGGTCGGATGATCCACCCAAAGCCGGCGATAGCCGGAGAGGGCACTGCTCAAGTCCGGCGGGCGACCAAACTTCCGGTACATATCGAGTCGCAGGCTGGCCAGGGTGTTCAGGGCATCGTCTGCGTGGGCAAAATCCGGATATTGTTCAAGCAGAGCCTCATACCTTGCGACCACTCGCAGCCAGTTATTCCTATCCTCTTGTTGCTCGGGGAAGCTAAGGAGATGATAATAGCTCTTCTTGGCTTCGTAGAAGAGTGTATCGGCCGGAGGAGCATCTCTTGCGGCAGCGGTGAACGGGGTAACCAGCAACCACAGCACCAAGATGCCGAGGCTGATCCGCTTCATGGCAGGCGTCCGCACTACGTACCGCCGACAGTGGATTGAGTGCTGCTTTAAATCCTGGTACTTATGGGCACATAACACTCTACTCGATTTCTAGTAGAGCGAGCAGGGGGTGTCAAGGAAATAATACATCCCAAGAATTATATTTTTGTCCTTAGCCTGCTGCTTACCTTGTGGGCTGGGCGCTCATCACACGAGGGGTACTCAGCAAGGGTTAAGTGTTTGGCCCAAGCCTGTGCTCACCCCTTGCAAGAAAGGCTCGTTGACAAAGTAGGGTGCTGGTGGTATAGACACGGCTTGTTGCGCGGGCCAAGAATCAACAATAATTTCAAGCTAGTTGCTCGGTATCTGGTGACTCTGAAACTCGTTAGGTGCACGGCTTGGTAGAGGGTGAGACCGTTTCGCGGGCTGCGGGACAAGGCCGAAGCAGGGCATGTCGGGCGCCTGAGCTAAGCTTGTACATAAGGGTTAGGGAGCAATCTCCGTGTCTCGCCAGGGTCCTTTGTGTTTGGTAGTTTAGCTTCGAGGGAACGTATGATGAAAGGATTGGAAATTGGCCGGATCAGGAATGTGGGCCTGGTGGGACACGGTGGCGAGGGTAAGACCTCTCTCGCGGAGGCCATTCTTTTCAATGCAGGCGCCATCAACCGGTTGGGCCGCGTCGTTGACGGTTCAACCGTCACGGACTCCGATCCGGACGAAATCAGACGCCAGATGTCTCTTAGCAACGCCTCCGCGTTCTGCGAGTGGAAGAGGCATCGGGTGACCATTGTGGATACCCCTGGGGACGCCAACTTCGTCGCTGACGCCCATGCGGCCGTGCGGGTTGTAGATGGGCTGGTGGTGGTGGTTGGCGCCGACAGCGGCGTGAAGGTGCAGACCGAGCAGCTATGGGCCGCAGCCGATGCTCACGAGCTGGCGAGGTTGGTTTTCCTCAACAGGATGGACATTGAGCGGGCCGACTTTGACGCCGCGCTCAAGGAGTTGGAGAAGAGCTTCAAACACAGGGGCGGAACGGTGGTGAGCTACCGCAGAGGAGAGCCTGTTCCAATTCCTCCGCATGTCCCAGTAGTGGTAGGGTTCCCAATTGGGCAGGGGGAGACGTTCGCCGGGGTGGTGGACGTGCTGAGAATGAGGGCCTTCGTCTATGAAGGGGGTGGCAGCGGAAAGTTCACCGAGGAGGCTGTGCCTGAGGACGAGGAAGCGGCTGTCCAGGAATGCAGGGAAAAGTTAATCGAGGCGGTGGCTGAGGGTGACGACGCTTTGCTCGAAAGGTACTTGGAGGGAGAGGCCCTGAGCGAGGAGCAAATTACTCAAGGGCTGAGGGAGGGGGTCGTGAGCGGGGCCATCGTGCCGGTGGTGGCGGGCAGTGCCACCAGCAATATCGGCGTACACCTGTTGATGGATCTGCTGGTGGATCTTCTCCCCTCTCCGCAGGCTCGCGGAGGGGTGCGTGGCAGGGATGCCAACTCACAATGGGTTTCGCGCAACCCGTCCACCGAGGAACCTTTCTCGGCACTGGTGTACAAGACCGTAGCAGATCCTTACGCCGGCAGGCTAAGTCTGTTTCGTGTGTTCTCCGGGACGTTGTCGTCTGATTCAACGATGTTCAATGCATCTAGAGGCGCGCGGGAGCGCGTGGGCCAGCTTTTCTATCAACAGGGCAAGAACCAGGTGCCCACGGAGGGCGTTGGTGCGGGGGATATCGCCGGGGTGGCGAAGCTGAAGGCCACAAACACTGGCGATAGCCTATGCGACGAGAGAAGCCCCATCCAGTTCGAGCGAATCGAGTTCCCAGAGCCGGCCATTTCGGTGGCTATCGCTCCCAAGTCGAAGGGTGATGAGGAGAAGGTCAGCAGCGCGCTTCAGCGCTTGCAGGAAGAGGACCCGACGATCAGGCTGGGTCGGGATAGTCAGACGCGCGAGATGATCCTCTCAGGTGTGGGGGAGCTGCACCTCGAGGTCATCCTGGAGAGGATGAGCCGCAAGTTCGGCGTGGAGGTGGAGAAGAAACTTCCCCGAGTGCCTTACAAGGAGACTATAAAAGGTAGCGCCAAGGCGCAGGGGCGTTACAAGAGGCAGACAGGAGGCCGCGGTCAGTACGGGGACACCTGGCTGCAAGTGGAGCCTTTGGCGCGAGGTGCGGGCTTTGAGTTCGTTGACAAGATAGTCGGCGGAGCCATCCCTAGGCAGTATATCCCCGCCGTGGAGAAGGGGGTGCGGGAGGCGTTGGAGGAGGGAATCCTTGCTGGCTACCCTGTGGTGGACCTGAAGGTGACACTGTACGATGGCTCGTTCCATCCTGTGGATTCCTCCGAGATGGCGTTTAAGATAGCTGGCTCGCTCGGCTTCAAGAAGGCGGTCAGTCAATCGAACCCGATACTGCTCGAGCCTATCATGAGCATGGAGGTGGCGGTGCCGGAGGACTGCATGGGGGATGTCATCGGCGATATCAACGCCCGCCGTGGAAGGGTGCAAGGGATGGAGACAACGGGCAGCACCCAGCGAATACGGGGCCTCGTACCCATGGCTGAGGTGCTTACTTATTCCTCGAACCTGCGCTCCATCACCGGAGGACGCGGCA
>Ga0315312_1002886_pt1 | contig 11482 bp, 13 predicted proteins | sample TDP7_MG_FD_203629 | JGI IMG/M metagenome (GOLD analysis project Ga0315312, IMG submission 203629) | Freshwater sediment microbial communities from Lake Towuti, South Sulawesi, Indonesia - TDP7 | ecosystem: Environmental > Aquatic > Freshwater > Lake > Sediment | place: Indonesia: South Sulawesi... | reverse complement strand
AACCATGCCCAGTAGGATTTTTGGGTCCCTAAGCATCTCCTTTATCTCTTTAGCCACTAGATTGGCTAAGCCTTTAACCAAGCTTTGTCGCCTCCATGAACGCCTCTTCCAAATTGCCTGCATTATACCGGGACTTTAACTCTTGAGATGTTCCTTCTCCGATAATTCTACCTTCGTTTATCAAAGCCACACGGTCGCAGAGGAATTCGACCTCAAGCATGTTATGGCTTGACAAGAGAACGGTTACACCATGTTCTCTCACATACTTTTGTATGATTCGTCTAACGTAAAAGGCGTGGACAACATCCAAGCCGCCGGTCGGCTCGTCTAATATGGCCAATTTCGGTTTTACCATTAAAGCTCGAGCAAGAAGCAGTCTTCTACTCATCCCCTTGCTATAAGTCTTAACCCTGTCATCTAACCTTGACCCAAGACCAGAAATCTCGGCTGCTTCTTTGATCGCATCCTGATCAATCTCTCTGCTGACAGTGTAGAAACGCGCCATGAAATTAAGGTACTCCCATCCCGAAAGGTTCCGGTAAGCACCCGCTTCCTCTGGAAGATAGGCTATGATCCTCCGGACTTCTGAAGCATCCCTTTCTACGTCAAAGCTGAAAACCTTCGCTGACCCCCTGGATGGCTTTATTAAGGTGGCAAGTATCCTTAGAGTCGTAGTTTTACCAGCACCGTTGGGGCCTATCAGTCCATAGATTTCCCCTTGCTCAACTACGAAGCTCAGTCCTTGGAGGGCCTTTATGTCACCGAAATTTTTGACTAATCCGTTGGTTTGGATGGCAACCTCTTTCAATGTCGGTTCTTCCTCACTTTTTATGAACAACAAGATATAGAGAACTATTTCTATCTTTTTATCCGAATGATACCCCGAAGCCATAGGTCACCTTAGAGTCAGAGCATGGAAACTAAGAGCCACTAATAAAGACCCGGAAAAGAGCCTCATAATGCAAAAGGTCTAAGAGTTGGAAATGAGTTCTATAGCCGTAGGTGCTTAGGTTATAGGTTCTGTCTATGGGCAACCCGTCAACAGTTAAGGCCTATTGTCTAAAGGTTCCGAAAAACCTGGGCGAGAAAACTGTTCGTGTCGCCGCCCGGTTAGGTCTCCTTAGCAGGGAATTGAAGGTCCGATCGGATGATGAACATCTGCATGTGCCATTGAACCGGAAACCGATGCCTACACATATCAAGGAACTTGACGAGGCACTGCCGCGATATGACATTCTTATTCAGGATTTTTATATGCGCTTAAAGCTCCCTCGCAACGCCTTTGAGATTGCAGGGGAAAGGTTGCCGCCTCATCTTCTGGCCAGTTTTCCCCGCGCCATAGACTTCGTGGGAGACATAGCCATCATCGAAATTCCTCACGAACTAGAAGAACAAAAGAGACTTGTTGGCGAAGCAGTTCTCAAAGCCCACAAACATGTACACAGAGTTTTAGCCAAGGCCGGCGCCATCTATGGAATTCACCGGCGAAGGGAGTATGAGGTTATAGCCGGGTTGTCGAACACCGCAACAGTCCACAGAGAAAACGGATGTAGGTATTGCCTTGACTTAGAAAAGGTCTACTTTTCGCCGAGGCTCTCTTTCGAGCATAATAGAGTCGCATCTCAGGTCGAGGAGAATGAAACCGTCGTCGATATGTTCGCGGGCATAGGTCCCTTCGCCATACTAATAGCCAAGACGCATAAAACTGTCAAGGTATACGCGGTCGATGTGAACCCGGACGCTGTGGAATACCTTAGAAGAAATATAGTCGCGAACCGGGTTCCTGGGAAGGTTGTGCCCATTCTTGGCGACGCCAGGGAGATCATCCATAATATGCTTCATGGGGTTGCTGACCGTGTCATCATGAACCTCCCAGAAAAAGCAGTGGAATACTTGGAAGCTGCGTGCGAGGCGCTTAAACCTCAAGGCGGGGTCATACATTACTATGAATTTGCTGAAGGTCCAAACCGCTTGGAAGTAATTAAGGATAAGTTGATTGAGGCTCTGGAGCAAAGGGGTCGTAGGGTTGAGGAGTTCCTTTCAGCGAGAACCGTCCGCGAGGTCGCTCCGTTCAAATGGCAAGTAGCCGTAGACTTAAGGGTACGCTGAGATTGCAATATTATCTTGATTCAGGAACATTCACAATCAAGGTTATCTTAACTTTCTGGTTCGGATTTCGAAGTCTTTTGACAAGCCTTCTTGAAAGGTCTGCTGCGGCCTTCTCAGCTCTCACAGCCAGAGTTCGGCTGCACACGTAGCTACTTTTCCTTACAACTATGTCTGTTGGATGTGTTAAGGAGAGCTTATGGTCGCCTTTGGCTTTGATAATCTCCTCTTCTTCACCAGCCTCGATCGTGATTGCTATCTCAGCTCCCGTCTGCCTAGCAGCTTCCTTGAAGTCTTGGCTCAAGTCAGCACAAGCCCTGTTTGAGTTTATGGCAATTATACAGTCGCCTTTCTTTGTTAGATACTTCTCCTTAGTAATTTCGAAGGTTGTCTTGTGCGTCGATCTGATGAGTTCGTGCCCATAGGCGACGATCACTTCGGTCTTTTTCATGCTTCTTCACTCATGTATAAGTATGAACCGATTAATGCATCTTGCCCATTACCGTCAAGACTGACTTAAAAATTTCATATACTCAAATGCTCAACTTACAGAACCCTTAAAAGTCTGCGGCGATGTACTTTGAATCGGTAAGTTGGGGATGATCTCGGAAAGCATCTTCAGAGCTTACGATATTCGTGGAATCTATGGCGGTGATCTCACCGAAGCGGTTGCAGAGCGAATCGGTAAAGCCCTTGCCTCTTATATTGATGGCGAAGGAAAAACGATGCTTGTTGGAAGAGATGTGAGGCTAAGTAGCAAACCTTTGGGTGACGCTCTTGTCAAGGGGATGCTTTCCGGCGGCTTCAACATAGAGGACATCGGCATTGTGACGACACCGTTGCTCTATTTCGCTTCTGTGCATTACGGGAAGAATGGTGGGGTCATGATCACTGCCTCTCACAATCCTCCCGAATGGAACGGTTTCAAAATATGGACTGAAAAAGGCTTCATAAGTATGGGCATGGGAATGGAAGCTCTAAGGAACCTAACGCTAAAGGGAAGGTTCAAGGAAGCATCTCCCGGAACACTTGAGAAGAACCCCAATGCAATCTCGGATTATGAAGATTACGTGGCAGAGAAGGTGAGAATCAGACAAAAGTTAAAGGTTGCTGCTGACGCGGGAAATGGTTGCTGTTCGCTTCTCATACCAAGTCTCTTCCAGAAGACGGGCATGGACATAATCGCCATAAACGCTGTTCCTGACGGGACCTTTCCAGCCCACCCGCCCGAGCCGACTGAAGAAACCATGACTAATCTTAGGAAGCTGGTTCTAGCCAAGGAGGCTGACTTCGGCGTCGGCTTTGATGGCGATGGCGACAGGGCACTGTTTGTGGACGATAAGGGTCGTATGGTCTCCAGCACTTCGATCTTCGTCGTGTTGATTGAACACTACTTGAAAAAGCAGAGTGGTGCCACAATTGTTTATGAGGTTAGCTGCTCCATGAATGTTGAAGAGACGATTAAGGCCTATCGGGGAAGGCCCGTCTTAAGCCGAGTGGGGCATACATACATACATGACAAGATGATCAGGGAGAAGGCGGTTCTGGGAGGGGAAACAAGCGGCCACTTCTATTTCATGGACGTTTATGGCTTTGATGATGCGCTCTATACGAGCCTCAGAGTTGCCGAGGTCTTATCGGAAAGAGGCGAGATGCTGTCTGAGATTGTGGATTCATTGCCGAAATACCCCCAAATACCAGCGAAGAATTATGAGTGCCCCGACGAAAAGAAATTCCGCATTGTAGAAGAATTATGCAGAGAGTTCGATGATATGGGCTATGAGACAGTAACTCTAGACGGAGTGAAGATAGCTGAGGATGAAGGTTGGTTCCTTGTAAGGCCGTCCAACACCCAGCCATTGATCAGACTGACAGTCGAAGCCAGAAACGAGGAAGCCCTACAAAGATTAGTTAGTCTTGCAGAAAGAAAGATAATTGAAAAGATAGAAAGATAAATCGAAAGTGAAAGAAAGACAAGCACCTTTCACATCATAGAAGGAGGGGTCATCTTTAATCAAATCACGCGCAAGGATTGAGATTTACTTCTTTGGGTGTTGCCCATGGAGCTATTTCTTTGCTTATGGTGGAAAGTTCTTGGATAAGGAGTGGACGAAGACTGGAGGAGATTTCAAGAAGAGACTAAAAGACCATGGAGTTGAAGTCTTGGAGATTAACCTTCTTGAGAACCCTGAATTGGCAGAGAAGTACGCGTCTCATATCGACCCATACAACCCGTTTTCCAGTCACAAACGTTTTTTCTTGGATGAAAAGGAAGTGTCACAAAAGGAGTTTTTTAGAGAGCTCCTAGCATCAGAGGAAGCCTACTGATGAGGTTAGTATACCCTTGATGTTAGTTATAAAAGATGTGAGTACCGAAAACATCGATGATCTAGTTAACCTTTGTGTCCTCCAATCAGGCACCTCGCTTACTGAAATTCTGAAGGAAGGAAGATTAAAGAAAAAAGTATGGATAGAGAAGGCTCTCAAAATTTTTGGTTCATGCGCAAAGATTGCTTATGTAAATGAGGAACCAGTTGGTTTTGTAGAGTTCTACCCTATTCAGATGTTTCCAGTCTTGAGACATATGCTGGAGGACCATAGAATAATATTGATTACGTGTGTCTTTGTTGGAGGAGAAAGGACAAAGGGGCTGCAAAGGCAATATCAAGGAAGAGGGATAGGTACAAAGCTGCTTCAGGCGCTTATAAAGGACCTTAAGTATAGAAGGATCCCTTACTTCGACAACGAAAAAACAGAGGAAATCGCAATAGGATCTTGGTGCAGTCACACAGGTTTCCCAGAAGCACTTCCAAGGTTTAGAAGATTCTTCTTCAAGAACGGTTTCGTGGAGGCTCCAGACTTTCCAGACCCAACCGGAAAAGGTGGCATACTAATCTACAGATTGGCTTAATAGTTATGGTAATCAGATATCGGATTGGTGACCGCATATTGGTTGAGAAGATTTCGCTTCCTTTAAAAGCTCCTGAGGGTTTGTCTGACGAGGAGATCTGGAATTGGTATAGAAAGAGGAATTTCGTCGTATGTCCTGTGGTTCTTATTACGACTGTAAGTAAGGAAGGCACGGTGAATGCCGCCGTGAAAACAAATTTTATGACAATTAGTTCGATGAGACGCTATGCTTTCAACTGCCCTCCTGAACACCACACACACCAGAACATTATGGAAACTGGAGAGTTTGTCATAAACGTCCCCACTGAGGACATAATTGGCAGGGTTTTAAAGGTCGCCATATTAACAGAGAAGCATTGCCCAGCTGGGTTGAACGAGTTAGAAATGGCTGGGTTAACGTCCATTCCATCAGAAAAGGTAAGACCGCCAAGAGTGAAAGAGTGTTCTGCTCATTATGAATGCCTTTTAGACTGGCAGAAGGAAGGCATCATCGTAGGCAAAGTGGTTGCTTTTTCAGTTGATAAAAGCTTGCTGGATGAAACTGATAAAAGAAGGTTTGCGGTGGTAGGGGCAGGAGGGACAGACTCCTACCGTCCCGTAAGCGAAGCGAAGAAATGGCCAAAAGTCGTTTAAGAAAATAATACTATAAATTAAATGTTGTCTTTTTATTATTCCTCAAATGTAAAAAGACAAAAGCCGCCAGACGATCTGGGCGGATTTCTGTATTTAGGAATACTTTTCTATTTGGACTCTGCATCTGTTTTGTCTACTCAATTTTCGTTTTCTCAGCTTGAACCTCTATTGAAGCGATGACGGAAGCTAGGATGTTGAGGAAAAGTAGGGCTGCCTTTCCAACTGATGTTGTGATGTACTTTCCTCTTTCCTTCTCTTGATCCACAAGTTTAGCTTCCACGAGGGAGTTTATGTGATGGTAAAGGGCGCCATACTTAGCAGACACTGTCTTCTCCAAGTCAGAGGCGTATTGTGCAGCTCTTTGGCACTCTCTAAGGATCATGATTCTTGCAGGATGAGATAGAGCTCCAGCTAGGTTTGCTGCATCCTCATGTGGAAGATCAGTGACCCTAGCGTAATCTGCTCCTACACTTAGATGACCAATTCCGAGGTCATCCGTACCCTGTTTCTTGGTGAGCACTATCGACCATATATCATAGTTCTCCAATTGCGGCATTATTTTCTGCCATCTATAGAGGTCGTCAACTCGAGGTTCTTCTGTCCTTTCGTTCTTACCTTGCCCCAGCATTGTCTCAAGGCTCTCAACTCTCTGCTTAAGACGCCTAAACTCTTCTTCAAGATTTTTAATATTTTCTGACATCAATATTACCACTAGTAAGATATTATTAAGTTTAATATAAGTTTTGCGGAATTGAATTCAATCTGAAGTGAGGAATGCTGATGGAAAGCTGAGAAAGGTTTTATCGAGTTCTTAGGAGCCCCATAATGCTGGCTCTTTAGCCTATAGGAAACCGTAGCAATGCTGCGATTCCTCCAAGCGAGTTGAGTTTAACCCCTGCCTCGTGTTCTGTGCTGATTACTATGACTCTTCCCCTCTTTTCTTCCACTTGCCTCATGAGCTTTTCGAGGGCTTGTCTATCTTCGTCAGAGGCTTCTCTTAAGTATCTGTCCGTCAACAACAGTTTTTCAACAGCCCCCAGACCACAAGCCTTTTCAACCTCAGCCAGACCATAAGTGACCGTCATCCGTTCTTTTCCCAGACGCCTAAGAACTTCTTCAACTACTTCAGCTTCCTCTGCAATCCGTACTTGCCTTAAAGCTTTGGTCAGTATTCCTGAACGTAGAGCCTCGTATACTCCAGCTTGACCAGTGCTGTTGACGCTCTTTGTGTCAATTATTTTTTCGCGGAGTTCTGTCATCCTCTCCTCTAGATACTTGACAAAGTAGTTCTTGATGAAACCAAGCCCAAGTACCACTATGGGAGCCTGGTTGAGGGTCCATATCTGTTCCAGTGTTTTTGATGCGGATTTAAAGAGCTCCTGAAGGATTCTTGTCCTTTCGTCAGGATTGAGTTTCCCAGGGAGACTTATTGCTTCCTCGGCTTTTATATCTAAGCCGAATCCCCTTAAAACGGCGACACAGTATCCCTCGTCGTCAATTGATATTACAGTGATGGGGCGAACGCCACGTTCAGTAGCCCTGTCCAAATAGTCAAGCTGGTACTTCAGCCACTTGTCTTTGACAATCGTTAGCGGCTTGTTCAAGGTTATGCTGAAAGTATGGTGGGAACCCTCAGCGCCAATGTCGTCAGGGGCTTCGCAGATGATCCCGTGAACCCTCAACTGGTTTAGGTAACGGTCCCACATTACCCTCTCAACAGACAACCCCAGTAGGACCGAGATTCTCTTTCCTTTCTCTGCGCGGTCATACCGCTCCCCAAACCTAACCTCACGCGTCGTCTTCGCGTAGACCTTGTCGCCTTTCTGGATGATGTTGTATAATACCCAGAAGTCGTCCAAGACCTCCGGCATCACCATAACCGTATCGTGCTTAATATCTCTGCGCAAGACCCTCATCGATAGGCATCCTTCACGTACTCGACGAAGTCATGACACGCGCCAAACACTAGATAAACCCTCAACAACTGTTAAACCTATCGGAAAATAGCAAGCATCTAACTGACACACTGATATGGAGCACAACATCGAAAAACTTATAAAATTCCAATTGCACACATTATCACTCCGAGAAACCCAACCTGTCAAAACATACCCCCTTCTCATCTCCCCGGCAGCTTGGGTTTCTCGGAACCCCCTTTAGCGTTTTCAGAGTCAATTTTGATTAGGTGAGCGGAGAGACTGGGCAACATTAGCTAAGGAGTTCCGTGGTCTGGTCTTCATCTCTCGTCGTCTTTTGCCACGGGCTTTTTGGTTAGAGGCTTCCTTTTTAGTTGGGTTCCACAGATCTCGCATGTTCTAAGTCTGTAGTCTGAAGGATAGTTTTTACGGCATGCTGGGCAGTATAAAAGCCATTGTAGATAGAAGCGGATACCGAAGGTTATGAGGGGAACATAGTTCACTTTGATCCTTTCTGCGACGTTTTGGATCGCATAGTCGTCGGTAACGATCGTAGGAGTATAGCCATCGTCCTTAAGCTGCATTGCTAGAGCGAGAACTTGCATATCTGCGTCAGAGAGGAAGAGAATGTCTCCGATCTCTATAGAAAATTTCTTGACCATGCTCACATAACGAGAGCTGGGTTCGCAAACCTTCAGCACCCCTCGATCAACAGCTGCATCAAACCTAATCTTAAACAAAGACCTCTCAGCCAATTCTCGCCCGACTGCTGGACCAGAGTAAAGATCATCCTTAACAGTGTAAGGGTCGAAGCCCGCGATGAATGCAGAAGTGTCCAGTACAAGGGTTCTCCGTTTACTCATTCTCGTAGCCTTCTTCTCTGGAGAAGAGAAGTCTAGCCTTCAATCGTTGGTAGAAGTCGCCTCCAAACCGGATGAAGGAAGACTCATACTCAGATTTCCGCACTAGAATTGAAGACTCTTTCTTCCCGATCTCTATCTGGAAATCGCCGTCAATCACAACCATAGCCCTCTTAGGCTTAAGCAATTCCAAAGTTACCTCGGAACCCGACGAGAAAACGATCGGCCGTAGAAAAGTGACCGGGCAAACTGGGGTCAAAACAAAGGCGTTCAGCTCAGGATCAAGAATTGGTCCGTCAGCCGAGAAAGAATACGCTGTAGAGCCAACCCGCGAAGCCACGATCACTCCGTCCGCTCTGCAGTCTGCCACAACAGATTTACCTTTCCATATTCTGACATGCAATAGCTTCGCCAAATAGCGTGATGTTATAAAGACCTCGTTCAACGCATCAGGAAGCCTAGACTTGCCCATAAAGGAGGCGAGCTTGCTATAATGCTCAATCGTATAGGATCCTTTAAAGTAATTCTCAACGGATTCAAGTGCCTTTTCAGGCGGTACTTCCGTCAGGAAACCGCGTACACCCATATCTATGGCCAAGATCGGTGGTTCTGGCTTTGGGATTCTAAGGCATGTTCTGAGGATGGTACCGTCTCCGCCGATGGTTACAATCAGGTCTATGCGCATGTTCTCAAGCGGCATTGAAACGTCACTTTGGCCTATACGGTCAGCTAGGCTTGGTTCCAACAGTATTCTGAAGCCTTCTAGCCTGAAACGCTCAACTAGTTGGGAGGCGAGGTCTAATGCTTCCTTCCGATCTGTGCGAGCAACTATACCGACAGTCTTTAACAACTCCTCTCACGCCGAATAGTTATTTAAGCGGAAACTTATTAAACTATAAAGCATTCGTATGTAAAAAATTAAAGTATCCCTGTATAGGATGGATGAGCATGAGCAAACCTATTGATGTAGGAAGCCTAAAGACTGGAAGCTACGTTATTGTAGACGACGAGCCATGCCGCATAGTTGACCTAACAAAGTCGAAACCGGGGAAACATGGTTCTGCAAAGGCGCGGGTTGTCTCGATAGGCGTCTTTGACGGCGTGAAGAGGAGCTTTGTAAGGCCAGTGGACGCTAAAGTCGATGTGCCGATGATCGAGAAGAGATCAGGTCAGGTGATAGCCACTCTAACTAGCAGTGTACAGATAATGGACTTAGAGACCTATGAAGTCTTTGAGACAACATTCCCAGAGGAAGAAGAGATCAAATCAAGGCTCGGCCAAGGCGTCGAGGTTGAATACTGGCGAATCCTAGGCCGCATGAAAATCATGCGGGCGAAGGGCTGACACTAACTTATATTGCTTGAAACGGGTATGCAGAAAAGGATAGGGGGTATCGATTTTAGGAGCTGACACAAACTTAAATTGTTTAAAACGATCTGGTTAGCGTTTTCCTGATTTTGCCTTTCTTACCAGATTCTCGACAATAGTCAGGGCTTTCTCGACATCTTCTCTCTCGATCCCTCTATGCGTCACCATTCTGACCCTTGTCTCACCCAGGCTTAGTGCGAGGACCCCGTTTTTCCGAAGGTCATTGACAAATGCCTCGGCTCCAACCCCCAAACCTCCAACATCAAGCATGATTATGTTTGTCTGGACGGTTTCCAAGTTAATGCTGATACCCTCTATCTTCGCCAATTCTTCTGCGAGAAAGCGGGCGTTTCTATGATCGACATCTAAACGATCGACCATCTTCTCTAAGGCGACTATGCCTGGAGCGGCGATGATGCCTGCTTGACGCATTCCACCGCCGAGGATCTTCCTTACTTTTCTAGCTCTTTCAATAAACTCTCGGTTGCCGACTACGACTGATCCTATGGGGCAACTCAGTCCTTTAGAAAGGCAGAACATCAAATTGTCGACGTGTTTCGTAAACTCTCTCACATCAACCTTGAGAGCTATCGCAGCGTTAAATATTCTCGCTCCGTCCATGTACAACCTTAGGCCGTATTCCCTAGCCACCTTGCTTGTCGCCTCGATCTGAGCCGGGGTTAAGATTGTTCCGCCTGCCCTGTTATGTGTATTTTCTATGCATACCAACGTCGTCTCAGCAAAGTGTATATCCTTGCGTCTAACTGTAGCTTCAATATCTCTTGAGTCCATCACACCCATCTCGCCTTTCACGGGCAGGGGTAAAACGCCTGCGATAGCTGATATTCCGCCAACCTCGTACCAGTAGATGTGAGAATCTACCTCAAGGATGGCGCTGTCCCCCCGCTTCGTGTTGCTCGTTACAGAGACAAGGTTCGCCATTGTCCCGCTAGGGACAAGTAAGGCTGCCTCCTTACCCATCTTCTTTGCAGCCATCTCCTCCAATCTGTTGACAGTCGGATCTTCCTCAAAGACATCATCGCCAAGCTCAGCGTTCTTTATCGCTTCAAGCATCTCCTCAGTCGGCAGGGTGACAGTATCGCTTCTTAAGTCGATGAATCTATTCAAGCTCTTTGAAGCCTTCATAGACTAGGCTCACCTTAAATGAAAAATGCGCGTATCACTGATAAACTTTAATCTTCTTCTTAGATGGCAGCTAACAGACAACTGCACTCTGGCTATTTAAAAAAATATTCAGCCCGCTCCCTGAGAAGCTAAGACCAGAGACTAGGAGGAAGTCTAAGAAGTCTAATGCGTTTCAGAATGGGAAAAAGACTTCATCTGTGCGAATACGAAACTGATGAACCAGAAGATGCTTTAAGTCTGCTATTTGGTCGTATGATTGAGATTCCAACAATCAAAGCAGGCAAAAGCCAGAGTATTGAAACTTTGATTAATGAAGCCTTACTCTTTGCTAAGTACTCAAGAAGCGAAAGAGAAACATGGAATCCTAGAATTCCCAAGCTTTCTGAGATGATAACTTTAGAATTAGATTCTCGGAGGGAGGAACATCGAAATCAAGGAAAAACGACAAAAGGACTTAAAGCAGAATCTAAGTATTTCAGCAAGTTACTGTTCTTGTGAGCATCTATTTCTCCACAATGCTTTTCAACTTCTCTAGCGATTTCT
>Ga0315312_1002885_pt1 | contig 11485 bp, 10 predicted proteins | sample TDP7_MG_FD_203629 | JGI IMG/M metagenome (GOLD analysis project Ga0315312, IMG submission 203629) | Freshwater sediment microbial communities from Lake Towuti, South Sulawesi, Indonesia - TDP7 | ecosystem: Environmental > Aquatic > Freshwater > Lake > Sediment | place: Indonesia: South Sulawesi... | reverse complement strand
AATTGCCGCGCTCAAAAAGCCTGCCAAAGCGCCTCTGCCCACCTCATGCACTAAGAAACCAACAACCAAACCAGTCAGTAAAGAGCTGAGAAGCCAAACAATACCAGGATAGTAAAACGGAAGAAACGGAACTTGTAAGATATAATAAATACTAAAAAGATTGGCGATGGACTTTATAGCAACACCAATTAATAACGCAACTTTAACCCCTATTTTAGTAAAGGTTTACACCCCCTCTTTAAGTGTTCCCATTCGCCTATAAGAATTGTGGTCGATTAATCGACCTGAAACTTCACCTGGCTTAAGCTTGTTTTTCCTTAATTTATAACTGTAAAATGTACTTATACAGGGAAAGCGCAGAATACAAGCACCCTTAAACGGAGTAACGAATCCCAAGATCAAAGTTACGTGTTTACGTAAAAAGTGTAAAAACTGTCTAAACTGTCAACGATAATAATTGCTATGGGCTCGCCTTAATATCTTTTGCCCATCTACCTTCACAGGAGACACCGCTCGTGGCACAGGTCTTCTCATTGAAGGGGATAGGTTCCGTACTCACCCACTGCTTTGTACATGGCCAAGACATTCTCTATTGGCGTCCGTGGCTGAACGTTATGAACCGGATTGAAGACGAAGCCTCCGCCAGGGGCAAAGATCCGAATGCGTTCCCGAACCTCCTTCCGAACCTGCTCAGGCGTACCAAAGGGCAAGGTCCGCTGGGTGTCCACGCCACCGCCCCAGAAGGTTAAACGGCTGCCGTATTTTGCCTTGAGCTGGCGCTGCTCCATATCAGCCGCAGAACATTGCACCGGGTTTAAGACGTCAAATCCCGCGGCTATGAAGTCTTCGATGAGGGGCTCCACAGAACCGCACGAATGAATGAAGGTCTTCCATGCTGTGTGCTCGTGGATCCACCTATTGACCCGTTCATGGAAGGGCCGATACAGCTTCCGATAGGTTTCGTTGGAGATGATGGGGCGCGTCTGCATCCCGAAATCGGTTCCGGTGACGAAGACCACGGCAACCCGATCACCCACAGCCTGATAGATCTTCTCAAGGTTTGCCAAGGCGATCTCGCATTGCCGCTTGAAGACCTTGTATATATAGCCACGGCGGGTTAAGGTGCTTATGTACCACTCCTTGACGCCCCGAATCCCGCGGGGATGTTTAAGGCCCGGCCCAGGAACCAGCGCGATGTCGCCGAAGCTGGTACCTCCAAAGTTGGCGAGGATCGCCTTATCGGTCTCGGTGTACAGGCGATCGGCCTCCCGTCGGAAATATTCCAAATCCTCTTTAGAGATGGGGCCAAACTCTTCCACGTTGTCCTCTGGGTTCAGCTTTTCGTCGTCTATGGGCGGTTGCCTGATGATGGAGTCGAAGTAGAATCCACCCCGGGGCATGCGTCCACTGGGCGGGACGGTGCGGTCGCCTTGGGGATACATGAGGATATCGCCCTTAGCGTCGGGTTCAGTGTCGAACTTGCCTGGTACAAGCACCGGGGTGCCGTCGAAGAGCGTCCAAGGCTTCCAGTCCCTGTTTTCGAAACCAAACATTGTTGTTCTGCTGCCTAGGCCAACGACATCGATGCCGAGGGCTTCCCAGAGGTCCGGTGCTATCTCGCCCAGCATCTGGTAGGGCTCTATGACCTTGACTGGTGTGCCAGGTGGGTCCAGTTCTAGGGCTTGGCGTAGGGCGTAGACGGTGCTGACGTGCATTCCGGTGGTGGGGGACGCGCCTAGGTCGAGGGGGACACGGTCAGGCTCCCGGTGATCCAGCGCGAGGGCCACCCGCTCCCGAGAGTTCATAACATTCTAATTTCTCCCTTCGTTATTTAATGTTTATAGTCTAAGACCATTAGAAAAGTTTTAAAGTCTACGGATTTATTACATTGTAACCTCATTACTATGCAAACTGCAACTGCAAATTTTTTTAAGGTTAACCAAGGAAAATACCTGTGTGGAGGAGAAGCAAATGGATGCGAGGGAGCGTTTCTGGAAGATTATGCACTTCAAGGAGGCGGATCGGCTTCCCTTCTGCGAGTTTCTGGGCTATTGGGGTGAGACCCTAAACCGTTGGTACGGTGAAGGCCTGCCCACGGGCATGTGGATAACCGACTACTTTGGCTTCGATAAGAGGGAGGGCATCCCCATAGACTTTGGGCCCATCCCCCGATTCATTCCAAAGACCCTCAGCGAGGACGAGAGATATCGAATCGAAATTGATGAGGCAGGCACCACTAAGAAGGTGCTTAAGACCAGCACCTCCATGCCCACCTTCATAGACTTTCCCGTAAAGAATTGGGAAGACTGGGAGAAAGTTAAGAAGCGGTTTGACCCAAAGGATTCTCGTCGGTACCCTAAGACCTGGAGCGACGAGCTCCTGGAGTATTACGAGACGGTGGACCGGCCAATTAGCCTGAGCCTCAGCGGCTTCTTCGGCCAGGCCAGGAGCCTTATGGGCCTCGAAAGGCTTTCAGTTACCTTCTATAGGGATCCCAAGTTGGTTCACGACATAATGGACTTCTGGGCCGATTTCGTGATCGAAACCATGAGGGAGGCCGTTGAAAGGGCTAGGATAGACTTTGTGACCATATGGGAGGACATGGCTTACAGAAACGGTCCCCTCATATCGCCCAAAATGTTCCGGGAGTTCATGCTCCCCCGCTACAAGAAGGTGACGAGCTTCATCAGGGGAAAGGGCATAGACCTAATTATGGTGGACACAGACGGAAACCACGAGGCCCTGATGCCCCTATTCCTGGAAGGGGGCGTAAACTGCCTATACCCCCTGGAAGTGCAGGCTGGAATGGACGCCCCATCCCTCCGGGAAAAGTATGGGAAGCGCCTCCTCCTCATCGGGAACATAGATAAAAGGGCCTTAGCCTGGGGAGAGGAGGCCATAAGGAAGGAGGTTGAATCGAAAATTCCGCCCCTGAGGGAGGAAGGCGGCTACATCCCCAGCATAGACCACGCCGTGCCCTCAGACGTGCCCTTCCAAAACTACGTATATTACATTAGTCTCCTAAAGAAAAATTTGGTTTAGCGCCCACAAATTTTAACCCTAAACATTTTGAGGATGAAAGTTACGCGATTTTGAAACAGGTCGGTAAATGCTGAGATGTGAAAAGAACGGGGCTTTTGTTACTAAGAGTAACGGTCATCTTTAAATAGTTAGGTTACCAAATAAGTAACTATGACCGAGTCCGCTCCGACCTATGCTCAGCAGGCATACGCAATCTTGTACAATAGGTTTGGAGATCAACCCTTCAGCTCCAATTACTTAGCCTGGTTCTTGTCGAAGGGCACGGTCAAGAAGACCTTACATGTATTGGAAAAGAAGAAATGGATTCAGCGGGTGGGGCGGGGCAGCTACGTCTGCGTAAAGCCGGATGAGGTCTTTAGGGGCATGGTCCAATTTAGGGTGCCCAGATTGTTAGATGAAGCCAGAAAAACATACGCCTATACGGGTGCAAGTGCCGTTGAAGTCTGGACGGATCACAGCTATGTACAGAGGAGTTGGGAGCACTCCCCCTATTTCGTTAAGGTTTTGAGAAGAGATTTGGATTGGTGGACGCGGTACTTTAGGGAGCACAAGGTGAACGTGTTTGTGAAGGAGGCGAAGCCAGCCATAGGGGAGTTTGTCATCTTATTCCCCGAAGAGCGGCTAGAGTTTGAAGTCTACAACGGCAAGCCCGTGGACAAATTAGGCGAAGTGGCGAGGTTCTGTGAGAGAAACATAGAAGCCTTTGAGTATCCCTTGGCCTACTTGAAAACCAAATTTGGGATCGAGACCAGAGAGAGAATAGACGAAAGGGTCCTAGAGGAAGTAGCCAAGGTGGTTTAGTGCTAGAGTCTAGGGAAGCCCTAATCCTTCAAGTTTTGAGGAAGCTATCTGGAGATTTCATTCTCATAGGCGGTTATGCGGTCAACGCCTATGTTCCACCCAGATTCTCCATCGACTGCGACCTAGTCGTTTTCGAAGGAGTTGAAGGGATGAAGGAGATACTGGGGAAAAATGGTTTTGAGGAGACGGAGAAGGGAGATGTGCCATACGGCGAATACATCAGATTCATGCACAAAAAAGAGAAGGTCTCCTTCGACCTACTGGTTAACTCAGTGCTTGATAGGGACAGCGGAGTAGTCTTTGAGGGTAGCCTGTTCAAGAAATACTCAAGGGAAAGGGTTACTGTGGGCAGAGCTAACCCAATTAGGATAAAAATGAGAATAGCCGATCCTGAGTTACTTTTCGTCATGAAATTTGTTTCGGCCAGAAGACAGGACATACGTGACATCTTCATGCTCTCTGGAACGGAACTAAACTGGAACCTAATTAAAGAAATCATAAAAAAGAAGTGCAACGAGGAATTGATGAAGGAAAGGGTTAGGCTCATAAAAGCCAAAGTAACAAGCAAGGACTATAGGGATAGCCTTCACGGGGCATTTGGAAAAATCCCAGACAAAACATTTGACAACTGCAGCTTAAACCTAGTTAAGTTTCTTGACGGTCTGACTTAACGAAATTCCACCTATTCAATTGAAAAGCTAACATATTCTGGGGACGGGGTCTCCGACTGGGGGTGCTAGGATTCTTTTGCCGCCTACTAGGGTTTCGAGGACGACGCCTTCAAACTTTTTGGTTGCCTCCCCGATGATTTGGGCGTTTTTTCCCTCCTTTGTTTCCTTAAGGGCGGCCAGCACCTCCTCGGCTTTGGGCGGTACAACGCCTAGGATTACCTTTCCTTCGTTTCCAACTTCTAGGGGGTCGATGCCCAGCATCTCGCAGGCGGCCCTCACGTCCTCCCTTATGGGTGTCCTTTCCTCGTGCACTAGGATTCCAGTCTTGGACTTTTCGCTCCACTCGTTTAGAGCGTTGGATAGGCCGCCCCGCGTGGGGTCCTTCATGGCCACTATTCCGCCTGGACCTGAGAGGAGGCGCGCCATCACCTTATTTAGGGGAGTTACGTCCGATGCGATCTGGCTTCCGAAGTCGTAGCCTTCCCTGGATGAGAGGATGGCTACTCCGTGGTCCCCAAGGGTGCCGGAAACGATTATCTTGTCGCCCTCCCTTAGGTTTGAGTCCAGGAGCCAGCGGACATTAAAGGAACGATGCCTCCTAACTTCGGCTATGTTCTTTTCTAACGCTTCGCTTCGTTTCCCTATGCCGGAAGTGTTTATGACGCACCCGCCCAATTCTCCGCGTTCCACCACCTTAGTGTCCCCGGTAACGATGTAAACGCCTGCCTCTTGGCAGGTTTCCCCCATGCTCTTCAAGATGCGCTCAAAATCATCTATTGAGAGGCCTTCCTCGATTACAAAGCCTGAGGCTAGGGCCGTGGGCTCGGCTCCCATGACGGCTATGTCGTTAACTGTGCCTGCGACGGCCAATCGCCCAATGTCGCCGCCGGGGAAGAATATGGGCTTTACCGCGTGGGAGTCCGACTTTAAGACAATGTCGTTAACCACAGCCGCGTCATCCAAAGCCTCCAGGGGGACCTCAACGCCGCTCCCGCCCAGATGCTTCAAAACATAATCTTTAATCAAACCCTGCATGAGGGTTCCGCCGCCACCATGGGCCAAAGTAATCCTCTTCAAAGCTAAGGCCACCTTAAGCTACTTAAACGCTGGTTGTATAATATTAGGTTGTAGGCGAAACTTTTAGAGGTTTGTTTTAATACCCCTTTTAAAATCTGGGTTTATCCAATGATTGTTGTTAACTTGATAGTTCAGGGTTATGGCTTTAAGACTATGCGGGAAGAGGGCTTAACAGAGAGAATCTCCGAAATGTATAATAGTGGGATATTATTATGGGAATGGGAATAAAAAGTGGGATAAACATGCCCTCTATAGTTACACTTGACAAGAGGGGAAGAATAGTAGTTCCAAAGGAGATTAGGAAGAAATTCGACCTAGTGGAGGGGAGTACGCTACTCTTAGAACCTGAAGGTGAAGAAACCATAATTTTGAGGACAATAAGAAGATCTGTGGATTTCGTTAACGACCCTCTCTGGTTAGCCGTGCATAATCCAGCCAAATCTAAGGTTCCGTTGACTAGGGAAAGGCTGGAGAGGTGGGAGGAAGAACTCTGGGCCAAGTAAAACCCCAGATGGCCTTTGTGGATTCAAACATCATCATTTTCGCTAACGTTGAAACTTACCCAGAGTATCCCAAGGCCTTGGAATTAATTGAGAAGGGTTTGAAGGGAGAGTTCACCATCTGCTTTAACACCATCATCGCCTTGGAGACTCATTACAAACTTCTTAGGGCTTTAGGAGCAGATGAAGCGCGATATCGGATTAGAGCCCTCTTTGAATCCAGGGGAACCCTTTATTTCGATGTTAGTAAGGATACGGTGCTCAAAGGAGTGGAGTTAACTAAGAAACATGAAACAGATAAGCTTAAGACAAACGACGCAGTCATAGCCGCGTCTATGCTTGAAAATAACATAAAGACAATATACACCGACAATGAAAAAGACTTCAGAAAGATCCCCGACCTTGAAATCATTAACCCCCTAAAATAAAAGATTCTGGTAGCGCGGTTGGAAGTGTCTCTCACAAGAACTGGGACAAATAATTTGTTATTTGCCTGTAAGCCTGTTCCCCATCAGGTCCATACCTATAGTGCCTGTCACTTCTAATTAGAGCGGGACCTTCATATTCTCCAACTGGCTTGTTGTTTACAATTCTAAACACACATCGCGTGACAGTATTAAGGCGGGCCTGGAATGAGAGTATCGGATATCTAATTCCATGTCTGTGGATATCATATCTGCCATTCTTTTTTCTCTCGACAACGAAAATACCGGTTTGTTCTAAATTCAACAAACTCTTAAGAAGGGAGTTTTGATACGCTGGAAATTGAGCTTTCTGTCTAAAATCAAAGATTTTTTCGTTTATCTCGTCTATTTTTGCTGAAAGTGTATCTCTATCCCAAAGTTCGATGTTCAACTTTTCTGCGTCTTCGATTGCATGGCGAGTGAAAAAGGAGGTGGTTATTACCATGGATTTATCGCATGCATAGACATCTCTGCCGCCATGTGTCTTCAGTATAACCGCGTTCGAGACTTTCGTGTTTCTACCGTATCTCTTGGCTTGGACTGCCACCCTTTCTTTGTTCTTAGTCGCTATCAAATCGACCCCAGAGTCAGCTGTAATCATTGTTAATTCAACAATGTACTCCATTTCTTCAAACAGCCATTTCAAAAAATATTCAAACTCTTTACCTGAAAGACTGTCGAGTGAGTATATGTTGAATTTTATTGCATCATCCTTTTTTCTAGTTTCTTCTGATACAGAAAATTCCTTGTATTTTTCTCTTATTTTATGAGCTGTTTTGAGATTGAAGTTATGTTCTATGCGATCAGCCAATTCTTTTGCCTTGTACATTGGGATTTTCAACCTTTGTTCCAGAAACTTTATCAAATCAATGGAGGAATAGTCATCAAGTATCTCCTTCAAAAGACCGCTAAACTTTACATATTCCATTCTAATATCCCTTCATTTTGTTCAAAAATGATATCTTTTTGTAAGAAACAACTTCGTTATCTCTCACAATGAATAACGTATCTGAGAAAAGTCCCTTTGCGACTATTATTGAATTAAGTTTGTTTCTACCGATTAGCCATTTTTTGGCTTTATCATAGGAAGGAGCATAGCGAATAATGGGATATAAAATTCCTCGATCCTCGACTACGGTCAAGTTGTTGCAGGCGGGGCATTTGTTGGTTACGAGTGATTCTGTTGAGTATTCCTGTTCGCAAAGGGAGCATTTTTCAAATCCAGTGCACGAGCAAACTTTCTTACCGAGTGCTTGACACGTCTTGTATTTATCTATCCCTACAGGATTACCGCAGTTCTCGCATCTAATTATGTGTTTATTGCAATATTGATTGCCAGAGTCTCTGCATCTTTCCACGTTTTTAATTGAGAACAGTTTTGCACATTTGGCGCATATTGTATAGCAGTTATAGCAAACAGATGACCCATCGTGGCTACACCTAAATTCGAAAAACCTTGAGTTCAGTTTTCCGCATACAGAACATTGGAAACCTTCGTTTTCTTCGATATATTCATTCGTGGTATTATCAATGGCTAGATTGAAGTTTTTGGAGTATATCTTTCCTGTCTCCAAAGATTGCCTAATGCAGTCTTCGCATAAGTAAAGCCCATCTTCGGTAGCATACCCGTTAGAGAATGCCCTTTCACAACAGGGACATTCTATTTCTGCACTCTTGGTCACGCCGACAATGTACGAGGAACATATTTTGGATTTATTTGTCAAGTGAATTTCAAAGTCTAATTTTTCAGTTGTTATGAACAAAAGATTAATAAATTTGATAGAAAGTTGTGTCTTTAGCGATTCTCCTTCTCTTTGCAGAACCGCGTCCTTTTTGATTTTCCATTCATTTTCATTAAAATGCCAATTCTTTTTAGATATGCTTCTTTGCAGTTTTTCTTCTTCCAACCTCTTTTCTAGGCTTTTTATCCTGTTTGTGACCTGCTTTTTAAGGAGCATATCAAAAATATTTTGTTTGTCTTTCAATATAAAATCTAATGTCTCATCTGTGACAGCCTTCAATTTGTCAAATAATTTTATTTCGATTGTTTCTCTGGAATCGATGAATTCTAGGCCCGGATTTTCTAGGATATCGCAATCGTAAACGCTTCCTTTTTCATCCACAAGGATTTTTGTTATTTCCTCATTTTTCCTTAATCTGTTTTTAAAAAGTACAGAGAAATAGAATTGAAAAAGTCTAATGATCCCGCTATTCAAAATTCTTATTGATTGAATTTTCGAGTTGTTTATTCTGTGATAACATCTTGGTGACTTGGTGCAAAACGAAATCTCCTTGCCTCCAACATCCGCTTTTTCGCAGAATTCGCAACTGTAGTCAGAATCTTTGAAAAAATTCTTCAAATATGCCTCTGGTCCATCTTTTGCTTTCAAGGAGATCGAACTCATTATTCCTTTTGATAAACACTCTCGCACAATACCTTCAAAGGCTTGACTTCCGGTTGCGACTAGTTCGATTTTTTTCTCGCGCGAAACCGCTGGTTGATAAGTATATTTTCTAGGATTCAAAAAATCTGGAAGCTCAATTGTGAAATACTCTTCGCATACATCAACTACCTTCCCCCCTTCTGATTCGACAAATGATCTGATGAACTTGTGCAAATCAGTAGTGGAGTATTTGGCGGTCAACCAAGAACTCCCTTCGTAAACTTCTCAGCCAGTTCCTGCTTTTTCTTTGCATAGAGAATATCCTTCGCCAGTTTCTCTAGTTCTGCCTTGATGTCGATTCGAGCCTTGCTTCTTAAGACGATTTCCATGATGGTTTTTTGTATATCCTCCATGCCTTCTTTGACTTCAGCGAGAATGGTTTCCATTCCTCCAATGGTAATCATGAACAAATCGATCTTCTGATAAAGAATGTGAAGAACATAATCATCAATTGTATCCTTTATACTCAAATTGAAAATAGTTACATCACGTTCTTGTCCTAATCTGTGGATTCTTCCAATTCTCTGTTCAATTTTCATAGGATTCCAATGTAAATCATAATTAAACATTACGTTACATTGTTGCAAATTCAGACCTTCCGCCGCGGCATCTGTGGCCACCAAATATCTTATTTTTCCCGTTCTGAACTCCTCAATTGTTTCCTCCCTTTTGGGAGACGACATATCGCCAAGGTAGACTTCAGCCCTGCCGAACCCCTGGTCAAGAATTTCCTTAATTTTCGCCGCAGTGATCCTCCTTAAACAAAATATTAGTGCTTGCTCTTTCCCAATTTCTTCCAAAACCTTTTTAAGAAGTTCTAATTTTGAAGATTTTATCTCCTTTGCCAAGTTGACCAATTCTGTTATCGCCATCCTTTCAGACGGATATAAATAGTATCTTTTTTGCAACGTTTCAATTGCAGCAAACGGAGAGCTTGAAAGTGATTGTTGCATGGCAATTGCCTGAAAGATAAGAATACTGCTACTCTGCGACTCGCTAATTCTTCTTGTGGGGTTCTGTGCTTTAAGTTGCTCTATTGTCTTAAATCTATTGTTACCTACATCCTTCAAATACTGTGTGGCTTTTTCAATGAAGTCATCTTCGCGATAATTAGCGGCTATTCTTCTGGATTCCACACATCTCTTTGTAAATGGAATGTTGGTTTCAATTCTTCTAGTTCTGCACATCACTTCGTGAACCGTGTTTCTTAGCTCGTTAACCATATCACTTCTAATAGTTCGACATTTTGTATCTGCTGCATAGCGGGATATGAAAGAACGTTCCATTCCTAGGCGACCAGGATAAACCAAGTCGATCAAGCTATAGAGATCGGTTAGCTTGTTGCAAAGAGGCGTCGCAGTCAACAGTAATAGATGGTTCCTTGGAATTTCTACTAAATGCATTCTTCCTTTACTTTTTGTGTTTCTATAGGTATGCGCCTCATCAACTATTACAAGATCCCATTTTCGCTTTGTGATCTCTTTATATCTATGAAGCAGTAGACCTGAAGAGCAGATAATTTTGTCATCGGAGTCAAAGTCAATGAACTCTTTAGGATTATTTGCAATTACAAAATTCTCTCCAAATTTCTCTCTCATCTCTGTTTTCCATTGTGTCAGCAGGCTTCTAGGCACAATTATCAGAGCCGAATTAACTATACCTCTCACTAGAAGCTCTTTCATTATGATTCCCGCCTCAATGGTCTTGCCTAGACCAACTTCATCAGCTAGAATCGCGTTTGTGCTCATCTCCTGCAAAACTGATAATGCTACCTTCATTTGATAAGGATGCGCGTCAATCTTAGTACGCAAAACATCCATCGATATCAGTTTGTCGATTGCACCGATTCTTTTTATTTCCTGCGCCTTTAGATTTAGTTTAAATTTTTCGAGGGAAGAATATTGTCCCTTCTGAATTAATCCTCTTATGTTATGAGGATCTGAATAGCTAACTAGGTGTCCAAAATCAGAGTTTTCGTGAACATCTGTCTCTTTTATACCTGGAGGAAGCGCGGTTTCTCCGCTTTTGACTGTGCGTGCATCTACTGTGAGTCGTTTTTCATAAAAGAATTTTGTCAGATCGCCTTTTTTCTCTGGTTTGTAACTTTCAGACGATCTCCATTTGGTTTCGGCCACGGATTTGGAGGCGTCTATTTTTGGAAAAAGAAAAGTTCCGCAATTTCTGCAAAATCTACTATCAACGAACTCTTGCTTTGAGTGGCTCCTGCCACATTTTCTACAAATGTAGACGGCAGACAACTCTATCGAATAATTTAGTTTCATGGTGCCTTATAAAAGTTTAACGCTCAAATAATCCATGTTTAAATCTTGTGGAACTTTGTTAGGGAAAAGGTTATGCCTCTATTGGGTATCTACCGAATTTTTTTGTTGCGTTAATCATGGCGCGATAGTTTTCCAGTTTTACGTAGTGGGTCACTGTATTGCTTGTTCCGACGGCGTACCCTCCGCCTGGGGCCACTTTCTTGA
>Ga0315312_1002884_pt1 | contig 11487 bp, 6 predicted proteins | sample TDP7_MG_FD_203629 | JGI IMG/M metagenome (GOLD analysis project Ga0315312, IMG submission 203629) | Freshwater sediment microbial communities from Lake Towuti, South Sulawesi, Indonesia - TDP7 | ecosystem: Environmental > Aquatic > Freshwater > Lake > Sediment | place: Indonesia: South Sulawesi... | reverse complement strand
TCATTGAGGGGCTGCCGATGAAACCTGCGACAAATAGGTCTTCTGGGTGATCATATAGGTCAGATGCTATTCCTATTTGTCGTATTTTTCCTTGATGCATTACAGCAATTCTGTCTGCCATAGCCATGGCTTCTGCTTGATCGTGGGTTACGCATATTGTTGTGATACCGAGCTTTTCTTGCAGTTTTTTAATTTCCACTCTCATGTGGACTCTGAGCTTTGCGTCTAGGTTGGCTAGTGGTTCGTCTAGTAAGAAAACTTTTGGATCTCTTATGATAGCTCTTCCCAGTGCTACTCTTTGTGCCTCACCGCCACTGAGTTGTCCAGGAACGCGATCCAATAAATGCGGCATTTTTAGGAGTTCTGCGGTTTCTTTTAATCGTTTTTGGATTTCAGCTTTAGGAACCTTATGCATTTTGAGGGGAAATGTGATGTTGTCTTTGACTTTCATGTGGGGCCAAAGTGCATAGGTTTGGAAAACCATTGCGACGTCTCTGTCTTTCTCTGATACATCGTTAACTAATCTATCGCCGATGTAGATGTTTCCAGATGTAGGGGTCTCTAAGCCAGCAATGCATCTGAGAGTGGTTGTTTTTCCACAGCCGGATGGGCCTAACAGTACTATGAATTCTTTATCTTTGATATGTAGGTTTACGTTATCTACGGCAATAGTATTCTTGCCAAAGACTTTTGTGAGACCTTCTAATCTAACTTCAACCATTTTTTACCTCGCTGCGTAGGTGAGTCCCGTCCACGCCCTTATAAGATGTTTGGAGGTGATTATGCTGAGAATTATTAATGGTAGTGTGGCATACACGGTACATGCTGCTACAAGGTTTAGATGTGGAAGAGATCCATGGAAGTCCCATAGCCTCGCGAGCGCTAGCTGCATTGTGAACATATCAGTATCAGAGATTATTATTAGAGGCCATAGAAAATCGTTCCAACTCCACACGAAATTTATTAATCCTATGGCTGCAAGAGCTGGCTTACTCAATGGAAGAATTATCCTCCAATATAATCCAAATTCTGAACACCCATACAATCTCGCCGCATCCAATACTTCATCCGGTATAGTTATCATATATTGCCGCAAAAGAAACACAGTGTAAGCGTTCACAGCTCCAGGTATGATCAACGCCCAATAAGTATTCAACCATCCAAACCAAAACATAAGCAGGACAGCGGGAATCAAAGTTATGATGCCCGGAAGCATCATTGTGGATATAATTATCCAAAAAATCAGACGACCACCTCGGAACCTATATTTAGCGAGCGCATAGGCTGTTAACGAACTGCCAAGTAAAAGAAGCACTGTGTAAGAACCAGTGACTATAACACTATTCATAAATGCCCTCAGAAACGGTGGTCTCAGAAAATTCCAAGCATAAACGAAGTTCATCCAATTAGGATTATTTGGCCACCACGTTATTATACCAATGATTTCTTCTGGGGTCTTAAGGGATGAAATGAACAACCAGTAAAATGGGAGAATTGATGAAATAGCTCCAATTATTAGGATCAAATATTTTAACGTGCTTATCAATGTCTTACGTATGAGGCGACTCCAATCTTTAGTAATAAGCCATCCCCCCTCGGCGCATAAGTCTGAATTCTATAAGGGCTATTGCAAGTATTATTAGGAAGAGTATAATGGCTAGAGCTGCCCCATACCCAAAGTTCAGATACGCAAAAGCCTGCCTATATATGTACTGTACGGCTACAGTGGTAGTAAGAGTTTCACGAGTTAACATGTATACTTCTGTGAAGACCTGAAGCGATCCTGCAGTAGCCGTTACCGCACAGAATAAGATTGTAGGTTTGAGCAGTGGTACAGTTACGTGTCTAAAAGTATTCCATGCATTAGCGCCACTGATACGAGCGGCTTCGTGATATTCATTTGGAATACTCTGTAACGCTGCTAGGAATATTATTACATTGAGCCCCATCCATTGCCATATGCTCATTAGCATTACGCTGTAGAGGGCGGTCATGGGACTTAACCAAGTCACAGGAGGCAAACCAAAAAACCTTAATATGGCATTGAATGGACCCCTCCAGTAGTCGTAGAGCCAACTCCACACGTAGGCTATTGCGACTGTTGAAGTGATTACCGGAAGGAAGAAAATTGTTCTGAACACTGATCTGCCCTTTATTGCGCTGTTTAAGGCTAAGGCTAATATAAGTCCTATAAATATGCAGATTGGTTCATACAATACGTATGTGAAGCTGTGCTGTAGGGCTAGTATCCAGTCCCTGTCATTGAATGCTCTTACATAATTTTCAAAGCCGACCAACTTACCTCCAAAAATAGGGGGTCTGAACTGCCAATTAGTAAAGCTTATGTAAAAAGCGAAACCCAACGGAAAAGCCCAGAATATTGAAAAACTCAAGAAAAATGGTATTAGAAACATGTATGGGACGTGCGATCGTTTCACGGTGTCCTCCCTCTCCGCTCATAATGCTTTGTAACTACAGATAAAGGTTACTTATATAAGGTTTTTTCGTGAATAGAAACAGATTTATAGCGGCGCATTTAATTTAATCATAGCGAAAACTTTTGTTTCGCTATAAGAGAAAGGAGAATGAAGAAAACGAAACCAAGTAAGAACACTATATCTTTACTAATGCTACTACTGCTCAGCACATCGGTACTAGCGTACTTGCCCATAACTGCTATTGCTCATCCTGTTGAAATAGAAGTCATGTCGATTTATACTGAACCTGAAGAAAGAGCCTACTGGGACGAGGTTCTTAATAAGTGGCACTCATTGCCCGGTCAAACAATTACAGTAAAGTGGACTGCTGTAGAGATGGATGACGTATTTGACGCCGTCATGCGCAGGCACACGGTCACATTGGACGACCCAGATGCTTTCCTCATGCACTCAATGTGGTTACCTAAATTTGCTGACTATAGAGACCCCATAGTGAGCAATAAAACACCTTCTTATGTTGTATCGGACGTAAAAGGGAGCTTTATACCCGCAACGGTAGCTGGAGCGACCTACAAGGGTGTTATCTATGGTTACCCCACGGAATTCAACTCTCATGCACTGGTATTCAACCATAAAATATTCAATGACACAATAGACGGTAAAACATGGAGTCAGGGTGTTCGGAAGGTGCTTACATCCGGTGAGATAAGCACTCTCACAACTGTGCGTAATACACTTCTTGCAAAGCAGCCCATTACTTACACACAACTCACAGCTGCTGCTAGACTGCTTACGCAAAGGGGTCTAGATGGGACGATCAACATGTCGGGTTTCATGCCCTACATAGATGGAAATGAAGAAAAACGCTTTGAATTTATGAACCTACTGTTGTCAAATAATGGAACATTCTTGGACCTTTCAGGGTCTACCGATATAGGGATGGGCGACCGAAGATGGGGACTGCCCGAAGCGCTATTCAATAGCACGGAAGGAGTTCAAGCCCTAGCACTCTTCTCTAATCTTAACGAAAATGCCCTCGGCGCCGGCTCAGCACTTGCGTCATATGATCCTGATGTACTTCCTGATATCTATGGGGCTGGTTGGGGTGAAGAGAGAATTGCTATGGTGATAATTCCAACATGGTTCACCTACGTAAGAGGCGCTATGGGAGCCCGCTTTACTAATTTAGGAATTGCGCCAATACCAATCGGACCAAATTCGGCTGCAACGACTAAAAATATCGTATACACCTGGATGGGGGCGGTTAGCGAAAAAGCCCAGAGGGAAGCAGGTGGAGTTAGAGCTGCTGCTGCATGGCAATTCTTGTGGTGGCTACACCAGCCGCGGAGTGCAGGCTACATTGTTGCTCCCGCGCCCATTGGCAACATTCCTAAGACAAGCGGTGTATCAATAATGGGTGATTGGCTCATCACTGATTCCGTTTTGCCTAGCAGAATCGGTGATCAAGTGGATCCAAGACTGAGTGACTTTTGGTTCGCAGGATTTCTGAGGCAAGCTAATCTCTACGGAGTATCAGATAAACCCTTCCTGAAAAGCGAGGAAGTGCAGGACAAGGTAGGAATGATGTTCGAAAGAGTTGCAGGAGCTTATGCTGAAAATCCAGAAGCCGTAGCTGATGAAACAGCAGCTGACGTTAACACCCTTCTACCAGCGCCTGGTGACATAAACGTGGACGGAGTTGTAGGCGTCGCTGATGCTGTTATTGTAATCAAGGATTGGTTTGCCGTGCCAACTAGTGATAAATGGTTCAGAGGACGAGCAGATGTCATCGAAGACAACGTGATATCCGGCAAAGATGGTGGCTTAATCGTGAGAAACTACGGAACAAGAGGAGATCCTTAATAGGAGGAAAAAATAAATGAAAAAACTGAAAAACTCTATCCTGTTGCTTCTAACTCTATCGCTTGCCATCACAGCCACAGCGAATTTGAGTCCAGTCTACGCCAGCCCCGTCCTTTCCGTGGTCCCTGCAGCCGTCGTTAGCACAGTTAATTATCCGATAGGTACATTGTTCCCTGTTAACATAACCGTGACAGGTGTAAGCCGCCTCTCTGGCTTCGAGTTTAAGCTTGGATACAATGGAACCATTCTACAAAACTACACCGCAATCACCTTAGGCGACTTCTTCACCGTAGGCGGCACGTATGGGACTGGCGTCGCGCCCTGGGGACCCTCAGTTGTTTGGCACGATGAAATGAACAATGCCTTAGGCTTTGCATGGTACTCTGTCACTTTGGGCACGTGGCACCCCAACTACGTGAATGGGCTGACCGGAAGCGGAACATTGGCAACCATCAGCTTCAATGTTACCGGCAACAGTGGAACCATCCTAAACCTATACGACACTGTACTCGCCGACCCTGAGGGTAACCTGATTGACCATGAGGCAAAATTCGGCGTCTTCTCAAATGTTAGGGACCCACCCACAGTAAGCTTAAAAGCCATACCAGCAACCCAAGAGATTAAGCAAAAAATAGAATTCGATGCCTCAGAGAGCCGTCCATACCCAGCCCCAGGGGCCAGTATCAAAAAATACGAGTTTGACTTCGGCGACGGAACCCCTATATATAACAGCGTAGACAGATGGGGAAGGCCCAAACCAACCACAGACCACTCTTACGAATTTGTAGGAATGTACAAGGTTTCCGTTACTGTAACTGACGACATAGGTGCCAAAGGCAGAGCTGAAGTCTACGTCAAGGTCATTCCGCCAACCGGAGCGAAAGCCAAAATAGTCAACGCAGAGCCAGCATACAGAAACATCAAGGTTTCAGGTAAAGAGCTTGGTATCAACTATTTCAGCTTAAACCCCTTCATCATCGATGTTCAGAACCTATGCGGCGTATCCGTGAAGGTTAAGGTCAGCGTCATCGTAGATAGAGACGGCGTCACAGTGAAAACATTTGAAACAAGTTCGTATACATTTGCAGAAGGAACCTATCTGGCGGAATACCGCTTCGACACTTCCACAGAAACTCCACCGCAGTATGAAACCAATTTGATAATAGGCAAGTACACGGTCAAGACACAAGTCTTGTACACAACAGACAGCCACAAGTGGGCTGCTGGAAACACATGGACCTTCGGCTTCAGAGTCACACCATAAACGCAAAAGCCAAGAGAAACCCTAAAGCGCGCACAAGCGCGCAACCCCCAAATTTTTTTATCTTCTATCTCTCAGAGGAATACATGTGAGACACAAAATTCTCCAAATAATAGTGTTAATTTCATTCCTAATCATGACGACCGCGACCATACCCCTTGGCTATGCATACGAATGGTCGCCTGACATGGGACTCACTTGGAATGTTGCAAATGATGGGAAACCCTCAATAGCCCAAGCGAACGACGGAAAAATCTGGGTTGTTTGGAACTCGTTCAGAACGGGTAACTTCGATATCTTCTACAAAGTTTACGACTCATCTAAGGTGCATCCATGGTCTTCAGAAAAAAACCTAACTGCAAACACAAACGCAGACGAATCACCAGCAATCATGCAAGCACAAGACGGAAAAATCTGGATTGTTTGGTCAAGCAACAGAGACGGAAACTATGAAATTTATTACAAGACCTCAAGCGATAACGGCGCAACCTGGTCAACGGAAAATAAACTAATTGCAAACCCAAAAGACGACGAGTGTCCTTCAATCATGCAGGCTGCCAACGGCACGATTTGGCTCGCATGGTCAGCGAACAGAACTGGAAACTATGAAATTTATTACAAGACCTCAAGCGATAACGGCGCAACCTGGTCATCAGACAGGTGGCTTAACTACACATACGGCTACCCGGAAACAAATGATTGGGACCCATCGATCACGCAGGCTACGGACAGCACGATATGGTTTGTCTGGAAGAGAGATAAAGACCTAAATTTTAACATCTGGTACAAGACCTATAGCTATCGCTACATTTTTGGTCAGTGGAGGTGGATTTGGAGCGCCACCACTCAAGTCACCGACGATACAGATATATTAAATCAGAATCCATCGGTCATGCAAGCACAAGACGGCAAAATCTGGGTTGTCTGGGATTCAGATAGGAGTATACCAGTAGGCGAGCAAATGGACATATATTATAAAACTTATTCTCCTAGTGCATCCCCGGCAACAAAGCTAACTGAGAATACGGCAGACGACCTCGCGCCATCCATCATGCAGGCAACGGACGGAACCATATGGATAGTTTGGCAATCATTCAGAGTCGATAATAATTGGGACATTTACTATAGGACAACCAAAACACTCCCACCACACGATGTGGCTATAATTAGCCTCAATCTCACCGAAGTCACAGTAACTACAGGTCAAAAAGTCTTCACCGAGGTTGTAGCTCAGAATCATGGAAGCAACTCGGAAAACTTCAAAGTCAGACTCTACGCCGACTTAACCTTCAGAAATGAATCAGGAACAATTGTTTTGTCTCCCGGACTATTGTGCCCAATAACCCTCACATGGACCGCTTCAAACGCCGGCACATATAAAATATGGGCTAACACAAGCGTTGTTAGTGGAGAAATCAACACAGTCGACAACACCTTTCCCGCCATTCTGGGCGACGTGAATGGTGACCGAACCGTTAACACTTCCGACTTGTCTGGTTTAAGCAACGCCTACGGATCCAAGCCTGGAGATTCCAACTGGAATCCTAACTGCAACTTCGACGGAGACAACAAGGTTGACGCTTTCGACCTGTTCGACCTAGGCAAAAACTTCGGGAAATCCCAATAAAATGGAGGCAATCTGGTTTCCAGAACAAAGTTTAAATTTAAATGTTACACTTAGACACCCTAACCTTGGTGGTTGAAATTGAATAAATCTCCCTTAATAATCATCATTTTGCTCTTGGTTAACATGGTCAACATGGTTGTGATGAGTCCAGTTTATGGATTAGATACCGCTAAGCTTTACGTGGACCCTCCAAGCATCATAGACACAACCATGACGGCTGGCACCGATTTCACTGTCAACATAAACATCAAAGATGTCAATGATCTCTTTGGCTATACCCTCAAGCTATTTTACAACACAACCCTTCTAGACGTGAACACAGTCACTGTAGGCTCCTTCTTCCCGTCTCCCCAGATGATTTATCACAATGAAACGAACGAAGAGTCAGGCTACGTATGGTACTGCGTCCTCATGCCTCTGGGATCGCAGGTCGGGCGGAGCGGAAACGGAATACTACTGACTATTAACTTCAACGTCACTTCCACAGGTGACACTAATCTAGATCTAGACGCACAGGAAGTCTTCAACTCTGAGATGAAGGAGATGGCTCGCAATGTAGGCGACGGCTACTTCAGCAATATTCTTCGACCCACAAAACTTTACGTAGAACCCAAAAACACCATTAACCAAAGTCTAACCCCAGGCGAAAACTTCACGATCAATGTAAACATCCTTGCCGTCACAGACCTCTTTGGCTATGAGTTCTTCTTAAACTACACTACAGACATCTTAACCGCCACCAACATTACCTTAGGCTCTTTCTTCTCATCTGAACCCACACTCCCAGTGATTTGGCACGAGGAAATAAACGACACCTTAGGCTATGTATGGTACAATGCCACCATGCCACTGGGTGCCCCAGGGAAGCCTGGAAGCGGAACATTAGCGGCCATCAACTTCACTGTCGACTCCATAGGTGAAACCACTCTAGACCTGTGCAATACCAGACTCGTTAACTCCGAGGGAGAACGAATTGAATATGACACACTTGACGGCTACTTCAACAACAAACTCATAGTCCACGACATAGCAGTCACCGACATTACAACAACTGTAACCACCGTGGAAGTCGAGGATGGCATACCAGTCCCTGTATCTAGACCCGTAAGCGAGGTGTACGTTGGTGAGAGAGTAAACGTCACAGTATTCGTCGAAAATAATGGAACCATATCTGAAACCTTCAACGTGACCGCCTATTACGACAACAACATCATCGGCACCCCCCAGAACGTAACCCTCTCAGGCGACTTCGGAACATCACTTGTCTTCGAATGGAACACAGAGGGCGTGGAAGTAGGCAGCTACACAATACGGGCGGAAGCAAGCCCTGTACTTGGGGAAGAGTATACGGATAACAATATATTTATCATGGAAGACGTGTTTAATGTGCTCAGCGGGCAATCCAACCCCTTAGCACTTGTTGTCGCCGCCGCTGCTATTGTATTCATCATTGCGGTCACAGCGGTCTACTTCATAAAGTTCAGAAAACCAAAGCCGTAGCTGAAGGCACATTAAGCGAAAGCAAGGGGTAGTTGCTCTTATAAGATAATTGCTCTATAAAGAATGAACTGGTAGAAACCTTAAAAGGTAGAAACCTTAAAATATTTCTTGACTACATTTAAAATGGAGAGAGAGGAATTTTGAAGAAACCTTTCCTAACTTTGGTAATTTTTTTTCTGGTTAGCATGGTTAGCATGGTGATAGTGAGTCAGGTTTACGCCCCAGCAACCAGAATTTACGTTGATCCTTCAAGCTTTAGCACTTCGCAGCAACCAAACCGGACTACGACGATTAGGCCTAACAACCCTGGAACCTACGGTGACTGGACTAATAACACCGTTGTGATTAGGCCTATGAGCGAGGGAACCTCCAGTGATTGGACTGGAAGGATTCGTACACTTAATCCTAATGGCGCGGGAACCTTCAGTCAATGGAATGCTTGGACTCATCTCCAACCTAGGACAGACGGAAACTACTCAGGTTGGCTTGGAGAATACGGTGATTGGGACGATTGGCCAGAACATTATGGCGACCCAGATAATGATGGCGACTCTACTTATTTTTACACAACCGCAAACAACAAAAATGAAACGTCAGCCTTGAAGCGTCTGCCTACCGAACGCAGAGATCTCACCATAACTAAGGTGAAGGTCAACATAGTTGCAAAAAATACTAGCATGGCTTCACCCAAAACTCCAGCTGAACGTGAAGGTTTTAAGATTATACTTTGTACTGTACTCAATGCAAATGTTTCTCAATTCGTCGCAGCTACTGGCTGGGATGGCTGGAGCAGAAACAGTCCATGGTTGAATGCGTCAGATTATAGTGTTGGAGTAGGTCATTACATTCAAACCAGCGTCGCAAATGACAAAATAGGCAACTTCACTTTCGCTGATGTTCCCTCAGGGATAACAGGGAGCACAGTGACATTGTACCTCAAAACTTGGCAGACCGGCGGCGACGGCAGCGACTATATGAACATTTACCTGTATAACGGAACAAAATGGAGTACGGCGTTCACGATTATTCCAGACAGCATTGCTGCACCTGGAAACGAAAAGAGTGTTGTTGTTTCCAGTTGGCTGAACACGCTAGCAAAGGTTAACGCCACTATGATGGCAATCGAGAAGAAAACAGGTGGTACTACTGATGACACTATCGGCGTAGACCATGCTTACATAACTGTCTCAGGTGGCCCAACACCATTCAATGCAAATGTTAATGGTAGAATAGCGGTTGGTGGCTGGGATGGCTGGACAAAAGTGGGAACCACCCAGTGGTTGAATAAGGAAGATTATCCTGCGAATTACATTTACAGTGGCGCCGCAAATGACAAAATAGGCAACTTCACTTTCTATGATGTTCCCGCAGGGATAACATGGACTCCACTAGGGGTGGGGACTGGGGTACAGGTGCGCCTCAGAACCTGGCAGAGCCCTGGGCCGCCTATCAGCGACGATACACTAAAAATTTACGTGTTTAACGGAACAAAATGGAGTACGGCGTTCTATCTTCCAACAATGCCATCAGGCTACCCTGAGTACAGGGATGTTGATGTTTCCAGTTTTCTGAACACAAGAGACAAGATTAACGCCGCTAAATTGGCAATCGAGAAGGTTACAAGTGGTTCTCCTGACACCATTTTCGTAGACTATGCTTGCATACGTCTCTCAGGGGTGAGCACTGCTAGTAGTTCTTCGCCCAAAATTGATTCAACAAGCTCGTACACGCTGCACTCCTACGAATGGACAACCAATCCCGTGTACCCAGGATTAGCTTGGAACTGGACAGCTATAAATGAGTTACAGGCTGGCGTGCGGTCAGTACAAGGTGGCAACTATTTTACCGGTGCCATAAGGGTCACCCAACTATATGTAGGCATCTTTACAACCGAAGGACTTTACACGGATTGGGATGAATGGCCAGACCCTACTGGCCCTAACAAAGGAGACGAAGACTACTTCATTGCAACCACTGACGCACTATCGCAAAGTTCACACTTGACAGACACCACCCTTCCAGGATGGGGCACAGTCAAAGTGAGGGTTACTGTCGTCGCGCTACAGACCTCAACAGGGGGAGAGAAGTTGACCATAATGTTGGTTATTGGTGGAGTCGCACAGATTCCTTCCGGGGGGGCGAGTGACTGTGTGCCAGGAAACACCTATGCAGAATACTCATACGAATGGACTCAAAATCCCGCAACAAATAACCCTTGGACTGAGGCCGCCATAAACGCGATGGAAGCGGGCGTAAAGTCGAAACAGACTGGCGGCTCTTTCCTCGGTGAAATAAGGGTTGCCCAACTATATGTTCAGGTCATTGAGGCTGGAAATTTCGCACTCTGGGATGATGAGCCGTGGTTGACGCCTTCATATGATGGAGACGACACCTACAATTCAGCAATCGCAGCCGGACTGAGTCGAAGTTCACATTTACAAGACATCCCCACAACTTGGTCAACTTGGTCCATATCAAGAGTGCAAGTCACAATTGTTGCGAAAACTAATCTCCCTACAGATGAGAAGGTTCGAATAATGCTGGTTATTTCAGGGGCTCCGTCTCCGTATTATGGGACGAGTTACACTCTGACAACCGACTACATGACTTACACAGATGTGTGGACAAAGAATCCTTATGGTAATGTAGATTGGACTTTGACAGCTATAAATGGGATGCAGGCAGGCGTGCAATCAATATTGGGTGATGACGGCGTATGGAAACGTGAAATAAGGGTTACTCAACTATACGTTGTAGTCGGCAGGGATGGAACTTTCCAAAACTGGGATGAGGAATCC
>Ga0315312_1002883_pt1 | contig 11490 bp, 10 predicted proteins | sample TDP7_MG_FD_203629 | JGI IMG/M metagenome (GOLD analysis project Ga0315312, IMG submission 203629) | Freshwater sediment microbial communities from Lake Towuti, South Sulawesi, Indonesia - TDP7 | ecosystem: Environmental > Aquatic > Freshwater > Lake > Sediment | place: Indonesia: South Sulawesi... | reverse complement strand
ACGTATACGATGGAGCATTCGTTGTTGGAATGCTAGAGGGATGGCCGCTAAATAAAACGGCGAAGTTCGCCAGCGCAGCCGGTGCTATCAAGGTTACCAAGTTTGGCCCGATGGAAGGACCTGAGTCCCGGGGAGAAGTTGAGGAATTCGCCTCCAGCCATCGGGCTGAAAGAATCGCCGAAAAACCTTAGCTGATGGACAGAAACCCTCTGAGCATCTTATTTTGTTTCTTGTCAGTCATCCAAAGAGATATTCAGGCAGCTCACCGAACCGTTTCATGTGAGACATGCAACACGATCGCCATAAATCCTGCTTCCACTTCGCCTTGCCACATCTCTCTCATACAAATTACCCCTCCCCCGGATCTGGAAAAAAGTGTGTGGGGGCGTGTGTCTCCGCGACGCCGTGCCGGAAGGCGGTCCCGCCGCTTTTACAGTTACCTTCCAAGCCTTCAAGCTCAATCCTAGCTTTTTCATCTCTTTCAGCTAGATAACCAGCCGTGAGCAGAATAGTTCTGTTTTATGGTGCGTAGAAAGAATCTTCGCAGAAACGACATTGGAAAAGACTGTCATTTTGAAAAATTAGAATGACGTCATTTTCAATGGGTCTTAATATTTTGCGGTGCGAGGGTTAAGTAGCGGTTTCAGTCCATGGTTGAGGTCTTTCCGTTCTACGTAACCTCTTTTCTCCACGCAGCTTCCATAAGCCCCTACCGAAATCTTCGACGACGATTTCTAGCTCGCCAGATAGTTTATCGCCTATTAAGGCTTCACTTTCAATCTGCGAGACCACGAGATCTGCTTTAACGCTTTTAGAGGTTTTCTTTCCAGCTAAAATTTTAACTTTAAGGCTTTCAGGGTACACCCAAACTTCTGCTGGGCCTCCGGCAGTATCGTAAGTTTGCTTTAACCCTTCGATTGGGGGCTTGAACCCTAGCTTCTCAGCAGTTACCTTTGGAAGGAGTAGTTGGGATGTGTCAGTTTCAAAGCCGCTGTTAACTAGGGCAACAACATTAAGCTGTCTATCTTCACGTGAAACTAAAAGTTTAACACGAACAGCCACTACCTATCCTTCCTCTCTGTAATATGCCCTATCCGGGACCTCCTCCTCGCTCTTATATGCCCTATACGCGGTCTCTGCAAACTACCCACCAAAAGGAGCAAGTCCACCACACTCTTATTAGGATATTGGCATTTGAGCCTAGGAAACCTTGCCTTAGCCAGAGTTATCTTGCAGATCTATGGAGAGAGCCCTGTCCTAGATTCCATGGCGATCGAGCGCATCCAAACTTCTTTCCAAACAAGAAGCTGGGAAGAGCAATCTGCATCAAAGGCGATTTGCCCTTCTTTAATAACCAGAAAGTGAGTGGGATACCGACTTCGCCTCCTTACTTCAATGCAATAGAAGCGGTGAGCACTAAACATCAAGACCTGAGAACCTTTGGGTCTTCGGGAAACGTAAATGAATCCTCTAAAAGGAGGGGTTCATCCAATGGTGCGGGAGGTGGGATTTGAACCCACGAAGGCCTACGCCATAGGGTCCTGAACCATGGGCAGCTTCATGCTTCTACCCCTTAGACCTGGCTCGGGTACTCCCGCAACTGAATCAAACATTCGTGTCTCGGTTCAAGATAATCTTTTAGTTGTCAATTGTTCTACACGGCCTTCCGCGCTGTCAAGCCCATAAAGTTTAGAATCTGAATATACATTAACGTCTACGCAATGAGGCGAGTCAACTTGAAATTCCTTAACTATAAGGACATTAAGGCTAAACCAGCTGAGGAAGGAGCTTCAAAACTAAACGTAAGATGGCTGATCACGAAAGAGATGGGCGCGAACAACTTCGCAATGCGCCTCTTCGAGATGAAACCTGGAGGAAACAGCTCACTCCACCAGCACCCACACGAGCATGAGGTCTACATCCTAGGAGGAGAAGGCATAGCCACTGACGGAGAACAAGAACGCATATTCAAGCCTGGAGACGCCATATTCATCCCTCCAAACGAACGTCATAGTTCATGGTGGAATGTCCATTCTGAAGTAACACGAGAATATATTCCATTTATATTTTTTGGGTGTCAAGTTAGGGCTGTTTATGCTTTTATCCACTTCTCCACCTTCCTCGGTCTTCTGGTAGGGTAACACGCGTTGAACTGACCTATCCTCCGCCTAAGCATGCTGAACCAAGACTCTATCACGTTCCTCCTCCCACGGGTCTTCCTCCTATGCCTGAGGCCAATTTATTGCTGACCCTGAAGTATTGGATAGAGTTGCGCTAAAGTAAGTGAGGGTTCTAATTTATTGTTTTAGCCCTAACCAGAAAGAACATCGATGCTAGTGCCTTGAGTTGTATTGATATCAGAAAATTGAAATATTGTTTCGGTGAGACGATTATAGAGGATGGTGAGATGCCTAAGATAAGTAGAACCCTCCTGTCAATTGTAATGATCGTTGTAATCTTCAGTTCGATGTTAGGCGTGACAGGATACTCGTATTGGAACTTATACAGGAGACATAATGAACTGAAATTAGATTTAAGATCTATCTGATAAATACGATTCCTTAAAAGTTCAATATGAAACACTAAATGTCAAACACCTTAGCTTGCTTAATGACTACCGTGAACTCTCTGCTAAGTACCTGAGCTTGTTCGGGGACCACGAAGCACTATTGGAAGCCTTTAATGAGCCACTATCATACGAGGAGACACCTACCGCTGGGGAACTGCAAGAGTGGTTGGCTACAGACAAGACGAATGAAATACCATACAGTTCTCCTGACTTTGTATGTGGAGATTTTGCTGTTATGCTATCGCAACATGCTAAGATGAAACATTGGGACATCGGCGTTGTCGCCGTCTTTGGATATTTCAGAGATACTCGTGAGCCTTATGCTCATGCTTTCAATGCTATGCTCATTAAAAGCTTTCCCCCGCCAAAAGTTCGTTTGTATTACGTGGAACCACAAACCGATGATGTGTGGCATTATGAAGGGTATCGGAAGATAGAAGAAGGTGACTATTGGAAGATAGGCGGTGAATGGATTTACGTAGAAGCCTACGATATTATCGTTCCATATGAGTAATGTCGAATTTAGACAAAGCACCAAGTCTCCGTCTTCATATCGTGGTGGTGCCAGCAGAGCAAGTTCAGTGGGAGTACTCCAAACATTGCCGATAACAAGAACACCGAAATAAATGCGGTTGGAACAGTTTTCTTTTTCGTATTTAAATACCAGTGAAAATATTTGCTGGTGCATTTAAATTCGATTGATGTACAAGCTTAAATCGTATCTGCTCAAGCACAGAGAAGTGCAACCTAAAGAAAATTTGGTTGCGATATACACAGAGTGCAGCTGGTACTTTAGTCAAGTTTTTTAATGGACACTGGGTGTCCGCGGAAAGCCTCGCTGAAATGTGTGCAGAATACGAGGAGGGAGTCACCGTCTGGGAGCCGAGGAAACGGGCAACCATGTTTCACGCCACCGACCTATGCCATCACCGCAGCTCATGCGTTGTGGAGGGAAGGCGTGGACTCCTCTGCCCTGGGAAGCTAAGCTCAGATCAGATCTCGAGGACATAGGTTCCTTGGCTTCCTCCAGAGTATGTGAGGACGATAGGGAGGGACAGCCATGACACCACTCAGCTAACCGTCACCAAAGCTCTTCTCTTGGCAACGGCTAACCTACCAGCCGATGAACTCAAAGAAACCGTGGAATTGATTAAGAGAAAGCGTTTGTCGAGGACTCAGTCGGCTAAGAAGCTGGCTGAGGAAAGACCCACCAAGATCATGCGGGTCGAAGGCGCCAAACATTATTGGCGTGAACTCACAAGGAGCCTGAGGGAATACGCTCGCTATTGGAGCGACTACTGCGAGGTCAAAGAATGGGAGACCGTTGACCATTATCATCTCCAGCCCTGATCTTTAACTCGCGCGCGAAGAGTAAGCCATGTAATGATACACATTATCCATAGTCATTGGTGAGGGAATCGGTGAATCCTACTTAATGATCTTTATCCTCCTCCTATCTATCGTGGCTATGGCCACTCCTAGGGCGATTAAGCCGAAAATTACCATCTGGGTATCGCGGCCGATTGCGAGCATTAACATTCCAGCTTGAATCCATGTAATGATAATCACTCCAAGCAAGGTTCTGTGCGGGCCTCCCACGCCTCCCGTAAGGGCTGTGCCGCCCGCGACCACGCTCGCGAAAAGCGGTATGGGCATATCTGCTCCAATCAACATGGAGCCGCCCCCCAACTGCGCCATGTATAAAACTCCTGCGAGCCCGGCGAAAAAGCTACTGAGCATGAAAACGTAAATTCTATGCCTCTCCACGTTTATGCCGGAGAGCCTAGCGCCTATCGGGTTTCCTCCGACCGCGTAAGTGTGCCTTCCAAATGGCATGCACATGGCTATGAAAGTGCTTATAATCCAAATGCCCATCGCCCAATAGAATATCGATGGTAAACCCGCTATGAAGGTCGTTGCAAGGGCCCTGAAGGTCTCATCATACATCATGTGGAGGAAGCCTTTCGAGAGGTACAGCGCTATCCCCTCAACTACGACGGAAACGCCGAGCGTCGCCATGAAAGAGGGGACGTTGAACTTCGCGACGAATAGCCCGTTAATGAAGCCGAACCCTACGCTTATTAATAAAGCTAAAGGAATCACTAAGAACCCGAGCTTGTCGATGTATAATACGCATAGGAGTGCTGCAAGCTTCAGTACGCTTGGCACTGAGAAGTCAAAAGATCCCGTCATTATGACGAAAGTCAATCCGCAGGCGGCTATTAGGAAGTATGACATAGCATAGACCAAAGTTGTTATTCCCTGATAGCTGAGGAAGAATGGGTTTATCACTTGGAATCCAGCTATAATCGCTATCGCAGCGACCATCGGCCCGACTGTGGTCATGTTTCTTCGAAGCCATTCCCGGGAAAGAAGTAGTCTGGCCATCACCTTTTCACCCCTTCACGTGATCGTTACCCCCTTCAACCCCCTAGCACCTACTACAATGGATACAATTAGCAATAGCCCCACGAGGAGTTTTATCGCCTCCGGTTGCAATAGCGAAAGTAGCAATCCGCGCCAAACCACAGCAACCGTCAACGCGCCGAGTATCGTTCTTTGGGGCCCACCGCTTCCCCCTACAAGCGGTGTTCCACCCAGGACTATTGCCACGAGCGGCCAAACCACGTTGTCTAGAAGTAGCTCTACTGGCGCCGCACTTCCGAGATGTGGGAATAGGATAATCGATCCTATGCCCGTAAATAGCCCGCTTAACGTGAAAGCCAAGATCTTGTACTTATCGACGTTTATTCCGGCTAATTGAACTCCTTCTTCATTTGAGCCAATAGCGTATAGATATGTGCCTATCCTAGTGCGGTTCATAATGAATACCGCGGCGGTTATTATTGGGATAGACCATAGAAAGGCCGTGGGAAGGTAGGGTATCAAGGGGGCGGTTATAAACTCGTATCCGCGTACAGGTTTGGGGTATCCTCCTGAGAGCGTGGCTGTTAATCCCCAGTATGTTACTAGTAAACTTAGGGTTAGTATGAAGGAGGGTATTTTCCCCTTGACTTGTATTACGCCGATGAGGAGCCCTGTCGCTAACCCCAATAGTGGTATCACAAGAATTGAGAACATCCCTAGTATTGGCATGAGAAGCCACACGAGGATACCCCCCAGCATCCAAATTCCAACATAAGATAAGTCTAGTGAGCCGGTCACCACGATAATTGAGGGGCCGAGCGCAAATAACGTGAGCGTTACTAACTGTCTTAGAATCGTCGAGAAATTTAAGGGTGTTAGAAATCTCTCTGGGTATAAACCTGAGAACATCACGACGAGAGCAATTAACGCTAGAATGACAGGGTGAGCCTTTAGAGTTTGAATTATGACTGGAGTTATCAGCCTATTTCTGCCTAAGATCTTCACGCCGCCATCACCTTTCTAAGATTTTCAGGGCTAAGAACTTTCTGAATTCTTCCATCCTTTATGGACATTATCTTGTCGCATAGTATGGAGTATTCTTTAGGATCGTCGCTTACGAGGATCATTGAAATGCCGCTCTTCTTCATCTCCAAACTAGTTTCGTAGATGTCCTCTCTGGCTCCCACATCTATTCCTATCGTTGGGTCCTCTAGCAAAAGTATGTCGGGGCTTCTTTCAAGCCATTTCCCCACGGAAACCTTCTGCTTACTACCACCGCTCAGAGAGTAGCAATCCGTGTTAATACTCGGGGCCCTTATTCTCAGCTTCTTCACGATCTTTTCCGCCATCTTTTTCTCAGCGTTGAAACTTATCACCGGGATGGGCTTTCTTAACAATATTTTCTCGATATTAACTATTGAGATGTTCTTCACGATCGGCCAGTTGAGGAATAGCTCTTTCCCGGTTTCACCTGAGAAATATCCAATACCCCTTCCTAACCTAACGTGGGGGAGTTCGTCGGCTTTGACTTTTTGACCTCTGACTATTAGGACTCCCCCTTCAAAACTTATGAGACCAGCGATTGTTTTTATTATCTCGCTTTTGCCCGATCCCGCTGGGCCAAAGATTCCTATGCACTCGCCCTTGTGAAGGTCGAATGAGGTATCATAATAGCATCCATTCTTAGTCAAATTCTTAACTGTCAAAACTACTTCCTCGCTCACAACTCTCTTGACTTCTGGTTTGTAGATATATTCCGAGGATTCTCTGCCGACTATCGCCCTGAACAGATCTTCCTCTGTTATCTTCTCCTTGGACGAGTCATAGTGGGCAACCAGCTTGCCATCTCGCAATACGTGTACTCTGTCCGTGAATTCCATCACTTCAGGTATTATGTGTGAAACGAAGATGAACGAAGCATTTTTCTTCATGTCCAATATGTCGCTGAATAACTCCCGACGTTCCTCGACGGTTAACGGCGCGGTCGGCTCGTCGAGTATTATGATCGGTGTAACGTTAGCATCTCCGCGCTCCAATCTTACACTCAGAATCGCTCTCGCTATTTCAACCATCTTCTGGGTGGAAAGCGGTAGTTCATACATAAAGTCCTCAGCATCGCATTTCACATGAAGCTCCTCCAATATCTCCCTCGCATGCTTCTTCATTTTATCTATCTGCAATCTCGAGAATTTTACATACTTATCCTCATAGCCTAGGAGGAGGAATTGATATATCTTCAAACGGGGTATGACTCCTTTTTCCTGGTAAACCATTGAAATTCCTCTTTTTGCCGCCTCTTTTGGATTCTTGGGGAATGGGACTTTTCTTCCCCTATAACACAATTCCCCCTTATCTGGAGGATAAACGCCTACCAAAATCTTCATTAGCGTGGATTTTCCGGCTCCGTTTTCCCCTACAACGCCTACTATTTCATTTTGGCGGGCCGCTATACTAACGTCATCCAAGGCACGCACGACTCCGTCGAAGGTTTTGGAAACACCCTTTACCTCCAATAATGGAGTATCCATCGGCGTCACCATGCTAATCCATACTCCTCGCTATCCCTTAACGTTAATCACCGCTAGCTACGAAAATAAAAAAGGGAAAATATAGCGATTTTGTCTTTACACCCAGATAGGCTCTGTCTTTAGCTCTGGCGGGAACCGTTTCGCATATTCCTGTGCTTCCTTCCATGTGTCGGCCCAGCTGAAGTCGAGGAAGTACGTATGGAGAGCGGCAACGTGTTTCTTGAGGGCATCGATGCTTCCGAACTTCTTTAGCGTTGCTGGGAAGTAGTAGTCGTGCTGGCCTAGGTAGGTTCCTCCACCTGCATGCCTGTCATATGTTAGGCCGAGCTCCTTGCACTTTCCTACGGATATTAGCCTGTAGTCATATGGATACTCCGGCTTCGGCGCCTTCATTTGCTTCAATATCTTCTCTAAATTCTCCTCGGTTGGGCCCAGATGGAAGCTCGGATGGTAAGTTATGCGGGCAGCCTCGGCCAGCGGCTCGATTTCACCAGGATAACCGTAACAATCTATCCTACCGGCTTGAACCATCTCATCCTTGAGCGGATACCATGCTCCGACGCAGAGATCGTATAGCATTGGGACCATTCTTCCTCCAAAGTAGGGTATGGCGAATCCAGCGGTAACTAGGAAGTTTCGTTTAAGTATCTTTTCCGCCGTGGACATTTCCATGTCTCTCGAAGCCGTGTATGGGCCGATATGTAGGCCGCGGTCTTCGAGTGCGCTCAAAGCGCCCGTGGTCTGCGAGTCGTTAGCGCCCCATAAACCCTCATAATCCGTTCGGACCGCCAGTGACGCCTCGCCAGCTTTTCGCCCTCCCTCGTACCACCACTCACCATATTGGTGGCCTAGCACTTTCATCTCTGGATAGAATCTCCAAGCCATGAAGACTCCTAGGTTTATGTAGACTGTGGAGCAGGTGGCGGCCGTCTTGTGCGCTTGGTGGTGCAGTAACTTCGTCTTTCCATCCCTCCTCATCTTCTCGAACAGTAGCATTAATGGAAGGAAAGTCTGCTCGTCTGACAGAGGCGTATTATCTACGACCCATCGTGGCCCAAGGTCTCCTGGGAACATCTCCCCAGTATATCCGAAGTGCGATGCCATGAACACGTTGTTCTCGTTGCAGATTCTCGCCAACTCAGATAAGATAGCCGCGGATGGACAGTTATAGACTATCGCCTTTGCGCCGGCAGCTATCATACTCTCAGTTGTCTCGATCCACGCTGGATCGGACTCAGCCACTGCACCGACGAAGTCCAGACCGAGCTGTCTACAGGCTTGCTCACAAGCCTGGTAGCACATCATCAGGTATTCTTGCGCTAGACCCCAAGTGATATGGCCTATCATGAACTTCTCTCCAGGCTTAGCGTTCTTGTATTTCTGAGCTAGTATGTACCTCTCTTCTTCAACAGGGGCGGCCGTAGCCGTCTCTGTTATCGTCTTCGTCACCGTTGTCACCGCGCCGGGCACCTCAATCCTCTCTGCTGGTTTGCTGAGCCAGCCAGCGGCTCCGCCGACGGCAAGGCCAACCACAGCGGCACCAACAGTCTTCAGGTACTTCCTCCTCTCCTCCTTCTTCTCCTCCGGTGGATCCAAGTCCTTGACATTGCTCTGTTCAGATTCTCGTTCCATAATTTCAACCACATGCGTTTTTTATTTTTTTCGGCACTTGTTTTTATGCATTTTCGATTTCTTAAGTATTTCGTTTCTCTCGCTTCTCTACTCTAGTCTTGGTGGATTCTGCTAGGAATTGGATTTGCCACCGATCGAAAAGAACCTCACAATAATTAACGACAAATTTATTGCACTCAACTTCCGATCTACCGATTGAGATAGAAAAAATGCACTTCTTCAAAACATAGCGAAGAAATCGATTCGAGCAGATGTAAAACAACAACTTCGTACGTCGATCCAGAAAACTATTCTAGGACAGTAAACACAGTTTGAGACTGCAGATTCATAAACTTCATGTTCTGTTTCTGATCTTGTCAGAAACAGTTTAAAACATAACATCTGTTAGGAGAGCCTAGGTCATAACACCGTTGAATGGCTCGTGACAACATAGAAGCTGCAACATTAAGTCTATCTTTACTTGTGATAACTTTGCTCATAACCCGAAAACTTAACTATTCATTTTCTTACTGTCCTTTCTAGGTGGCTAGAATGCTTCTGAAAGATAAGGTTGCAATTGTAACAGGAAGCGGCCGCGGGCTTGGCCGCGCGATAGCTCTTCGTTTTGCTAGGGAAGGTGCGAAATTAGGGATAGTAGACCTCGATAAAGAGAGAGGTTCGACTGTTCTGGAGGAGGTCAAAGGTTTGGGAGGTACAGGAACCTTTATTGCAACTGACGTGAGTTCGTCAAGGCAAGTTTCAGAGATGGTTGAAAAGGTCATCAGAGAATTCGGCCGCATAGACATCTTGGTCAATAATGCTGGAATTTATGATGGTAAACCATTCTGGGAAGAACCTGAAGAACTCTGGCAGCGAATGTATGAAGTGAACGTTATAGGAACGGTTTTGCCATCGCAAGCCGTAGTGCCTCATATGATCAAAAGAAGGAAAGGAAAGATTGTCAACGTATCTTCTAAAGCCGCGGTTGTAGGTGAATCAGGCCATGCAGCCTACAGCGCTTCGAAAGGAGCCGTGCTGGCATTGACTAGAGCGATGGCTATTGAACTGGCGTCTTACCAGATAACAGTGAACGCAGTTTGCCCTGGACCTATGTACACGGATATGTTGCTAGCAGCGATGCCGAAAGAGTCGGATCGAGAGGCATTAGCAGCGGCAACTCCACTGGGCCGACTAGGCCAGCCAGAAGATCTGGTAGGGATCATACTGTATCTATCCAGCGAGGAGTCGAACTGGTGCACTGGTCAAGCCATTTCGGTTGATGGTGGATTGTCCATTCTAAAATAGAGGGTAGTGACCTCTCCTGGTTTAGTGCGCCGACACTCATCCAAGGCCATTACGGCTGCCTCACCTGCTTTTTTCGCAGTCTCTGTCTCTTATCACGTGTAGATGCAGGTTTCATGATGTCTACTATGCTTCCCGATTAATGCGTTGCGGATGGCTTTGAGCTACTTCGCCTCTCCGCCCACGGTCTGCCAAGGCTTTGTTCACGGTATGAACATCGACGCCACACGCCCTTTTGAATATTTTCTATACACGCCTCCTTTACAAGCGATGACGCGAGGAGAAGCAAGTCACCCAATTGGACATGTTACCATTTAAGCTCACAACATACTCTTCTTAGTGAATAGGCGGCTCAAATAACGTTACGTGAGTAGGTCAAACCCCAAGATTAAGAACAGCCGCCCTTATCCAACATCATCATGGAAAAAGTGTTTTCTTCCTGCCTCATATAATTCGTTAGTATGGTTTGGTGGAGAGTGAATGTCGGCGTTTCTTATAGGTGTTGACATTGGAACTATGGGAACGAAAGCTGCTGTCATAGATGCTGATGGGAGATTGATGGCTGATGCCTATGATGAATTGAAGCTTTACTATCCAAGGCCCGGGTGGGTAGAACAGTATCCAGAGGATTTCTACAGGTCCGCGATCAAAACGATACGTCAAGCGATGAAGAAATCCAAGATCAACCCTCGCGATGTTGCTGCGATAGCGTTCAGCGGCCAAATGGCAGGAGTTTCAACGATAGATGAGAACTGGAGACCTGTAACACATTACGATTCTTGGCTAGACGTAAGATGCGAGCCCCTCGTCGGATACGTCCGTAAGAAATGCGAGGAACTGGTTATTCGAACTGTGGGGGCGCCTCCGTCCATAGCGCATGGACCTAAAATACTTTGGTGGAAGAGAGAAAAGCCGAAAGTGTTTCAGAGAATTCACAAGTTCATTATGCCAGCTGTCTATGTCGCTGGACGGCTAGCCGGTCTGAGGGGCGACGAAGCGTATCAAGATCATAGCTACCTGCATTTCTCCGGGTTTGCGGATGCTAGAAGACTGAAGTGGTCTGAGGAGATCTGCGAGATATTTGATGTTCCAGTCGACAAGTTTCCGAGGATA
>Ga0315312_1002882_pt1 | contig 11492 bp, 8 predicted proteins | sample TDP7_MG_FD_203629 | JGI IMG/M metagenome (GOLD analysis project Ga0315312, IMG submission 203629) | Freshwater sediment microbial communities from Lake Towuti, South Sulawesi, Indonesia - TDP7 | ecosystem: Environmental > Aquatic > Freshwater > Lake > Sediment | place: Indonesia: South Sulawesi... | reverse complement strand
AAGGATCGGTGCTCTTGGCCTGCTCCGCCTCGGGCGCCTCGCCCGCGGCCGGGGCCGCGGGCTCCGGCGGCGCGTAGCCCTCGGAGTACTCGTCCGGCGTCTCTGCCGTGCCCCCCACCGTCACATACCCGGCCCCATCGGTGGCCTCCAGCACCGATTGATCCGCCGGCTCCGCCACCCGTTCGGCTTCCAGCAGCGCCTGCACTTCCTCGGGGCTGAGTTCCTCGCCGCTCCCCTCGCCGGCCTCCTCCAGCACGGGGTTTTGCTCGAGCTCCTCCTCCACCATCTCCCGCAGTTCCAGACGGTTCAGTTGCAACACCCGCACCATCTGGACCAGGCTGGGCGTCAGAATCTGCTTCTGCGCCAGCTTCAATTGCAGCCTGGGCGACAATGAACTCATCTGGCTAAATGATACCAGAAGGCAATCAGGCAGAGGCGGCGCCATCCCAAGGCCCGTAAGGTATGTCTCCCCACTTACCCTTGGACAAGACTGGAGTCTTATCCCACGCTTTAGCCGCCTGCCCGCGGCTCCCCCAAGTCGAATCGCTCGCCCAGGTATACCCGCTTGACCTCGGGGTCGCGCCCTAGCGCATCCGGCGTCCCGGCCCGGAAGACGCGCCCGTTGTTGATGATGTAGGCGCGGTCGGTGACCGCCAGCGTTTCCCGCACATTGTGGTCGGTCATCAGGATCCCGATGCCGCTGCGCTTCAGGTCGAAGATGATGCGTTGCAGTTCCAACACCTGGATCGGGTCAATGCCCGAGAAAGGCTCATCGAGCAGCAGAAACGTCGGCTGGATCACCAGCGCCCGCGCGATCTCCACCCGCCTCCGCTCGCCCCCCGACAGCATGTACCCCTTGCTCTGTCGCACCTTCTCCAGCCCCAGTTGCTCAACCAGTTGATTCATGCGCCCCCGCCGCTGCCCCGCGTGCAAGGGCAGCGTCTCCAGGATGGCCATCAGATTCTCCTCCACCGTGAGCTTCCGGAAGATGGAGGGTTCCTGCGACAGGTAGCCGATTCCCTTGCGGGAACGTTGGTACATGGGCAGCGGGGTGATGTCTTCTTCGTCCAGCAACACCCGCCCGGCCTCCGGGGCGATCAGCCCGACGATCATGTGGAAGCTGGTGGTCTTGCCCGCCCCATTTGGCCCCAGCAGCCCCACCACCTCCCCCTGTTCGAGGGAAACCGAAAGGTCCTCCACCACCCGGCGGCCCCGGTAGCTCTTTGCGATCTGGCAGGTGTGCAGTTTCCTCATGGGCGGCGTCGCAAGCGGCTAACAACCCGCCGCTGCTCCCGGCCGTCAACGAGCAGCTTATCGTTATCCGCCCAGTAGGTCAACCGCTCGCCCTGCGTGCGCCCGCGCAGGCTGTCCTCCAGCGTCGGCGTGCCGCCTTCCAGCACGATCCGCGAGTCCGCCACGGAGTACTCGGCGTGCTCGGCCGTGCCTTTCCGCTGCCGCTCTCCCTCCCGTTCGAGGATCTCCACCTGCCCGTGGGCCAGCGCGCGCTCCAGAGAGGAGCCCCCGCCCGCCTCTTTGAGGTGCGCCTGAATCTCCCGGGCCTTCACTTCCAGCGCCAGCCGCACCAGCCGCGCGCCCCCCAGGTAGCGCGCCAGCCGGCCCTGCTCTATGTAAACCAGTTCCGCGGCCTCCGCCAGCACCACGGGCGGCGGCCCCTGGCGTTTGGCTCCCTGCGTAGCCTCCTTCGGCGCGTCCACGAACTGGGTTCGCACCCAGCCCCCAGCCGTCAGCCGCCGCCCGCGCCGGTCGATTTCAACCCGCTCGGCCTCGATCCGGTTAGCACCCTGCCAGAGCACCGCCCGCCCCTCGTAGCGCACTCGCTGATTCCGCTCCGCCGTGGTCATCCGCGCGGCCCGCGCCTCCAGCGCCCCTTCCTGCGACAGCAATACCGAGGGCGCCTCCTTCCGCTCTGGTAGCCGGCTGGAGACCACCTCCACCTCCGCGGTGACGTCCCCGCTCTGCTGATCCAGCATGATCCGATAGGCGGAAACCGAACCGCTGGCGTCCCAGACGCGCGCCCCTTCCTCCAGCAGGATCCGGTGACGCGCTTCCTCAAGCACCGCCCGAGCAGCCCGCGCCTGCCGTTCCCCCTCTTGATAGCGGAACTCGTTCCACTGCTCCAGGCGGGTCACCTCCCCCGTCTCGGGATCGAACTCCACCAGCATGTCCCGGCTAGCGGTCTCCACCGCCGGCGTGGGCTTCCGCTGGGGTGCCGCCGGCGCCTCGCTGCGCGTCCGCACTTTCACCGCCCGGAACGCCTGGATCCGGTTCTCCGGCCCGTAGGTAATCCACATGCGCTCCGCGCTCACCCAGCGCCGCCGTTGGTCCGGCCGGTTGGGCACGAATTCTAATTCGCCGGCGGCGCCCGTCTCCACAGTCTTGGTCTCCTTCCCCCCCGGCCGCATGACGAGCTGGATGACCTCGCTGCGCAGCAGCCGAGTCTCGGCCGGCGGCTTGCCCGCACGCGCCAGTGGCGCCGATTCCATCGAGGCTCCATCCCGCGCCAGCGCACTCTTGAGCACGCTTTCCCCGCTCGTCAGGTCGAACGCCAGGTCCACCCGGCCGGCACGCACCGTCGTCCGCGCCGCCTCCGAGGTGGCCACCAGCCGCGCCTGGCCCTCCGCCGCAATCTGCTCCACCTCGCCTTCGGGAGAGAACTTCATCTCAAGCTGCTCGGCGCCGTACTCCAGTTGCCGTCCTGGGTACCGGTCCGTGCCTCGGGCTTTCTTGGCTTGCGCCCGCCGGATGCTCCCGTTTTCCAGGAACACTGCCGCATCCGCCGCCTCCAGCACGGTGTTCTCGCGCCTCAGCCGGGACCAGGGCATCAGCATGACCAGCGCGTCCCGCTCCTTGTAGATCAGCTCGCCGGCCTCGATCCTCATCGGCTTGCTGGCCGTCGAACGCCCTCGCCAGCGCAGTTCCACCCCGGCCTGCATGTGCACCTCGCGCGAAGCAGGATCGTAGGAGGCCCCCACCGCCTGGCCCTCGCCTTGATCGAAGGTGAAGGAGGCCGCCCGCGTCGTAGAGGCTCGCCCGGTCTTGCTGTCAAACGTCACCCCAGAAGTGCGGATCAGCACCAACCGCCCCCGCGGCGCGCCCTCGGTGGGCAAGCCCATGGTGATCTCGACTTCTCCATCAGCGTAGAGCTGATCCCGCTCCCGGCCGAACTCCGCCCGCCCGCTCGTCACCCGGTCGTACTTCCGGCCATCCTGGTGATAAAGGCGGAGTTCCAGCGGTTCGAGTTCCAGGTGGTCTTTGACTTGCCGGAAGCGCCTGGCGCGGACCTCAACCACCGGCCGGCCCCCCACTGTGTGCGTCCAGACCCAGTCACTGGCCGCCGCCTCTACTTCCTTCGGCAGCGGCTTCGGCACCGGCGGCGCCTGCCGGGCCAGCCTCTCGTGCCGGTAGTAGTAGCTCACCCCCACCCCGGCCAGGATCACCAGGATCGCCAGGAGCAACAGGCCCCGCTTGCACCGCATTCTATCCCACTATAACAACGCTTAAACTGGAGACGAGATGACCCGCCGGAACGCTCTGAAACTACCGGCCCCGCTGCTGGGGGGCCGGGCACAGACGGAGCCTTTCCCCGCTGTGCCGCCCACACCCGACCTCGCTAACCTCCACTCCCTCATGGACTGGCTGAGCCACGAGAACACCCCACGCCTCTGCTTCCTCGATCCTCGCTGGAGAGCCCTCGAAGCCTGGAAACGCGCGGCCCGCCCGGTCTATCGCCGCCTTCTGAACTACGACCCGAAACCGGCGCCGCTCGCCGCCGACGTCGTCAGCCGCGAGCAGCGTGAGGGCTTCACCCTGGAAACCGTGAAGATCCGAGCCACCCCGGCCTACAGCATCCCCGCGTGGGTCTTGTTGCCGGCCAATCGCAACGGACGCGTGCCGAGCGTCATCGCCATTCACTGCCACAGCGGGCGCTACGTCTGGGGTCATCAGAAGATCCTCAGCGCACCCGAAGACCCGGAAGTCCTTACCAAATTCCGCGACCGCGCCTATGGCCGACCCTACGCCGAGCTGTTGGCCCGCCGCGGTTACGTCGTTCTCGTCATCGACGGCTTCTACTTCGGCGAACGCCGCCTGCGCCCGGAGCAAATGGATCCCGCCACCGCCCCCGGCGAGTTCCGCGAGCCGCTCGCCAAGCTCGCCGCCCTCAAGCCCGAGAGCGCCGAGTGGCTGGCGGCCATCGACTCCCTGTGCAGCCGCTTCGAGCACCTCACCGCCAAGACCATCTTCGCCGCGGGCGCCACCTGGCCGGGCCTCCTGGTGTGGGATGACATGCGCAGCGTGGACTACCTCTGCTCCCGCCCCGAGGTGGACCCGCGCCGCATTGGCTGCCTGGGCCTCTCCATCGGCGGCCTGCGCACCGCCTACCTCATCGGCGCCGACCCGCGCATCAAAGTCGCGTGTGTGGCCGGCTGGATGACCCTCTTCCGCGAGCAGCTCCGCAACCATCTCCGCTCGCACACTTGGATGATCTATGTCCCCGGCCTTTACCAGCAGCTTGATCTGCCCGACGTAGCCGCCCTCGCCGCCCCCGGCGCCTTGCTGGTCCAGCAGTGCAGCCGCGACGCCCTCTATCCCATGTCCGGCATGAAAGGCGCCGTCGAGAAGCTCACCCAGATCTACGCCAAAGCCGGCATCCCCAACCGCTTCCACGCGACTTTCTACGACGTGCCCCACTCCTTCCGCCCCGAGATGCAGGAGGAAGCCTTCGCCTGGCTGGAGAAGTGGATCTGACGTGAGCGGGCGTCGGGGCGACGCCTCGCTCAGGCCGGCTCGCCGAAGTGACCCAGCACGCGGAGTGCAAAGTAGGTCAGCCATTTGCTCGGCTTGCCCTTTTCCTCGACATCGGCCAGCATCTTCCCGTTCAGGGAGCTCTCCATGATCCATTTGCCATCCGGCGTCATCTTGTCTCGGATGACCTGGAGCGGCCGGGCCAGGCGGGCTGACATCGGCGTGTCCAGCTCGGCAAGCACGTACATTGTCTCCAGGATGTCCGAATTGTAGTGCAGCGGAAAGCCGAACTTGAGCCAGCCTGACTTGGGCCTCGGCTTTCCGATTCCTTGTCTGGCGAGGAGGCGCTCCCGCTGCTCAGAGGCCCATTGTTTTATCGTCCGACCGCGGGTCAGCTCGCCGCGTCCCGGCTTGCGTTCCAGGATCCGTTGCCACTCCTTCTGATTCCCGGGCACGTACACGAAGACTTCGTGCTCCAGTAAGTGACTTACCAAGGTTTCGATCGCCGACCTCAATGCCCGGCTCCGGCCCCGCGGGGGCACTAGAGAGAAACACAGCAGCAGCTTGGGCTGAGCCATGTAGCAACGAGGGAGCAGGGAGTAGTCCATGACGCGGCAGTCGATGCCGCCGTCACTGACGACCCTCTGCGCCAGACCCTCTCTCTCCTGCTCGACCACAGGATGAGTCCCGTAACCCAGACGCGCCAGCGCGGCGAGAATGTTGGCAGCCAGACACTGTCCTCCGCCGCTCATCAGCCACTTGCGCCCGGCCAGTATGTCGCGGACGCCGGGGGCGATGCGCGGGTCGTTCCCGTCCGCCAGGAAGTGCCCCAGAAAGATCAACTGCCAGTACTTGCCCTTGTATTTCCAGTAGGCCTTGTCGTCTTCACGCCAGAACTGGTCCGCATGCGCGAGTATCTCCTGCGTGACTTTATAGGTCATGAGGCGGGATCTGGCCCGGGCGACCTCAGCGCTCGTTGCCGGCTGCCCCAACAAGTTGCGCAGGGTCAAGTAGCGGACTGGCGGATTATTCTCCTCCAGAAGCCAATCGATGACCTTCCCGGCGGGTAGCTTGCCTCCCATGGGACTTTCCTCCCGAGTCGAGATCCCTGCTGCGGGCCTCCAGGACGCGGCCTGCACCAGTATACAGCGGGCCCGGCACTGCGGGCTGAAGCCCGCGGCGGCGCGCTGAAGCGCGCGCCACCCCACGCGGCTTTTGGGATAATTGAAAGTCCCGCATGTTGAGCCAGAAGTTGAAGGAACACGGGGTAGTTGGGGCCGGCGGGGCCGGCTTTCCCACTTACGTCAAGGCAGCGTCCCAGGTCGAACTGGTGATCGCCAATGGCGCCGAGTGCGAGCCGCTCATCCACAAAGACGTCGAGATCATGGAACATTTCCCGGGCGAGATCGTCTCTGGTCTTCAGTTGATGATGGAAGCCACCGGGGCGCGCCGCGGGCAATTCGGGCTCAAGCAGAAGAACGTAGCCGCCGTGGACGCGGTCCGCGGCCAACTCGCTAAGCACCCCATCGACCTGGTGTTGCTGGGCGATTTCTACCCCTCCGGGGACGAATACGAGCTGGTCTACCTGGCCACCGGAAAACTGATCCCGCCCGCCGGAATCCCCCTCCAGATCGGCTGCGTCGTCAACAACGTCGAGACCTTGCTTAACGTCCACTTCGCTAACCGGGATCTCCCGGTCATAGAGAAATTCCTCACCGTCGCCGGGGCGGTCCGCCAGCCAGGGACGTTCCGCCTCCCGGTGGGAACCTCCTTCCGCGAGTGCATCGAGCTGGCCGGCGGCGCTACGGTGGCGGACTTCGGCATCCTGGTCAGCGGCATCCTGATGGGCACGCTCACCTTTGACCTCGACGACGTGGTCACCAAGACCACCGCCGGCCTGATCGTCCTGCCTCGCGAGCACTACCTCATCCAGCGCAAGGCCCGGACGCCCGAGAGCATGAACCGCATCGGCAAGTCGGCCTGCGACCAGTGCACCTACTGCACCGAATTCTGCCCCCGCTACCTGCTCGGCTACGAGGTCATGCCCCACAAGGTGATGCGCAGCCTCGGCTTCACCCTCACCGGCGCGGACAACTGGAACAAGTGGGGCGCGCTCTGCTGCGCCTGTGGCCTGTGCACGCTCTACGCCTGCCCCGAGGATCTCTATCCCAAGGAAGCCTGCGACCAGGCCAAGGCCAGCCTGCACAAGGCGGGTATCCAGTTCGCGCAGCAGAGCCCGGTGCGCGTGCACCCCATGAAGGAAGCCCGGCGCACGCCGCTCAGCACGCTGCGCCGCCGGCTCAAGATCGAAGACTACGAGCGCCCGGCGCCGTTAACCGGTGTGCGCGCTGGGCCCGAGCGCGTGCGCATCAAGTTACAGCAGCATGCCGGCCAGCCCGCCCGCCCGGTGGTGAAGGTCAATGACAAGGTTGGGAAAGGAACCGTTCTGGGGCGCGTGGGCGCGGACGAGCTCGGTGCACACATCCACTCCAGTATCGCCGGCGTCATCACTGCCGTCACCGACGGCTACGTCGAGGTGACCAGGTAGCATGGCCAAGAACTCAATCGGCCTGGTGGAGCTAGGGAGCATCGCCGCGGGCTTCGAAGCCTGCGATGCGATGCTCAAGACCGCCGAAGTCGAGCTAGTGCTCGCCCGCACCATCTGCTCCGGCAAGTACATTGTGCTGGTGCGCGGCGAGGTGGCGGCAGTTGAATCGAGCGTCCAGGCCGGTGCGCGGGCGGCCGGGGCTTCTGTGATCGACACTTTCGTCATCCCTAATGTCCACGAGTCGATCTTCCCCGCTATCAGCGGCACAGCAAAGGTCGAGACGCTCGCCGCCCTGGGTGCGCTGGAGTCTTTCTCGGTGGCCTCGCTGATCGAGGCTGCTGACGCGGCGGCGAAAGCCGCCAAGGTGCAGTTGATCGAAGTGCGGTTGGCCATGGCGCTGGGCGGCAAGGCCTTTGTCACCTTGACCGGCACCGTGGCCGCCGTCGAAAGCGCGGTGGCGGCGGGGGCGCAGGTCCTCTCGCAAAAGGGCCTGCTGGTTAACAAAGTTGTAATCCCCTCGCCCCGCCCGGAGTTGCTGAACGAAATGATTTGACCCAAGTAGGATAAGCCTCCCGGCTTGTCCAAAGTCAATCGGAGGAACCGAATGCTGATCCATCGCAAGATCCTGTTGCCGCTGGCGCTCGTGCTGGTCGCCGCGGCCCTGGCGCAGACTGAGTTCAAAGATATCGAGTCCCGCGTCACCGAGTTCACGCTGGCCAACGGACACAAGTTCGTCGTGCTGGAGCGTCACAACGCCCCGGTGGCGACGTTCCTGACCTACGCCGACGTGGGCGCGGCCCAGGAAGTCAAAGGCATCACCGGCCTGGCCCACCTGTTCGAGCACATGGCCTTCCGCGGGACGACCACTATTGGCACCAAGGATTGGGCCAAGGAAAAAGTGCTGCTCGAGAAGGTCGAGAGAGCTTATTACGCCCTGCGGGACGAGAAGCGCAAAGGCGCCCAGGCTGACCCCGCCAAGCTCAAGCAGCTCGAGCAAGCTTTCAAGGACGTACAGGAAGAAGCCGGCAAGCTCACCGCCAAGGAGGAATTCGGCGAGATCATCGAGCGCGCCGGCGGGCGGGACTTGAACGCCTCGACCGCCGAGGACCGGACCAACTACTTCTTCAGCCTGCCTTCGAACCAGGCCGAGTTGTGGTTCTTTCTCGAATCGGAGCGCTTCCGCGATCCCGTCTTCCGCGACTTCTACAAGGAGCGCGACGTGGTCATGGAGGAGCGCCGCCTCATGGAAAGCCAACCCATCGGACGGCTGATCGAGGAATTCCAGGCGGTGGCGTACAAGTCGCATCCTTACGGCGAGGGCGTCATCGGCCACATGAGCGACCTTCAGAACCTAACCACGGCTGACGCCCAGGCGTTCTTTCGGAAGTACTACATTCCTAGCAACCTCACCACTGTGGTGGTAGGCGACGTTGCCCCCAAGCGCATCCGGGAGCTGGCCGAGATCTACTTCGCCCGCCTGCCCAGCGGGCCCAAGCCCGAGCCGCTGCGCACCGTCGAGCCGCCCCAGCAGGGCGAGCGGCGCGTGGCGCTTCGCCTCCAGGCCCAACGCATGATCGTGATGGGCTACCACAAGCCCGACATCAACCACCCGGACAGCGCAGTCTACGACGCCATCGGCAGCCTCCTGAGCCAGGGCCGCTCCTCCCGCTTGTACCGGGCGCTGGTACGTGACAAGAAGGTAGCCACCCAAGCCGGCGGCATGCCGGGCTTCCCGGGCAGAAAGTATCCTGGGCTGTTCCTGTTCTTCGCTTTCACCGCCCCGGGAAAAACCAACGAGGAAGCGGAAAAGGCTCTCGATTTCGAAATCGAGCGGCTGAAGAACGAGCTGGTCAGCACCGAGGAACTGGACGGCGTCAAGCGCCGCGCCCGCGCCAACCTGCTGCGCCAGTTGAGCAGCAACTTCATGCTGGCGATTCAGCTCTCTGACTACCAGGTCCTCACGGGCGACTGGCGCAGTCTCTTCCGCGAGGTTGAGAAGATCAGCGCGGTGACCCCCCAGGACATCCAGCGGGTGGCCAAGGCCACCTTCGCCTGGAACAACAAGACGGTGGGCACGATCGACCCCATCGAGACAGCATCTAAGTGAAGGCCGAGGAGGAATGACCATGCATATGAGGAAATTGCTCTTATCCGCGCCGATCTCGCTGGCGCTAGTGTTTGCACAGCCCCAGGCCCCGAAACCCGCCGCCAAGACACCCCTGGCCGCCAAGAGTTACAAGGACCTTAAGTATCCACCCCTGAACGTAATAAAGGTGCCCGAGCCGGCCCGCTTCGAGCTGGCTAACGGCATGGTGGTCTACTTAGTGGAAGACCATGAGCTACCCACCATCACGGTCTCGGCCATGATCCGCACCGGTTCACGTCTGGAGCCCGCCGGCAAGACCGGCCTGGCTTCAATCACCGGCACGGTCATGCGCACCGGAGGTACCGCCGCGCTTCCCGGCGACAAGTTGGACGAGGAACTGGACCGCCTGGGCGCGTTCGTGGAAACGGGCATCGGCGAGGACTCCGGCCGCGCCCAGGTCTCGGTGCTTAAGGAGGACATCGACCGGGGCCTCACCATCCTCGCCGACATCCTCCAGAACCCGGCGTTCCCCCAGGACAAGATCGACCTGGCCAAGATCCAGCAGCGCGACTCGATCGCCCGGCGCAACGACAATCCCAACGCTATCGCCTTCCGCGAGTTCAACCGCATTATCATGGGCAAGGACTCGCCCTACGGCCGCATCGCCGGGTACGACACCATCAACTCGATCACCCGCCAGGATCTGATCGCCTTCCACCGCGAGTACTTTCAGCCGGAGAACGTGATCCTGGGCGCCTGGGGTGACTTCAGCGCAGCAGAGATGCGCGCCAAGATCGAGCGCACCTTGGGCGCTTGGAAACGCGGCGGCCGGCCCAGGCCGCCAGTCCCCGAAGTTGACCCTGCCGCGCGCAACCGCGCCGGCGTCTACTTCATCCGCAAGGACGACACGCCACAGTGCTGGGTCGTCATGGGCTATCTCGGCGGCAAGCGCAACGATCCGGATTTCTATGCCCTCTCGGTCACGAACCAGATCCTGGGCGGCGGCTTTGCCTCGCGGCTGTTCAGCAACGTGCGCTCGGCACAGGGCCTGGCCTACACCGTCGGCTCGCAGTGGGCCGCCGGCTGGGACCGCCCCGGGACCTTCCTGGCCCTAGGCAGCACGAAGACTGAATCCACCATGAAGATCCTGACCTCGATCCGGCACGAGATCACCACCATGGCCGAGGCCGGCGCCACCGCGGATGAGCTGACCCGAGCCAAGGACGGCATCGTCAAGGGTTTCGCCTTCGAGTTCGATTCCACCTCCAAGATCGTCCAGCGCCTGGTCAGCTACGAATACTATGGCTACCCGCGCGACTACCTCCAGCAGTACCGCGCCAACATCGAGAAGGTCACCCAGGCCGACGTGGCGCGCGTGGCCAAGCAGTATCTGAAGACTGACCAGCTCGCCATCCTGGTGGTCGGCAAAGAGCAGAGCATGGATGAGCCGCTCTCCAAGCTCGGCCCGGTGACCACGATTGACGTTACCATCCCCCCGCCCAAGCAGGCGGAGCTGGGGGCGGCCACTCCGGAGACCACCGCGAAAGCCAAGGCGTTGCTCGGCAGGGCCCGGCAGGCCATGGGCGGCGCGGCGCTCGACGAGGTCAAGGACTACAGCACCGTAGCCGAGATGAAGATGACCACGCCACAGGGCGAGTTCGCCGTCAAGATGGAAGCCACCACCAAGCTCGCCGGGAAATCGCTTAACAAGATGCAGACCCCCATGGGCGAGATGACCTTCGGCTTCGATGGGCAAGCCGGCTGGATGCGCGGGCCCCAGGGCGTGGGGGAGATGCCGGCCTCGATGAGGAGCGAGCTCGACGGCACCTTCTTCCGCGACACGATCGGGCTGTTCCAGAACCTCGAAAACCCCGCTTATACTCATCTTCAACACCGCCGGCTTCCAACCCTCCCGTTTTCAGAGAATTAGGATTTTGAAAAGGGTGTAGTGTCACGCCTGGTCCTGCCGATACGACTTCTGGCGACCTCATCAGCATGGGCGCAGAACCGGGGGCAGAGCGACCCCGCAAGCCTGGAAGACCTTGCCAGTGCTCCCCTTGGCTACACTGCGCAGCCGGTATCGTTTCCCGTCGA
>Ga0315312_1002881_pt1 | contig 11493 bp, 9 predicted proteins | sample TDP7_MG_FD_203629 | JGI IMG/M metagenome (GOLD analysis project Ga0315312, IMG submission 203629) | Freshwater sediment microbial communities from Lake Towuti, South Sulawesi, Indonesia - TDP7 | ecosystem: Environmental > Aquatic > Freshwater > Lake > Sediment | place: Indonesia: South Sulawesi... | reverse complement strand
AAGATTATCGCGGAATTCCATTTGAAGGCTGAAACGAACAGGAGAATAAACGAGTTCGGCTCACAGGCGATAATAGAAACCAATTGGAAGGAGAATTTCGAGCAGACTCAAGAGTTTGTGGGGAAAACGATATCCAAAGAGAATTTCAGGTTTATCCGTGACAGAGTCGAAGATTTCATGAAGAGTAATGTGTCCTTTTTTGAGAAGAGGATGGCGGAGGGGCGGGTTAGAGATTGTCACGGGGACATCCATTCGGGCAACATCTTTGTTACAGACCGTATCTACATTTTCGACGCGATAGAATTCAACGAGAGGTTTAGGTATTCTGACGTTGCCTCCGACGTTGCCTTCTTAGCCATGGATTTAGACTTTAAAGAACGAACCGATCTGTCTAACTTCTTTGTGGAAAGGTATGTGAAATATTCTGGAGACCAGGGGTTGACGAAACTTCTGCCTTTTTACAAGTGCTATCGAGCCTACGTGCGAGGAAAAGTCACCAGTTTCAAACTCAAAGACTCCAACGTAGGTAGTGAAGAAAAGAAGGCAGCGATGAAAGAAGCAAAAGCATACTTCAAACTAGCATCCACCTATTCAAGGGTTCTCTAACGTACTTGAGTTAAGGCGTTGCGTCGTGTCGTGGCCACGGGCTGATATAGGTCAGTCCGGTCGATAACTCAATGGTTGTTTGGTGTTGCTTTCTAAGCCTTTGGTAGGGGTTTTTATAATATGGAATTTCGCCTTCCAACTTCTTTCCTTTTATACGCCAATATGCCTTTGCTGTTTGGTACTCCCAGTAATCATATTCACTGGGTTTATTGAAGATGAACCAGAAGTAGTCATACTTCTTTCCTATCTCATCTAAATCTGCGACTAACTGGTCTACGTCATTTATTGTATGCTGAGTCCTAGCGAAAAATTCAATCAAAAGAAGAAGATAAAGCCTTAGAATTCTCAAAACGTACAGAATGTTAAGCTCCATCAAATAGTGAATGTGTCTCCATCCCTCATAAGGCATGTTTAGATCAAAACCCATCTTCGTTAAATGAGTAAATGCACTTAAGAAATTATAATGGACTCTTACTTTCTCCATCTGCTCATCCGAAAGTATTTCATTTAATGCAGCTGCTTGAAGAAGATTGTTAAAACCGAAATATGTTTTGTAAAGCGATTCGTGTGTCTTTTGCCATTTTGCGGTTATATCAGGAGAAAAATCTTTTGACACAATCGACTTAATTTTACCGACCCAGTGGCTAACAGGATCATATCGTTGGAAAACAAAATGATAAACTGGAATTAGTCTGTCTCCCTCTGTTGGATATAAACCTCTGTGGACAATTTCTATTCTCCCATAATTTTTTGAGGGGCGAAAAGAAATAATGTCTTTCCGTCCTTCCAACTTTTTTACAAGTCGATCATAAGCCGCTTTTGCAGTTTCACCATGTTCAACTGGTACTTTGTATTTCAACACATATTTCGTTCCTTTAAGTATAAGACATATGAGCAGATAATTCTCTAAAACTGTACGATTCAGAATGAAAGCCTCTGCATATTTCTCTCCCTTAACCAAATCTCGAATTGTCTGACAGGTTCTCACTTGGCTTTCGAACAAACGCAAGGCTTCCATTTCAGTGTCCCATGTAGCTTCTGCATACTCAATTCTTTTCCGAAAATTACTGGACAACTCTAAGATCTTCTCTACGTCTCCAAATAATTGAACTTCTTCCAATGTTTTTCCTTGTAAAGCGTGACTGTGAATGATTACAAAAATCTTTCTGTTGCGCCTACGATGAGACAAGCATCAATTTTCGGGCGAAAGTGCTGCGTCGAGCTCCTTTAGAATCGAATCTAGTGAAATTTTTCTGAATGATACTTAATCTACTCAAAGTTGAATTGTTCTGCTACGTATTCTGGGATTTTCACTGTTCCCATGATGATTGGTTTTTGGTGGCAGTCGCTTCCGCCAGTCATGATTAAGCCATGTTTTCTTGCAAACTTTATGTAATGATTCGTTGTTTGAGCGTCGTTCCTAGAGTGCCAACACTCTACGCCATCAATGTGTCTCAAAATTGACTCTTCTATTATCTCTGTCTGTTCATTCAAAGACTCAGTTAGATCCACAAGTGAGGTCCCATGAGGGTCGTTAGGATGAGCAAACACTATTATTCCCCCAGCATTTCTCACGAGTCTCGAAGCCTCTTCAAGGTAAAGAGGATACTTGGGAACATCACATTTCACCAGATACTTATCAAAAGCCTCCTGCCTAGTTCTAACAATCCTCTTCCTTACCAAATAGTCCGCTATGTGCGGTCGCCCGAGCACTCCATCAACGGACTCTTGAATCCTCCTCATATCATCTTTCGTGAGCTTCTCAATTCCCTCTGTTTCAAACTCTACGTTAATATTATTCAGAATCTTTGCAGCCCTTTCCTCTCGGTATTCTGCCATCACGTGAAGCTTGCCTCTCAACTCTTTGTTCTCTATGTCGAATTGGTAACCCAAGAAATCCAACGATATCGACCTACCATTCTGATATCTCGGATGCGAGAACGTTACGTTCAATTCCACCCCAGAAACATAGTGGATTCCGTTTTTTCGTGCCAAAGCCATGGCTTCTTCTTGGCAGCCAATCGAGTCGTGGTCTGTGATCGACATTAACCCAATGTTTCTGACCTTAGCCTCCTCAACAAGTTCTTCAACTGTTAAGGTGCCGTCAGAACAAGTTTTCGAATGGATGTGCAAATCTATCTTCATAATGAAACGGAGTCCAGTTATCTTTTTTCCATCCCGATTATGTACCATCTCTCAGGGGGGTCGTATTCGGTGTCAACTGTTAAGTGCACAATTTCAAGTTGCGGATACCTCTTCTTCAAGTCATCCAAGTCAACGGGTTCAAACTTCTTCTTATTGTTATAATACGCTTCCTTAGTCAAGGCGTTAGACTCATAATCCTCCTTAGTTCTTCTCATAATCCGCGCAATGGACACGTCTTCTGAGCAGTGAGTCTGAAGTATAACAAAAGTCATGTTGCGCTTGGCAGCAATCTCAGCCGCACGTCTACGCAGTTCCTGAGTGACAAAAGTGGCATCCAATATCACACCCTTGCTCTTTTGTGCAAAGTCCCCGGCTCGACGAAACACTTCATCGTAGACAGACAACCGCTTGCCCATATCAGCCGCAACCTTCTCGTCAAAGACATCTTGACCCTTCAGGACCTCCAATCGAATCAAATCGCTTCTAAGAATGGGGTAACCCTTGATCTTTGAGATTTCCTCCGAGGTCTCAGTCTTCCAAGTTCCTGGAAGCCCACATGTAATCAATAGAGTGCTGGGCTTTAGCTCAGCCTTAACAAACTCAGCGAAGGGTTCCCTCAACCAGACACACCCTTGTAAAAATTGAGAAAAGCAAGATTAAACCTTTATGTCTCATCGAAAACAACAGCCACTAAAAACGAAGGGTTCTTAAATTTTGCATCTCCAACTAAAGTTAAGACCAGAGGCTTCCCAGCATGAACTTAATCATCGATGGCGGAACGGTTGTAACCATGGGCAGCAAAGGAATTATTCGAAACGGCGCGGTCGTCGTCGAGAACGGCTGCATCGTGGACGTCGGCAAGAGCACCCAACTCAAACGAAAGCATCCCAGCTACGAAAAGATTAACGCAGATGGAAAGGTGGTCATCCCTGGTCTCATAAACACGCATCATCACATTGCCATGAGCCTTCTCCGAGGCTACGCAGATGACGTTCCGCTCCAAGAATGGCTTGAAGAATGGATATGGCCGATTGAGAAGTGCATGACTGGACACGACGTGTACGTGGGCGCTTTGTTAACTGCTGTTGAATCCGTGTTGAGTGGCATCACCACGATCAACACCATGTATCATTACACTGACAGAGAAAACGAAGCTAAGGCGCTTGCAGAAACTGGTTTAAGGGGCGTTGTGGGACACGTTTGCTTCTCTTGGAGAAAAGAGCACGATCGAAAAGCTTTGAGAGCGCTCGCCCAGAACTGGCACGGCAAGGCAGAGAGACGCCTCCGAGTCAGTGTGGACCCGCACGCAGCCTATACAGTGGACCCAGAATACATGAGGGAGTTGAGAGAAATCTCTCTGGAACTTAACCGAAAATACGGCGCTTCAAACCAACCCATTATCTGGCACATGCACGCGGCTGAAACAAGGGACGAACCCCAAAAAATTAGAAAGGCTTTTGGCGTCCGCTTTAAGGGCGGGGTTTTTGAGTATTTAGACACTTTAAAAGTGCTTGGAAATGATGTGGTTGCCGCCCATTGTGTTCACCTAACCGAGAAGGACACTGAAATAATTGCGAGAAGAGGCGTGAAGGTTTCCCACAACCCTGTCTCGAACCTTAAGTTGGGCTCAGGTGTTTGTCCTGTTCCTAAACTCCTTAGGTTGGGAGCAACAGTGTCGTTGGGCACGGACAGTTCTTGCTCGAATAACAGTTCTGACATGTTTGAAGTCATGAAAATAGCTGCTTTGCTCCATAAAGGTGTCAGTGGAAACCCAACGCTTTTGCCCGCTGAACGGGTTCTGCGGATGGCAACTATAGATGGCGCTAAGGCTCTCTTGTGGGAGCGTGAAATAGGCTCGATAGAGGTTGGAAAAGACGCTGACCTCGTCATAATTGATTTTAGAAAGCCGCATCTCAGCCCCGTCTTTAACGAGATCAGCCATGTAGTCTACTCGGCGAAGGCGTCGGATGTCGACACTGTTCTTGTTAAGGGAAGAGTCCTCATGGAAAATCGGAAGGTTACAACTGTTGATGTTGACAGGGTCATGCGTATGGCTCAGAAAACCAAAGAAAAACTGTTAGAAAAGCTTCAAGCCGAACGATAATCGGGCGTGTTCATACTTCTCTTCCCAAAAATGTTGGAGAATCCTTTCTCTCCTCCAGCACGAAGGTAGTGTAAGTGTCTATGACATCTTTGGAATCGTAGAGCTTCAGCAAGAAAGCGTTGTATTCGGAGACGCCGCGCACCCTGACTATAGCCAGCAACCCATATTCTTCGCCTGTTCTGTAAAGGTCTGTGATATCGTCCATGGGCGCCAGGAAATCTCGGGCGACAAGGTCGTACATGTTGGGGTTAGCTTTGATTCTAACAATCACCTTAGTCTTTAAACCGAGCATAGCCCAATCAACCTTGATGGTGTTCCTAACAATCACTCCGTTCTTCTGCAGCCTTGTTAACCTCTGGAAAACAGAAGGCTGGGAAATCTTCAAGCCAAACTTCTGCAGCAACCGACTTAATTGCATCGTTGTCATTGGTAGCGGCGCTTTCTCGAACTCGACCTGCCTTAGCAAAGTTTCTAGGATTCTTAAGTCTATCTCGTCGAGCTTGAGACCCGTTTCTTCAGCTTTGAATGCGACTCCTGCCTCCTTGAAAATGCGGATGGCGTTGACTACTCGAGATTTTTTGAAGACACTCTTAGCCACCGCTTCGTCTATCTTCTTTAAGACACGACTAAAGTGTTCGTCGTCGGTCAGTCTGAACCTGCCAAAAAGAGAATATTCACCCGTTATTCCGTACAACAAGTCGCATACACCAGTCTTTTCGAGTAGCTTTGCCAACCAAGGCTCATGGGGATTTGTCTTGAATTCAAAGAACACTGTTCTCTTAAACCCAACTAACGCTGGGTTCAAAATCACAGTTGGTCCAACAATAATTTTATCTCTGAAAAGTTTCTCAACTCGATTCTTCACTGCAAACCTTGACAAACCAGTCTTCTTGCTAATATCTGTTAGCGGCGTTTGACTCTCCTGTGTAAGCGCCTTCAAGATCAACAAGTCATTTTGATCCAGAGACAACTTTTCATTCTCCTTTTAATAATGTGTTTGAATTCTAGGTTAAATTCTATCATTCTATAGGAAAAAGGATAAAAATATAAATATTTCGTGTTCTACAAGTTCGAAATGGTGAATTTAAAAATGGGGTTCAAGGTGAAGGATGTTTCGATAGCCGAACAGGGTGTGCGGTTAATCGATTGGGCTTCGGTTCACATGCCTGTGCTGAGTCAAATTAAAAAAAGGTTCGAGAAAGAGCGGCCTCTTAAAGGCGTTTCTCTAGGGGCTTGTCTTCACGTAACCAAAGAAACTGCGGTGTTGGTTCAAGCGTTAAAGGCTGGCGGAGCAGAAATAGCACTGTGTGGTTCCAACCCTCTTTCAACACAGGATGAAGTGGCTGCTGCTTTGGCTGAGATGGGGGTTCATGTCTACGCTTGGCGAGGCGAAAACACTGATGAATACTACTGGTGTGTGAACAAAACAATTGACCACAAGCCGATAGTTACCCTGGACGACGGCGCCGACTTGATCGGCACCATCCACAAGAAGAGAACTGAAGTTTTGAAGGACATTAAAGGCGGAACTGAAGAGACAACGACAGGCGTTGTTCGTCTGCGGGCGATGGAGAAGGCGAAGGCGCTCAAATATCCTATTATAGCTGTCAACGATGCTAACACTAAATATCTCTTCGACAACCGATACGGAACTGGTCAGAGCACTATCGACGGCATCCTCAGAGCCACGAGCCTGTTGTTGGCTGGAAAGAATTTTGTGGTGTGTGGCTACGGATGGTGCGGTCGAGGCTTGGCAAACCGTGCCAGAGGCATGGGTGCCCACGTAATTGTAACTGAAGTTGACCCTGTGAAGGCGCTTGAAGCTGTCATGGACGGCTTTCAAGTGATGTCTATGAATCAGGCGGCAGCGGTGGGCGACCTCTTCGTTACTATGACTGGAAACATCAGCGTCATTCGAAAGGAGCACATGATCAAAATGAAAAACGGAGCTATACTGGCTAACAGTGGACACTTCAACGTAGAAATTGACATTCCAGACCTAGAGAGCATGGCTGTGTCGAAAAGAACTCTTCGACCAAACCTTGAAGAATACAATTTGAAAAGCGGAAAGAAACTCTACTTGTTGGCTGAAGGAAGACTCGTAAACTTGGCTTCGGCTGAGGGGCATCCTTCTGAAGTGATGGACATGTCTTTCGCCAATCAAGCCCTATGCGTCGAATACATCATGAAGGCGAAAAAACTTGAACCCAGAGTTTACAGCGTGCCCAAAGAAATCGACGAATTAGTGGCTAGGCTTAAGTTGAAATCGATGGACATAGAAATAGACGAGTTGACTCAGAAGCAGAAGAAGTACATAGCCACCTGGGAAGAGGGAACCATCTAGCGGCGTGTTTGCCAGGTCGCTGCGTATTTTCGTTTCCTAAGAATGCCTAGGCTGCAATAAATTACAATCGCCGTCCCTGACCCAATCAAACCAAAAGTCAACACCATTCGCATCACTTGCACGAAATGAGACAGCGGTAATGCCGAAGAATGTATCTTAAAGTCAATTGTTAAAGCGTTCATCGGACCCTCGTATTCAAGAGCAGTTAGCCACGCGTTTCCTTCGAACAACTTGCCAATTTCACTGCTAATTCGATTCAGTTCGTCTGGTGTCAAGCTGAACTGTACATTGCTGATGGTCTGCGGTTGGAATCGGCTGCGGTACTGGGCTATACTAAACGGATAGCAGAACAACTGGTCAACGATGTCTTCAGTGAGTAAGAACAGAATTATCTTGCTGTCTCCTGGATTAAGAGAAGAAATTCTCAGTGGATAATACAGAAATGAAGTTTCAAACTTGTACAGAATCGGTTCCAAACTGCTTTTTTGTTGCGACGCCTCTATCAAGTCAAAGACAAAATAACTGAAACCACTGTTCAAATAATCTCCTAAGACAGGCTCAAACTTTTCCATGGAAACCCCTTCAGCAACCCCGTTGCTTTCAAGGAAAGACTCTGCCCATCTGGCGAGTTGCGAGGCATCGCTTGCGTTCACTACTGTTATATCATGAGCCCCTATTTTCTCATGAAACGTTATCTCAATGTCACTCATTGCCTCGCCACGCTCTCCAAAGGTGTTGTACATGTTCCTTGGAACATTAGCCCACATCAAGCTTTGAACAGTCTCAAACGATTCAAAACTTACTTTCTCTATCGTTTTCGGGTTTGACGGAAGAGGCATTATCTCCAGAGCAAGTGTACCTGCCTCGCTGTTGACATCGGTCGACAAAATTAGAATTTCCTCTCTGCCGTTCCAAGCTATTATAGCCTTTTGTGCGGGTTCATAAACCGAAATGTCAGGCTCCACAGGAATTATCATTCTATCTCCAAGACAGCCGGGGATTGGAAAAAACAGCAGAAGCAGAAATGCAAAAAACAGAACGAAGCGAGAGAAGACACGCAAATTTATCTCACCAACAATGTAGTGTCAAGACCCAACAAAATAAACCCACGCTTCAGAACAACACCGTCCAAAACTCAGAACAGATCAAAACTCATACATGATTAGATGGTGCTCCAACCAAATATCACACATCAAACAACACAAAACCTATCTGGCCCCAAAAAATAGACGGCTCTAGACCCCCTCTACCCGTCTCTCTGTCTCTCTATTACAGCGCCTATTTGGATCCTAATAGAGGGCGTAGGTCAACCGTGCGCACACACACACGTACAAATTGAATTCACCAAAAAAACATCTTGATTTCAATGATAAACCTTATAATAGGGTTATTCTCTAAACATGCCTAAATCGGTGAAGCAAAATGGTAAGCAAAGATCAAGCAATAGGCGGGTTGATCTTCCTCGTATGCGCAATTGTAATAATAGGATACATAACCACACTATTCTTCTACGACAATACAAAACTAGGCATCAGCATAAAGAAAGCACTCAGCCTACCATGGAGCAGCAGCAGCGTCTCATACTGGCTCGTCGCACTCCCAGTATTCATCGCATTCATCGCAGTACTCGGCATAGGCGCTTGGATAGGCTGGACCATGGCAACAACTCCGCCTCCAAAGCCCATCGAGGAAATCGAAGCCGAAGAAAAGAAGGAAGAAGAAAAAGAAAAAGCAGCAGAAGAAGAGAAAGAGAAGTAATGACTGTTAGACCCGCTAGTAATCCTCTTTCTCTTTTAGTCTATTTTCTCTAAAAGAAGAGTGCATCATAAATGAAACAAGTAAAAGGACTGATTCTCTGCGGCGGCACAGGCACAAGACTAAGGCCCATCACCTATTACTTTCAAAAAACCATGATTCCCATCGGATTGAAACAGAAACCCTTGCTCGAGTATGTGATTCGCCTCCTCAGCTTCCACGGAATCTCCGATTTAGCCTTTTTAGTGAACTATAAAGCTGAACAAATCGTAAACTATTTCGACGATGGTTCAAGGTTTGGCGTAAGAGTCTCCTACATCCACGATGCCCCAAAACTCGGTGGAACAGCTGGCTCAGTGCTCAACGCGTACAGGCAAGGAGCCGCAACCATCAAAGACACTCTGCTAGTATATTACGGAGACATTGTCACAACAATAAATTTGAAAGACCTCCTAAACTATCATTCAAGCAGGCATGCTCTAGCCACCGTTGCACTTGCTCTAGGCTTCACCGTGCGAGTTGGACTTGCTGACCTCGACAGAAAAGGCAAGATTCGAGGGTTTGTGGAAAAACCCAAGCTGGAAAAACCTGTCAGCATTGGCATAATGGTGCTTGACGGAGAAACCCTCAAGGACATTGAACAGTTACATCGAAAAAAGCGCCGAGTGGATCTCATGAAAGATTTAATTCCGAATTTAGTTGAAAACGGCAAGCCTGTTTATGGTTATCTTTCCAAAACCTTCTGGTATGATGTAGGCAGCACAGAAGCCTATGAAAAACTAGACCACAGGTCAGTCGACAAATCTTTTGCTTATCTCTTCCAATAAGGCATCGACCTTCCAGTAGGCAAAGAAATAATAAATCTTAAACACTAGGTAACTCTGGCTCTTGATGAAGCCCAAAAAATTGAACACGCGACTGGGAAGCGAAAATGCTCACTGAAAGTCTGTTCTTACCTTTCGCAGTTCCCGAGAAAAGCAGAAAGAAAAAGTTCATTGGAAATATGGAACTTGCGGCAGTTCTCTGTCTGGCGGAAGCAAGACGCAAAAAGCGTGTGATGGTTGGGTTTTCCTCTGAACAAATCTCGTTTATTTCTAAGTTGTATTATCCTTTATGGGCCGTTCCTTGGATGAATGGAAGCCTAATCATCGACGGATTACAGCTTCTCTCTTCAACGCTCTCTTACATGACGTTGCCATACCTAGAACTTTTTTTTAAAGACGTTGAACTAGGCCAAACCTTTAGAGAGCAATTTCGAAAAGCTTTAGAAAAACACACAAAAACCTTTGCAGTTTTCTCAGAAACACTGCGTATCCCCATGAAATCGGTGGTTGAAGACAAGGTGTTGCTATCAGATGTTGCAGAATACATTGAAGAAACCATTGCCTTGAAAACCGACATTACAGGAAACATGGTCCTACTTCCTCCCAAACTAGATGAAGGCGCAGCGGGCGAGAGCGCGAAAAAAGTTTTCGACATGTATGAGCGGGTTCAATCCGATATTAAGGGATTAGAATATGCCAGTAATATATTGAACGAGATGACGCTTTTTCACGAATCAAAAATTCTTCATGAAATCGAGCTTGCAAACGAAACTTTCAAAGAAGAAATAGACAGAGTAAAACCCGTCGTTGAGAAAAAAGTGGAGTTGCTGCTGAAGGAGCGAGACGCAAAAATTGAAAAAATAAGTAGAGCCGCTGAAGCCGCGTTAAATGTAAAATTGCGAGAGAAGGAGAGACGTCAACAAGAACAAGCGAGGTTGGAACTTAACATAACCGAATACAAACGGAGGTTGGATGTTCGAAGAAACAGACACGATAAGATAGGCACAGCCCGCTGGGAGCACACCATAAGGACCTGTGAGAACAAGATGTCTGAGGTTAAAGAAAGAATACACGACATTTCTTACTACATTGAAAAAATTCGCAAGCAGAACCAGGAAGACGTAAACAAATTAAAGTATGGTTATCAGGAGTTGATTGACCGTGAGAGAAAAAAAATTGTCGGCATTGAAGAGTCGCATGGTTCAGTTGTCAAGGCAAAAGAAATCGAAAAAGAGAAGCTACGCTTAGGGACTGCACGCATTATTAGCAACATAGAAAAGCTCGCAGAACAAAAAAAGTTGCAGGCAGAAGAGCTTAGGAGTTTGGCGATTCCATGGCAAGCTGAAGAAGTCACTCTACTCGGTGTGCCCTTTTATCTTGTTGGATACAAAGCTAACAACAAACTTCGCCTCAACGTGTATCCGCCTCTTCGAGTCATGAGTTCCGACGGTATAGTTAAGAAAATTGAAAAAACTCTTCTAAACTTCAGGCTTGCATCTCGAATCAAACTTCTATTGCAGCCGAGGTCGAAAGCACTTAGCGAAATGCTTAACATTGTTTTTGAAGAAAAGATGAAAACCATCAAGACCATTGAAGAAAGCTTGCGAGAGTTAGGCATGTCAAACAATCTTCTGACTAAAAAAGACTTCAAGGAAGCATTAACTACGGGAGTTGAAGAACTAAGAGCTGAGGGATGGATTAAACAAGAAGAGGGC
>Ga0315312_1002880_pt1 | contig 11494 bp, 7 predicted proteins | sample TDP7_MG_FD_203629 | JGI IMG/M metagenome (GOLD analysis project Ga0315312, IMG submission 203629) | Freshwater sediment microbial communities from Lake Towuti, South Sulawesi, Indonesia - TDP7 | ecosystem: Environmental > Aquatic > Freshwater > Lake > Sediment | place: Indonesia: South Sulawesi... | reverse complement strand
TCCTAGGCTCCTTTAAAGGATCTCTTATAACAACAAGCACAGTGGCAGCTCTACTCTCTTGATATACTGAACTTCCACCTTCCTTAGGTCGCGTATACTGCGTCAGCTTCCTGACACCATTAGTCCACACTTCGATGACAGCTCTCTCCCAAGCCTCCGCAGTAGTGTCAACCTCTATCTTGAAAACTGGCATAGGCAATATAGAACCCTCACAATGCTTCTACTACCGTCAACACGCAAATGAGGTTATTGGTAGCTTTTCCACGTTATTCGTTGCTTTTCGCCTACTTACGCTTTCTGAAGAGCTTGACGCTGTCGACGTCTGTGACGTATTCGAATCCTGCCTCGACAAGGCTACGCGCTTCATCAAGGTTCCCGGCTACAGCTGACGCATATTCGTCGCTCTGCCAGTCGATCAGTTGGGTGTAGAGGATCGTAGTGGTTATGCTCTTATGGCCGAGAATCCGTTGAACATATAAGAGGTCACGCGTCCGACGGTATTCCATTGTGGCCTTCCAATGGCGAAGCGTATGAAACGAGATCTGCAGCAGCCTTGGGTTCTGAAGCTTCGCTGCCAGCCTCCGCTTTTGACGGCAGAGGTTTCCTCGTAAACTCATAGGCATGGTGTCTCCGAAGACCTTCTCACTCTTCCTCGGCAACCTGTTGGTCATGGCCATTGTTTTGCTCGAAAGCTTCAAGATTCGGGCGTTCGAATTCTTCTCTGGGTCGTTGACTCTCACAGTGTTCGACTCGAAGTCTAGGTCGATCCATTTCAATCGGCACGCCTCGCCTATGCGCATACCCGTCTCCTTAAGCACTGCTAGGATTGTAGCCATCTTCCCTCCGCATCCAGCGATTAAAGCGTCGATTTCGCCTTCAAGCGGAATGAAAGGCAAACGCCGATTATGCTTGTAGTTCGGCTTCTCCCATTTTACCCCGTTGGCCTCCGCGTATCGGTCGTATGCGCAAGCCATCTGCTGCTTCGTGGCCTCGCTTACCTGTCGGCGCGCGATTACATCTTTAACCGATTCTGGATTCGATAGGTCGGCTCCAAGCTTCACTAAGCGTTTTAAGATGGAGACCCTCTCTCGAATCGTCGATTCTCTATAGGCTTGCTTCTTAAGCGTCCAAGCATGCTCTAGGATCTTTGCTTCAGCCTCGATGGGTTTCAGTTTGGCCCCCGCGACGGCCTCTTCCTGTTGCGGTTTCACTTCGGCCAAGTTTATCATCCCGCCTTCCGGGACGCATACTCGGCGATTAATACTATGTGAGCGAAAATCCTTTAATCTTTCTATTGCAGAACCTTGATCTGATGAAGCATGAGGTCCTACATTTTCACTAGCAGGGAGAGAGCTCTCGTCAGGAAGGCCCTTGATAAGCGTATCAGGCTTAAGGATAGGAGGCTCCACGTGGTCATGTCCAGACTTAGACACTTCAAGGAGCTGGTCGGAGACGTTGAGCTTTACGTTCGCTTGCGTAGACTCGCTGAATCTGAAGGCGCACTCTCGACATAGATACCGTTGAATCTTCCTGTCGGCCAGATGGCGGAGCCCATCTCTCCAGACTCTCAAGGAGCGGCATTGGGGGCATTGTATAGGGGGCTGGTGCGGCTGAACCTTCAGGTTCAACTTCCCACTGTTTAAGCCGCTTTGCCGAGTACGCTCTCCATCGTGGAAGCCAGCCACTCCCTAATCCCTCCGCATGGTCCGGAAAGAACCGCCGCGGCTATGAACTGGGTATAAAAGATTTACCCCGAAAAACAGGGCTTCTAGTTCATAAAAAAGAACTAAAGAGCCGGTAAAGACACATTGAGAGAATAAGGAAAGCTGGAAATGAAAGCTGCTGGACTTCTTCTTGTCCTCATATTGGCTATGTGCGTTCCTCACCTCGAGGCTGCGTTGGCAACCGATATAGTGCAGATCACTGGCTCCGCATATGATGCCGAGGGCAAACCCGTTACAGGCGTAACGGTTGAAGCTTGGAGTCTAACTCCTCCATGGGTGTCCTATGGCCGTGCCAAAACGGACAGTATGGGAGGATATGTACTTTCTTTTGATCGACCGAAGCGCCTGGTGTCACCCGCAAAGGATTCCTACGGGGGTTTTCCCGTTTATGAAGGCTGCAAGGTAAACGTCGCTTATCCAAGCATGCAGTGGATGCCAGTTACAGATCGTGCGGTCAATACAGAGGGTAAGAGTGTCATAGAAGAAGATTTCATTCTGAAACCTGCTGGAGCAGTGAAGTTCAAGGCGTATGACAACAGTAGTGCTCTCATCGAGACGTTTCAAATGGATAATTCTCTTGAAGATCCATTTTGGCCAGTTTACACGACAGATTTAGATTGGAGGATTGTTCCAAGTAACTTTGTCGATTCAGGAGTAGTAATTATCAGCCTCAATACGCCGAGTGTTATCAACATTCCTTGGGATGTGAACGGTTTTGGCAGAGTGATGCTTAGAGCGGACAACGGTGGAAAAGGCTTCACGATTATGAGGCAGGGTGATACGATCACCATCAACCTGAATTATGAGCTTGCAAGAACAGAGTTCAGGCTTCTACGTGAGAGCTATGAAACATATCTAAATGAGGGCTACTTTTTCTCTGAAGTCACATCGAGAAACATTGAGTCCGCGCAGGAGCTTTTTCAGAAAGCGAGTTTGACGAACAATGATCTTCATAGAGCACGTTTTTCAGATCTATGTCTTAACAAAACGTTATGGGCCGCGGAAAGCTTGGAAGTCGAGAAAGCTGTCCAGGATATTGAGAAATATAGAAAGGGCAGCGCTATTGTACAGTTACTCGATGAGAATGGCATCCCCATGAGAGACGTGGATGTATCGATTTCTCAGGTAACTCATGACTTCTTGTTTGGCTCACATCTTGGTTATCAGTTAGATCTAAACGCTTACCAGCTTTTCAAGAAAGCGGGAATGAACACGGGGTTGCTTTCACTTTACTGGAGAGAGACAGAACCTTCTCTCGGCAAATACGAGCTCCCATATCCTCTCGATTATGCGGGTAGTCTAATAAGAATGCGTATGCACCTTGGTGTTGAAGGCCTCATCGTTTTTGAACCCTCTCAGGTCTGGACTACCGGTCTTCTGAGCCTTGGTCTCGATCAGTTGAAAGAAAAAGTGTACCAGCACGTGTATAGACTTGTAAGTGAATATTCAGACTATGTTGATTATTGGATAGTAGTTCACAACACTAACACAGCTGAAGGTTCGTTAGGATTCGCACGAGAACAGATAGCTGACATAATACGCACTGGAGTAGCAGCCGTCAAGGCCGCTGATCCTTCAGCGCAAATCCTTGTGTATATGGGGAATATCTGCAGTTGGGAAGCTAGTTTGTATAATGATGAATACACTTTGGATCCGTACACCTATCTTTCACATCTGAATGAGAGCGGTGTCGACTTCGATGGAATAGCTCTGCAGTTGACATACGGTTCAGTGAATGAGTGGGGAGGAATGACTGAAATGGGTCTATACGGTTTGCAGTCTCCCAATTTTTTCAGAGACCTAGCCTCCATTTCGAGAATACTTGATTGGTATGGCACTTTGTCTAAGCCGCTTCACATCACTGAATTCAATGTGCCGGGTAACTTCAGGTCTAACCTTGGATATTGGCACAGAAGAAGTTGGGACGAGAGGCTCAAAACGGAATGGATAGAGAAGTTTTACACGATAGCCTTCAGCAAGCCAATGATGAAAGAGATAACGTATTGGGAGGCCAAAGACCAGAGCTACATGAAGGCGAATCGTGGACTGATAGATCTGCAAGATTCTCCGCGAGAATCATACTATGCATTAAAGAGGCTCATAACCGAAAATTGGACAACCCGCTTGCAGATGAAGACCAATGCGAAAGGCCAAGTGGAGTTCAGAGGCTTCGCCGGCGACTACAACGTCACCGTCAGGACTAAGGATTTCACAGGAAATCTCACAATTCACATCGATGAGGGCGCGACCAACGCCTACAGTATCAATCTTGGCAAAAGCAAAGCGGAACGAGCGATTGCTCAGGCTGAAGAAGCTGTGAGCAGGGCTAAGGCGGAGAGCAGGACGATCAACTTGGACAAAGCGGAAAACCTCTTGGAAGACGCCAGAATGGCGCTTGTGGAAGAGAACTACACCCAAGCAGTGTTTCTAGCTGAGGAAGCAAAGTATGCTGCTGACCTTGCGATGACATGGCTTGTCATACCAGCAATCATAGCGATCGCAGGAAGCGTTCTCAGTGGTAGCGTGATCCTCTATAGACGAGTTCGAACGAAGAAACGAAAACCTTCAGCAGTCTGACTCGCTTATGGATCTCTTAAGCGCATTTTTCGACTAACGGGCGAAAATGGAGTGCTCCATTCTTAGCGACGCCTTTCTTCCGCCTAGACGTGCCCGCAGTTTCCGCCGATAGATAACAACGCTGAGAATGATGAGCGTAGATGCTATGGCAACGTACGGTAGTGAACTTTCAGTAAGCCGACTAATCGCGGTTGCGGTGGTATGAGTGGTTTCCGTTTTTTCAATCTCTAGTGTAGTAGCTGGTTTGAAGCTTCTCAAATTGGGAATTTCGACGGGAGATCCCTCATATGAGTCAAAGATCTGTCGCGGATTCTCTTGCCAAGTCCACGCATTTGTCACGTGTATTGTCATGGGTGATTTGAGTTTTAGAAGTGGAACCTGCATCTCAACGATTTCGCCGATTGCATACGCGCATTCAAAACGGATGTTGCCCTCAACTTCAGGCATTTGAATACAACCACATTGATGCGTCGTATCAACTCTCCGAACAAAGACGTGAAATCTACCGGAGTCTGTTTCGATTTCTACATGAAACGTTGCGTTTTCGTTAGGTCTGTCTCCGTAAACTCTTATGCCAATGTACAGGTTGGATGAGTCTGCAAGCGCATAAACTTCCTTTATATCCGTGCCAGGGGGAGAGCCAAGTGCTACATCATTTTCTTGGTCCCTTAGAACGGTGAAGCCTTCGAGATCTGATAGCCTTCCATTGAGCTGAATCTCAAGGGGGTTCTCGGTCAAGATCCTGCCGAGTTCAATCACTTGGTCGTACTGCCCTTCCTTGTAAAGCCGCGTCAAGTTGTTGATGGTGTTAAGCATCTCATCGGACTTGACCTTGTTGACCGTCTCTAACCACTGACGAATACGGTCGAGTTCCTGTAAGACGCTTTGCGCGTCGGCCTTCATCTTCTTTAGTAGTTCGTTTCTGTCGAACCTAATTTGATAGGCGTTACTTTCTCCTTCAAAAACGTGAATTGTAAAGTTCTTTGCCAAACCTTTATCGCGAACAGTAATATTGTAGTTGCCTGCAAAACCTCTGAAATGTACCTCGCCATTCACATCCGTCTTCGTCTCCAAGCGAGTCGTCCATTTTTCGGTGATAAGGCTCTTCAGGGCGTAAAACGATTGTCTCGGAACATATGATTGGTTTGCGTCGTCCCAGCTGAGCAGTCCTCTGTCACTTGTCATCTTACCAGTGAGGGGATCTAAGACATAAGTTATCTCTTTCATATTCTTCTTACTGAACGCGATCGTATAGAACTTCTCGATCCATTCTGCCTGAAGATAGTCATCCCAGCTTCTTCTATGCCAATACCCTAGTGGAGAAGTGCAATTCGTCGACGCGCTGAACGAATGAATGTACATCGGTACATTTAGCGTTCCATACCAATCGAGCAGACGTGAGATAGACGCTAGATCTCTAAAGGAGTATGGAGTTGCACGCCCGCGACCGTACGTCTCCGCCACCGCAAGCTTAACAGGTTCAACCTCCTCGAACACTGATCCGTAAGTCATCCAGAAGGAGATGCCAAATTCTTCGTCACAATGCTCTTTGATGTACGAGAAGAAGGTATAGGGATCCGTCGTGAAATTATCGTCGCTACCTTCAGGTACACCAACTGAATAGCTGCATGGATGGTCGAAGAATATGGCCATCTGCGACGTAGGATCCGCGTCTCTTATAGCCTCTATTGCAGTTTCAGTCAGCTCTATGATCTGCTCTCGAGTAAATCCGATCGAATGGCCCACGTAATTGGGAACATAGATCACAATCCAATAGTCGATGTATTCTGAATACCACCTGACTATCTTACTTACATGTTCATAAAATTTCGATTTTAATTGGTCGAAGCTCAATTCCAGAAGTCCTGTGGCCCACATACCAAGTCCCGGTTCAAGCATGATAAGCCCTTCACCCCCTAAACGAATGCCCCTATTCCTTTCGTATTGAAGATCGTCTATGCTAGGCAACGCACTAAAATTGTATTGTCCGAGCTGGGGCTCTGCATAAGACCATTCAAATCCACACCAGAGATAGTTGATTCCCGCTTCCATGAGCTTATTGTTGTACTGATCCGGGGCTCCGATAGTGCCGAATAAGAAATCATGGCTGGATTGAATAGTTCTGACATCTGCACTCTGAATTGGTTTGCCATTCTCATCGATGATCCGCAGGGTTGCATCCCCTTTCCTATATCTCTTGATGTCCTGGTTTGCCTTTTCGAGTTCCATATTTTCCGCGGTCCACAATGTCTTATTGAGGGAAAGGTCTGCGAAATGGGCTTTCTGAGAATCATATGTAAGATAACTGGCTTTTTGCAGAAGTTCGTATGCGAATTGAATATTCATGGGTATTGGGTCAGAAAAGACGTAGCCTTCATCCAGATATTTCTTGTAGCTTTCATTTAGAAGTCTGAATTCTGTTCGTGAAATCTCATAGTTCACGTTGATGGTGACTTGATCGCCTGGTCTCGTAAAAAGAAATCCTCTGCCCCCATTATCGGCCCTCAAGATCACTCTGCCGAAACCAGGCACGTCCCAAGGAAGATTTAGAACAATTGGTTTGTTGAGCTGTACTAGCAAAATCCCATATTCACGAATGAATGCGCTTCTCATAGTCCTCCAGTCGAGGTCACTAGTATAGATGCGATACATAGGCTCGTCCCAAGGAAGGTTGATCCCGCCAGGAGGCATGAAATTCGTGATAAGAGTACCATTAGAGGTGTATACTTCAAGTTTCACAATCGCTGCGGATTCAAGTACGAAATCCTTTCGGATGACATCCTTATTTTCTGTATCAATGATGCTCGATGTATCGATCATAACCATCCATCTCTCATTGACAGGCGAACCTGCGTGCATACTGTAGCCTTCATACACAGGTCGGCCCTTGTAGAAAACGGGAAAGTCGAGACGGCTCGGGCGATCCAGAGAAAAAGCATAGTATCCCTTGGAGTTTGTAGTTACGCTTGCCTTGCTCTCCCATGGCGGAGTTAGGGGGAAGATGATAACATATACGTCCTTTACGGGATCACCGTCACTATCATGGACGTAGCCGGTGATCCGGACAATATTTGTTGCAGACGCAGCCGCGGGGTGGGGAACAGACGTAATGAATATCAGAACAATAAGGAGAAACGCAGCGATTTTCATCTCTGCTTCCGTCTGTTATGAATGTATCTTCCTATGGTTTCTAATTCTTTTCGATTGACTTGAATCATCTTTCTTCTGGCCAAGCGTGACCGCAGTTTTCACATCGGAACTTTCTCTTTACTCTTCCATACTTTGTCTTCATTCGCCTCGCGACTTGTTTGACATTCATGTTCTTGCACTTTGGACAGATGATAACCATTAATGGTGGGCCTTCTCATAGCAGTTTCAGCTTTCTCCCTTTCTTTTATTTTTGCTTCAACCCGATTCTCATCGTGGCAGGATTTGGCTAGATTGTATAGGCGTTGGATTAGGCGTCCCTACAAGAGGCATGAGTACAAGTATGAGAGGTTCTACTTGGACCTGCCCGGCAGGTTCAGTGAACTGCTTGAAGAGTTTGTGGATAAGCCTCTGCGCATAGAGATTGAGAGGGTGAATAGCGGGCTTTTAATTGGAATTACGAGAAACAACAAGTCCAAGTCAAGTTCAAGTAACGGTAAGCATATGAAGCGTGAGAACCACTCAATCTATACAAGAGAAGAATGATCACTCGTGAAATTCTCGAACATGCTGCGAGACATTATGACGGAGACAAGTACTCTGAGAAATTCTACACTTACAATCTAGACTTGCTTCAAGAAGTTCAAGACATAAGCGAACTTGTTGGCACAGCAGTCAGGCATCTACTTCTATGGAAATTAGGTAAGGTACGGTCCAATCGGACACCAAAAAGTTTTCAATTGGCAATCCCAGACTCGATCGGTAAATACTATTCTCCTAGGACAACAAAAACTCATTATGAGGTCATAGAAAAAGCAACTAAGAAGGAAATGTTGAAGGCTGCTATCTCTTTCCGCGATGGGATCTTGGGTTATCACGATTTCAAGCCCTACGCGGCCAAGCTTACATCTTCAACAATAGTGTTACCTGCATTCTACGTACATATATGGCGTCCTTTTGAATATCCCATTCTTGACGAGAAGGTTTGGAAGGTCTTTTGTCATGAGAAGGGCCGGTCAGTGGCTCGATATACTAAACCCAGGTCTTGGAGCGACTATGAAACCTACAAGAATTTCTTTACAGGAATTGTCAATTCCACAACGTTGGACTGGAGGACTGTTGACAAAGGGCTATGGGTCCTTGGGGACCTATTGAAAACTAGGAGGCAAACCCTTCGTACGCCAAACCGTCTCCATCACGGAGATCGGCAATTCAAAATGACTAAAGAAGTCTGGACTCTTTGAAAGAGTGCTTCTTCTCAGAGGATTACTTTCATTCCTGACGGTTCATCTCTCATGGCCTACGGATATGCGGAAAGTTTGTTTTGGGCCCTCGGTAAACACGATCACTTTCACGGTTCCAAGGGACGGCTTTGTTTAAGGCGAAGATAGGTTAAGGTTTAAGTATTGAACGCATCCTGAAGATATTTCTTGATTTACAATGGCACCTAGAGAAAGGAAAATAGTGCAGCATACGAGTTTCGGGCACAGCAAAGAGTCGTTGGAGAATCTGAAGTGGATCAGGGACTACTACAAGAAGAAAGAAGGCTTCGTTATTGAAAATGTCCAGATCTATGAACGAGCGTTAAAGGAACTCAGAGAGAAACTTGAAGAAAAAGAGAAAAGTTGAGATGGGAAATCCCAACATCCTCTAAGCGCACCAAGGCTGAGATATGCAAGGTTTGCGGAACAGCCTACGAATCGCTCACAACAAGAGCTTATGAACTATCCAAGTCTCTACGGCTGGAGCTTTCAGTTCCGAGCAGACGACCGACTTCTCGCCCATCTTTCATTCTAGATAGAATTTGTCTCTACGCCTCTAGACGGTCCAAGCTCAGATCGGCGCCCGGAATATAAGTAGATGCATTAATCCCCGTTAAGCAGCATTTATCAGAAAATACCCATCGAAAAAAAGATACGAAAGACTCCAGCGACCTCTATTTAAACGCGCCGCAAGTTTTAACTATTGTAACTCAGATTCATCTATATTTTGCCGTCCAGAATTGGATGGATTTGAATCTAGGGCAGTCATCCGTCTAGAAGAACGGATATGATCTTTCTAGGGATGGGTACAGGAGGGCCGAGGAGGGGCCCAGATGAGAAAATATACCCAAAAGCAAAGGAGAGATGAAAATGAAAAGTAAGCTAATGGCAGTTGTCGGTTTGTTGATGATCGTGGTCCTAGCAACTTCTCAAGTGCAGGCAGCCGCCATCAAAACGGTGACCCCCGCGTTTGAGGATCACGACATATCCGGTGCGGTGGTAGATTTTATCGCCGCTAGAACGGTGCTTGGGGCTCACTCGGTAAATATGTCCATTCCTGAGGGCGTAATAGAGGGTTGGGGTCTGGGACTCAATGTCGAAGTCATGATGCCGGGAGTGAGCACGGGCTTGGGACTCTCACGTTACGCAGGCATCTCTTTCAAGGCTAATTTCCTTGACAATCCACTAGGTGCGCCACCAGTTGGTGTACCGTATCCCGAGCAGCCGGCAATCTCCGCTCCCCTTTATGTGTCCTTGATTCTCTACGACAAAACCAACGATGTCTGGGTCTCCATGATCCCCACTACTGTAGATGCTTGGGGTGGTGCTCGCATGAGTTTCTCGGCTCCTGACGAGAATGGGTGGAGAACAGCCACCAGTACCGACCTGTGGATCGCGTGGACCTTCGGAGGGACCTTGTGGCCTGGGTTGCTTCCATATCCTGGAGAAGTGATGACACTCTCCGATTGGGATGCCTACATTGAGGCCAACAACCTTAACGTTAAGGTCATGAAAGTCAACGTCCAGTTCGGCTATATGCATCCAGACTATGGCACGACCTGGGGCACAGTCTATGTTGACCAGTTAAGCTTCGCCGGTAGAATACTCGACTTCGAGCCATAGAGAAAACAAAGACCAACATACAGTAGAACCACAAGTCTATCCTTTTTCTTTCTACGCTTGATTCATAGAAAGATGTAGCTGCCAGAAGTAGATTGTTACAATATGGCAGTAAATGACTTCACAGTAGCGAGGCTGTAACTAAGTCTCCCCTCCCCGTTCTTTTTTCCTCCCATTTTCCTGATTAAGGAAGTACGGCATACACGCTTGCTAATGTGCCCCTGTTACCCTTTCCTCTCAGTCAATTCTCCTATAATCCATGCCAGGTTGTATCTTAGGAACTTCAAGGCTGTCTCAGGTGCAGATAATATTCACAAATAGTTATAAGTTGTCGCACGACAAATCTGTCGGTTTACGAATTCAATCTTCTAATGGCATACGGCCAAACTAATATTTGTACAACAGAAAAAAAGAGGGGATTTGCGGGGGACATCGCCACTCAGCATAGATATGAGGTTATTGGTTACATTAGAGCAATATATTCACATATCGAAGCCAACAGCTCGAATACTGAGTCGCGATTGAGGCTGAGAAGTGCTTTAAGCAGGAGCATCGTCAAGATTGCAAGCGTCAAGAGGAATTAGAGTCCGGAAGGATCTGGGCGAGAAGGTGCTGCAAACACTGAGGCACCTCAACTTGCTCGACCAAGACCTCAGAATTAGGATAATGAATGATCACTTGATCGCGCCGATTTTGAGAGAACCATCAACGAAAGAATTGGAAGACCTTAGGAAGAAGCTTGCCGAGGTAATAATCGAGACAACTGAGTTTCAAACAAGGAAGATTAAGTCAAAGACTATTTTCGATATTCTAGGAGAACGACTGCCGCCTCACTTACTAGCCAGCCTGCCAAAGTCAATAGATATTGTAGGTCAAGTAGCCATCATCGAGATCCCCCTTGAATTGCAGGAATACAACGTCCAGATTGGAGAAGCAATACTTGAGGTGAACAGCAAGGTCCATACGGTTCTTGCGAAGGCAGGCCCGATCTCAGAGAAATATCGAATCAGAGAGTTCGAAATCATAGCTGGAAAAGGTGAAACTCTTACGACGCACAAAGAGTTCGGCTGCATATATCGAATGGATGTAAGAAAGGTATACTTCAGTCCACGACTATCATTCGAGCATGAAAGAGTTGCCTCGCAAGTCAAGGAGGGCGAAACT